>Ga0136615_10000257_pt1 | contig 23524 bp, 20 predicted proteins | sample AntDrymUQ2882206_2_FD_106647 | JGI IMG/M metagenome (GOLD analysis project Ga0136615, IMG submission 106647) | Polar desert sand microbial communities from Dry Valleys, Antarctica - metaG UQ288 (22.06) | ecosystem: Environmental > Terrestrial > Soil > Desert | place: Antarctica: Dry Valley... | reverse complement strand
TGCCCGGCCGCTTCGTCGTGTTCGTCCCGAACGGCGAGGGCCTCGGTGTCTCACGCCGGCTGCCCGACGACGAGCGGGTGCGTCTGCGCGACACCCTCAAGAAACTCGAGATCCCGAGCGGCGGCGTGATTGTCCGCACGGCGGCGGAAGGCGCGTCCGCGGAGGACATCGAGCGCGACCTCGTCTTCCTGCAGCGGCTCTGGAAGACGATCGAGGCTCGCGCGAGGCAGGTGGGCGCGCCCGCCCTCGTCTACCAGGAAGCCGAGCTGCCGCTGCGCGTCGTGCGCGATCTCTTCACGGGCGACTTCGAGCGCGCGCTCATCGACCACGAACGGACGTACAAGCGCATCGTCGGCTATCTCAAGAAGACCTCGCCGCACATGGTCGAGCGGGTCGTGCGGTACAAGGAGAAGCCCACGCTCTTCGAGGCCTCCGGCGTCGACGCCGAGATCCGCTCCACGCTCTCGCGCCGCGTCGACCTACCCTCGGGCGGCTACCTCGTCTTCGACTATGCCGAGGCGTTCACCGTCATCGACGTGAACACAGGGCGCTTCGTGGGCTCGCGCTCGAAGTCCTCGGGCGCACGGCTCGAGGACACGATCACGAAGAACAACCTCGAGGCCGTCAAGGAGGTCGTGCGCCAGCTGCGGCTGCGCGACGTCGGCGGGATCATCGTCATCGACTTCATCGACATGGCGAACCCGAAGAACCGCGCGGCGGTCGAGGAGGCGCTGAAGAGCGAGCTCGAGCGTGACCGCACGAAGACGTACGTGGTCGAGATCTCGCCGCTCGGTCTCGTTGAGATGACGCGTCAGAACGTGACCGACGGGCCGCGCGAGATCCTGACGAAGAAGTGCCCGACCTGTGCTGGCGATGGAATCGTCGTCTCCGAGGCGACGGCCGCCATCGACGTCGAACGGCGGCTGCGAGCGCTAGCCACGGCGTCGCGCAAGCAGGCGTTCCGGGTCGGGCTGCACCCGCGCGTCGCGAACCTGCTGATCGGGCCCGGCGCCTCGAGGCTCGCCGAGCTCGAGGCGCAGTCGCGCCGGCGCTTCTTCCTCGCGGCGACGGAGGGTGCGCCCATCGACCATTTCGAGGTGCTCGGTGAGGGTAAGCTCGAGGATCTGGCGCCGAAGGGGCCGTTCGAGGAGGGTGCCGAGCTCGAGCTCAAGCTCGTCGAGGTGGGTCTGTACGACCCGACCTCGGGTGTCGGCAAGCTCGACGGCCACCAGGTGTCCGTCGCCGGAGCCTCCCACCTCGTGGGCAAGAAGGTCAAGGTGCGTGTCGAGCGGGTCCTCGACGGCAACGCGTACGCGACGTGGCTCGACGCTCCGGCCGAGGCGGCCGAGCCGATCACTGCGGAGGGCGAGGCCGAGAAGCCGACGCGGCAGCCGCGCGCACGTCGTCCGCAGGCAGACGGCCCTGCCCTCGAGGAGGAGGCGGAGATCCTCGACGACGAGCTGCCGCTCGACGTGTCCGAGGCGGAGGCCGACGAGGACGAGGAGGATGACGAGTCCGCCGAGCCGGCGAGGAAGCGGACGCGCCGTGGCTCGCGCGGCGGACGCGGGCGCAGGAAGAAGACCGTCGAGGCAGAGGGCGAGGAGCCGATCCTCGCGGACGGCGTCCCGGCTGACGACGACGAACCGGCCGCGCTCCCCGGCACTTCAACTCCCGGGCCGCGGATCCACATGCCCGCGGACGACCTCGGTCGCGAAGAGACCGACGACGAGGGGGAGGTCGCGACGGGCGAGGAGACTCCGGCCGACGCCGATGGCACTCCGCGCAAGCGGACCCGCCGCGGGAGTCGAGGAGGTCGCAACCGGCGCAAGCGCCCGGCCGGCGCCGAGGGTGAGAACGGGGCTGGGGTCGAGGGCTCCGCCGACGACGAAGCAGCTTCCCCCGCGCACGTCGAGCCGTTCGAGAACGGCGACACCGAGCCGTCCGAGAACGGCGACATCGAGGCGGCCGAGAACGGCGACGCCGAGGCGTCCGAATGGACGTACGTGCCGATGTCGGAATGGGGTGACGACCTCAGCTCCAGGCCGGCGGCGACGCGGGGTGGAAACAGCTAGCATTTGCCTCTGCGCGGGCTTCCGGCCCGCGTTCTCACGATGACCTACGCGATCGTCTCACTCGGCGGCAAGCAGTATCGCGTCAGCGAAGGCCAGAAGCTGCTTGTCGACCGGCTGCGCGAGGACGAGGGCGCGACCGTCACGCTCTCCCCGCTGCTCGTCGGCGGGAACGGCGAGACGCAGCTTGGCGCGGGCGACGTGACGGTGACCGCAACGGTCGTGGGCCACGTGCTCGGCAAGAAGATCCGGATCGGCAAGTACCGGCCGAAGAACGGGTACCGCCGGCATACGGGCTTCCGCAGCAAGCTCTCCCACATCCAGATCGAGGCGATCGGCTCGAGTGGTGGGCGACGGAGCAAAGCGCCGGCCGAGACACCATCCGACGACGAGATGACGGAGAGCTAAGCCATGGCACACAAGAAAGGACTGGGCTCATCGCGGAACGGTCGCGACTCGAACCCGAAGATGCTGGGGGTGAAGGTCTTCGCGGGCCAAGAGGTGCCGGCGGGGGCGATCATCGTCCGCCAGCGCGGGACGCGCTTCCGGCCCGGGCCCGGAACCGGCATCGGCCGCGACGACACGATCTTCGCCAAGAGGCCGGGCACCGTCGGCTTCCGGCGGAGCGGCGAGCGCCGCTTCGTCAGCGTCGCTGCCGGCGAGCCGGCAGCCGACTAGCCCTCTCTCCACGCAATGTTTCACGACCGGGCGCGCATCGACGTGCAGGCCGGTCGCGGCGGGGACGGCGGGCTTGCCTTCCGGCGCGAGAAGTACGTCCCGAAGGGCGGCCCCGACGGCGGTGACGGAGGAGACGGCGGCGACGTGGTTCTCGTTGCCGACGCCGACCTGCGCGACCTCTCACGCTTCGCGCGGACACGGCGCTTCCGTGCCGGCTCCGGCGTGCCGGGGCGCGGTGCGGGAAAGAACGGCGCAGCGGGCGAGGACGTCGAGCTCGGCGTTCCCGTCGGGACGCAGATCCTCGATGCGGAGGGGGGACTCATCGCCGACCTGGCGGCTCCCCGCGCGCGCTTCGTTGCAGCGAGCGGGGGCGCCGGGGGCAGGGGCAATCGCCGCTTCGCAACACCGACCCGCCAGGCGCCGCGCTTCGCCGAGACGGGGTTGCCGGGTGAGAGCGCCGAGCTCGAGCTGCAGCTCAAGCTGCTCGCCGACGCAGCGCTGGTGGGCCTGCCGAACGCGGGGAAGTCGTCGCTGCTGCGACGCATCTCGAACGCCCGTCCAAAGGTGGCCGAGTACCCGTTCACGACGCTCGCGCCCGTCCTCGGCACCGTCGAGGACGGCTCGGGCCGTCAGCTGACCGTCGCCGACGTGCCGGGGCTGATCGAGGGTGCGAGCGAGGGCATCGGCCTCGGGCACGAGTTCCTCGCGCACCTCGAGCGCGCGCGGCTGCTCGTCCACGTCATCGATGCGGCCGCCGGGGATGCGGCCGAGGCGTTCGGCACGGTCGTCAGGGAGCTCGAGGCCTACGGCGCCGGCCTTCCCGAGCGGTTGCAGGTCGTCGTGCTGAACAAGGTCGACCTGCTGCCGGAGGAACCGTCCTTCGCGGTCGAGGACGAGCGAGTCCTGAGGGTGCACACCGTCTCGTGTGCGACCGGCAAGGGGATTCCCGAGCTCCGCCGCTCGCTCTTCGAGCTCTGTCCGGAACGGCCACAGGTACCCGCCGCGAGCGAGGACGGACTCGTCGACTTCCTCGTCTACCGACCGAAGCCGGAAGGGCGTCCTGCCTTTCGGATCCTGCGAACCGATCGGGGTTACCGCGTCGTCGGAACTCCGCCGGCCGGTGAGGAGGAACTGGAGGCCGCACTCAAGGCTGCGGGCGCGCGACGTGGACACGAGGTCGAGGTTGGCGAGAAGACGCTCGTCCTCTCGTGACGGGCCTCTTCGGCGGAGCCTTCGACCCACCTCACAACGGCCACCTCGCGCTCGCACGGCGGGCCCGAGCCCACTTCGGGCTCGACCGGCTGATCGTCCTCCCGACCGGCAGGGCGCCGCACAAGCGGGTCGAGACCGACCCCGAGACGCGCTTCCACCTTGCCTCGCTCGCGTTCGCGGGCATGCCGGGGTTGGAGGTGTCGCGCTGGGAGATCGACCGCGACGCCCCGTCCTACACGGTCGAGACCGTCCGCCACTGGCCGGGCTCGGTCTTCGTCGTCGGCGCCGACGAGTTCGCCGACTTCCTCGCCTGGCACGAGCCCGACGCGATCCTCCAGCACGCCCGGCTCGGAGTCGCCACGCGGCCCGGATACCCGCGCGAGCGGCTCGAGCCCGTGCTGGCTGGACTCGCCCGGCCCGAACGGGTGGAGCTCTTCGAGCTCGAGCCGAATCCGGTGTCGTCGCGCGAGCTGCGAGCGCGCGCGGCTCGCGGCGAGTCGCTCAGCGGCCTGGTGCCGCCGGCGGTCGCCGACGAGATCGAGCAGCGCGGCCTCTACCGTGCGACGTGACGCGGGGTACACTTGGCGACGATCGAAAGGACGCTGACACCCCTCTGAGCCCGCTCGAACAAGCCCGTCGCATCGCCGCTCTCGCCCAGGAGAAGCTGGCGAAGAACGTCGTCATCCTCGATATGCGGCCCGTGGTGACGTACACCGACTTCTTCGTCGTGTGTACCGGCGGCAACTCGCGCCAGACGAAGGCGATCCTCGACGAGGTGGTCGGGAGCCTGAAGCGGGGGCACCGCCTGCTCGCTCGTTCGGTCGAAGGGCAGGCCGAGGCGAGCTGGATCATCGTGGACTACCTCGACGTGGTGCTGCACATCTTCACGCCCGACGCGCGGGCGTACTACCGGCTCGAGGAGTTGTGGGGCGACGTGCCCTCGGTCGAGGTCGAGGCTGCCGCGGGCTGAGGGTCGCCGCCATCGGGTGTGTCGTCCGATCAGGCAACCGACATGGTGGTGTGCTTACCACCGATCAGAAGGGAGCCATTGCCGAGTACGCGATTGTGGACGCGGCGATCAAGCTCGGGATCGGCGTCTACAGGCCGCCAAGTGACGGTGGGCGCTACGACCTGATTTTCGACCTCCACCCGCGACTGGTTCGCGGCGGTGCAAGTGGGCGGTTCGTCGGGGTGATGTCGTGGCCGTCTATTGCTATCCCAACCGGAGGAGCTCCCATGGGTGGTGGACGTTGCTACACAGCCGAAGAGGTGGATGCCATCGCTGCTTACTGCCTCGACCTCGAGCGGTGCGACCTCCTCCCCATTCGCCTCTGTAGCGAACGAACCCGGATCTTCCTTCGTCTTGCGACCCCGCGCAACAACCAGAAGCTCGGAGTGCACTGGGCTGACGACTTCGATTTCCGACGTCTACACTGGGGCCAAGACCCAGGGGCCATAGCTCAGCTGGGAGAGCGTCGCGCTGGCAGCGCGAAGGTCGCCGGTTCGAGCCCGGCTGGCTCCATCATTCCGGCCTCATCCGCAGCCGGTAAGCCGTGACTCGTGCCGAAATCCGATCAGCGGACGTCGCCACGCTCCACTCAGCTCCAACCGCGTCCGCGAACGCCGCAGCGGCGGGTCGTCCTGGATCGGTCAGCAGAATCTCGCCGGTGTCGTCCACGAGCCGCGGCAACAACTCGAGCATGATCTCGACATTGCGCCGCTCGTACAGGACGTCCGAGGCGAGCACCAGATCCCAGGGCCCGCGAGCGACCAGACGCTCTGCCTCCGACCACGCACACAAAAGCGTCTCGACCGCGGCGCCGTTCCGATCCGCGTTCAGCGCGGTGAACACGAGCGCGTCGGGCGACCAGTCCGTCGCGAGCACGCGAGCTCCTCCGAGCGCAGCCACGATGCTCGGGACGCCGAGCCCGCAACCGAGCTCCACCACGCGCGCACCCTCCAGCCGCCGCTCCGCCACCACCCGGGAGAGCGCGAGCGCGCTCGGCCACAGCTCCGCCCAGTAGGGCAAGTACTCCTCGTGCTCGAACGCCTCCTCGTCGAGCAGCGCCTCGCTGTCGCGCGGGCGCAGGATCGAGAGCGTCAGCTCGGGGAGCGCGACAGTCTCCTCGACGGACTCGATCCCGAGCACCTTCATTCGCATAAGGATGAAGCAGGCTGTGCCGATGGTTGCCACAGAGGTCGGTGGAGAGGATGAAGACAGGTAGCGCACGGACGAGGGCCCTGACCATGCCAGGGCTCCTGTGGCTCGCCGTCTCACTCGGAGTTGCGCTCCGCCTCGCCCACTACCTCCTGAACCGCTCGCTGTCCCAGGACGAGGCGTTTGTCGCGCTCAACCTGAAGAGCAGGTCGCTCCCCGAGCTGCTCGACACGCTCGACAACAATCAAGCTGCGCCGTTCGGGTTCCTGATGCTCGAGGAGTTGGCGACCGAGGCGATCGGAGCGAGCGAGTACGGTCTGCGCCTCGTGCCCCTGCTGGCCGGGATCGCCGCGCTCGTGCTCTTCGCGCGGCTCGCTCCGCGGCTCCTGAGCGAGCGTGCCGCCGCGATCGCTGTGCTCCTGTTTGCGGCCGTGACGCCGCTCGTCGTCCTCTCCGCGGCAACGAAGCAGTACTCGACCGACGTCCTCGCGGCGGTCGCGATCTCCGCGGTTGCGCTGCCGTTCCTGCCCGGAGGCTGGCCGCTGCGGTCACTCGTTCCGCTCGGAATCGTAGGCGCCGCGAGCCCCTGGCTGTCGCACCCGGCGCCGTTCGTCCTCGCCGGCGTCCTTCTCGCCCTCGCCGTCGCTCCCGTCCGGCGCCGCGACCGGCGCCGCGTGCTCGCGCTGGGAGCTGTCGCGCTGATCTGCCTCTTCAGCTTTGCCGGCGCCTACCGACTCGGCCAGTCGAACGTGGAGCATGTTCGGGCATCGCTGCAGGGAAGGTCGACCGAGACCGGCCCGAGCGCGTACATGCCCTTCCCGCCGCGGAGCCTGCAGGACTTGAAGTGGTTCCCGCGCGGCGCTCGCGAGGTCGCGCGCGGTGGGTTCGGCGTCTACACGATCCTGGCACCGCTTGCAGGGCTCGTGCTCCTCCTGGGCGGACTGGTGGTCGGCAGATCCGGATGGGTTCGCCTCTTCGCTCTGGCATCCCCACTCGTGTTCGCGCTCATCGCATCCGCCCTCCGGCTCTACCCGTTCGGCGGCAGGTTCGTGCTGTTCGCCATTCCCCCGCTGCTGCTGGTCGCCGCCGCCGGACTCGACGAGCTCCTGCGGCGCCCGAGGGGCCGTAGGCGCTGGGTGGCTCCGGCCATCGCCGCCTTCGTGGTGCTCCCGCTCGCGGCTTCCGCGACGGTCGCACTCCTCGGGCGTGGCTATCACCCGTCCCTCTGGGGACGCGAGGCGCGCCCGGTCGTCCGCTACATCGCCGACCGTCACGCGGACGGCGACCGGCTCTTCGTCGCCCACAACATCCAGCACGCCTTCCGGTACCACGCCGAGCGCCTTCCACGGGAGCCTTTACCGTGGCCGATCGTTCCGACGGGCGGCGGTGCAGAGCAGTACGCTCCTGCGCTGCGATCGTACCCGCCGCGACTCGTCGTCGGAAAGCCCCGCCGGCAGCTGGCCGGCTACGTTCGCGACCTGAAGACGGTGGGCCGCGGTGGTCGGGCCTGGTTCATCCTGGGAGCCGACGAAGAGAGGAAGTTCCGACCGGCGCTCGACCGGCTCGGTCGCCGGATCGACCGAATCAGACGAAAGGACGTGACGGCCGTCCTCTACGAGCTCGACGGTTCGGGCGCCGCTCGCTGACCTTCTCAGCGCGGGCTTTTCAACTCGGCGACTCGCGCCTACTGTCAGTCGGTGAGAGGTTCGAACGACACGCAAAGAGCCGAGCCGATCGACACTGCGATCCTCGGCGCGGGCCCGGCCGGTCTCACTGCCGCCTACACGCTCGCCGCGCGCGGCCGGACCGGCGTCGTCTTCGAGGCCGACTCGATCGTGGGCGGCATCAGCCAGACGGTCGAGTTCAAAGGCTACCGCTTCGATCTCGGCGGCCATCGCTTCTTCACGAAGCTGAAGGCGGTCGAGCGCCTGTGGGAGGAGACGCTCGGCTCCGAGTTCCTCACCCGTCCGCGTCTCTCGCGCATCTACTACGACGGCAAGTACTTCTCCTATCCGCTGAAGGCGCGCGAGGTCCGCACGAGGCTCGGGCTCATCGAGAGCGCGCGGTGTGTCCTCTCCTACCTCGCGAGTCGCGCCCGGCCTCAGCGTCAGGCCGACACGTTCGAGGAGTGGGTGACGGCGCGGTTCGGCCGGCGACTCTATGACGCGTTCTTTCGCTCCTACACCGAGAAGGTCTGGGGGATCCCGGGCTCGGAGATCCGCTCGGAGTGGGCCGCACAGCGGATCAAGAACTTCTCGCTGCCGAAGGCCCTCTTCTCGGCGCTCGGCTTGCGGCGAGGACACGTGACGACGCTGATCGAGCAGTTCCGCTATCCGCGGCTGGGGCCCGGGCAGATGTGGGAGACCCTCGCGCGGCAGGTCGAGGACGCCGGCGTTCCCGTGCGGCTCGAGCATCGCTGCGTCGCGCTGAAGTCGCGGGGGAAGCGGATCGAGAGCGTGACGGTTCGGGCGCAGGGAGGCGAGCAGGAGCATTACGTCGAGCGCGTCCTCTCGACGCTGCCGCTCACGGATCTCGTGGAGTGCATGCGTCCCGCCGCCCCGCCGGAGGTCATCGAAGCCGCGAGCAAGCTTCGCTACCGCGCGCTCTGCCTGGTTGCGCTCGTCACCACGGAGGAGACGCCGTTCCCCGACAACTGGATCTACCTCCACGACCCGGGCACCCGCGCGGGGCGCGTCCAGAACTTCGGCGCCTGGAGCGACGCGATGGTGCAGCCCGGGATGACGTGCCTCGGTGTCGAGTACTTCTGCTTCGAGGGGGACGACGTCTGGCAGCTCGGGAACAGGGAAGCGGTCGAGCTCGCCAGGGAGGAACTCGCGCGGATCGGCCTGATCGACCCTGCGCAGGTCGTCGACGGAACCAAGGTGCACGTCCCGAAGGCCTATCCGATGTACGACCGGAACTACGAGGAGGCGGTCGGCGTCATCCGGAACTGGGTCGCCGGGTTCGAGAATCTGGAGACCTGCGGCCGAAACGGCCTTCACCGCTACAACAACCAGGATCACTCGATGTGGACGGCGATCCTCGCCATGCAGAACCTGCTGGAAGGAGCCGACCACGACGTCTGGTCGGTCAACACTGAGGACGAGTACCTGGAAGAAGGCGAGGTCGTCGACGCCATCGGGCTCAGCGACGCGCCCCGTGAGTTGGGTGGGGCCCTTCTTGACCCGATCCGGCGGATGCAGGCCGCCGACGCGTAGGTCGCGACGGGCGTCGGCGCGACCTACGGCGGCCCGAGCGCCAGGACGAGGGTGAGGGCCGAGGCGGCAAGCCCCGAGCCGAGCAGCCGCAGGCTCAGCACGCCTCGCATGAGCACCGTCGATACGAGGAGGGTGACGAGAACACCGGCGAGCAGCGAGGCGACCGCACCCGCTGCCTGCCACGCCGGAACGGCGATCGCGACGCCCGCCACGAAAGCGCCGAGCCCCAGAGCCGACGCGACCACTCTCGACTTCACCTCGAGACGCAGCGCTGCGACCTGCGCCACGAGCGCCGTGAGCGGCGCGAGGGGCAGCAACGGCAACGCCCAGGCGAGCGCTGTTCGCGCCCCGCCGAAATCGGCGCCCAGGACGAGGCGAACCAGAGGATCGAGCGCCGCGGCCAGGGCGAGGCTGACGGGCAGGACGAGCAGGAACGCCCTGTGAACGAAGCGCCGGGCTTCGCGTTCTGCCGCCTGCAGATCGTGCTCGACCCGCTCGGAGAGTCCCGGAAGCTGCACGAGGAAGGCTTGCGAGATGGCATAGGTTCCGGCGAGAGCCCCGCCCGCCGCGAGGGCCGCGTATCCCCTCTCCGCGCTCGAGCTGCCGAGGAGCGCAACGGCGAGCACCGGCCCGCGGTGCTGAGCGAGGGTGAGCAGAGCGGATGCTCCTGTAAGAGCCCCGAAGCGGAGGGCTTCGGGCGAGAGCGGCCTGCCTCGCGGCGCTCCGAGCAGCGGTCGCAGTCCGGTGGCTGCGTAGACGAGCGAGCAGGCCGAAGCAACTGTCACGCCGGCGAGCACACCGGCCGAGCCGAGTCCGGCCAGTACGAGCACCCCGGCGATTAGAGCCGCGTTCTGCAGCGGCCAGCGGAAGCTCCACACCGATGTCCGGCCGAGACCGAGCGCCACCTGGGTGCAGAGGGTCGCGGCCACGTCGAGAACGAGAGCCGTCAGCAGCAGCGCGACCGTGAGCGGTGGAAACCGTGAGGGCGCGAGCACTGCGAGGCTCGTTCCGAGCGCGATCGGCGGGAGGAGCATGGCCGCGCGGGAACGTGCAAGCCGGAGGGCCAGCGAGCGCGCCAGTGCGGTGCGCTCCGGCGGCGAGGCCGCCGGGACGACCCGGGCGAGCAGCGAGGCGCCGCCCAGCGACAGGGCGGCCGAGCCGAGCGTCACGAGCGCCAGGGCGAGCGAGAGCTCGCCGTAGGCCTCCGGCCCGAGCGCGCGGGGAACCAGGGTGACGAGGAGCGCTAGGGTCACCGCCTCGATCGTCTTGCCCAGAATGCTCAGGCCTACGGGAGACCGCAGCCGGGGGGAGAGGCCGCGGGGCCGGGGGACCGAGCGTTCGGCGAGGTGAAGGCGTTTCACCTTCGGACTGTACGGCTCGGGCTCCGTGACCGAAACTCCTCGTATGGCGACACGCTCCGCGGCCGACTCCTCCGGTCACGTTCCCGGGAACGCCGATCCGATCCCGGAGGAGATCGTCGTGGTCTGCGCCGCGGACGGCGCCTACGTGCGGCAGCTTGCAGCGATGCTGACGTCGCTCGTCGAGCACCTTGACCCCCGGAGAGCGCTCTCGGTTGGCATCGTGGACGGAGGCATTCCGGCCGCGGACCGCGAGCGGATCTCGAGGCTCGTGGTGCGGGCGAACGTCCGGCTACGCTGGCTTGCTGCTCGGCCGCACTCCCTCGCGGAGCTTCCCGTTTGGGGACGACTACCGCATGTCGTGTACCAGCGCCTGCTGCTGCCCGAGCTGGTCCGGGAGGTCGCGCACAAGGCGATCTGGCTCGACTGCGACATCGTCGTCCAGCAGGACGTGGGCAGGCTGTGGGACATCGACCTAGCCGACCGCTCGCTCCTCGCCGCGCAGGACATGATCGTGCCGACCGTCTCGTCGCCGATGGGGGTGGCGCGCTACGCAGAGCTCGGGATTCCCGCTTCGGCCAAGTACTTCAACGCCGGCGTCATGGTCGTGAACCTCGCTCGGTGGCGTGACGAGGCCGTCACAGCGCGGGTGTTGGAGTACCTGAGTCGGTATCGCAACGACGTGGTCTTCCTCGAGCAGGAAGGCCTCAACGCGGTGCTCGCGGGAACCTGGGGGGAGCTCGACCCACGCTGGAACCAGAATGCGAGCGTCACCGGCCGACCCTTCTACCGGGCGCGCCACCTGGATCGCGCGACCTACGAGCGGCTCGTCGAGGATCCCTGGATCGTGCATTTCAGCGGAAACATCAAGCCCTGGAAGATCCGCGACCAGGATCGGTACAGGGTGCTCTACTTCAAGTATCTGGATCGGACGCCGTGGAGTGGGTGGAGGCCGGAACGGACGGTTGCCGGGACGCTCGCTGCGCGGTACGAGTCGGCGCGGCTCCGGAACCTCCTCTACCCACTGGAGCGCCGCGGTCTCGAGCTCGTCCGGCGCGCGACTCGCGGCAACGGCAGGGACAGACCCCTAAAGTCCGACCCGGCGTGCCCCGAAGATGGTCTGGTGCAGCCCGATGCCCTGTCACTCTCCCCGCCGAAGCTGTCCGTCGTGCTGGTCACTGATCGAGAAGAGACGATCCGGCGGGTGCTCGACCGGTTATGCCTTCAGACAGTGCGGCACGAGGTGGAGCTCGTGCTCGTCGCTCCGGCTTCGGGAGCCCTCGACCCGGCAAACCTCGAGGGCTTCGCGGCCGTGAAGGTCGTCCAATGCGGCCTGCCCATCGTCCTGAGCAAGGCGCGTGCAGAGGGCATCCGTGCAGCGTCGGCGCCCCTCGTCTTCATCGGCGAGACGCACTCTTTCCCCGATGCACGCATGGTCGAGGAGCTGATCGAGGCGCATGCCGGCCCTTGGACGGTCGTGACACCGGGGTTCGCGAACCGGAATCCGACCGGGCCGCTCAGCTGGGCCGGATTCATCACGGACTACGGAGCGTGGAGCGAGCGGCTGCCGGCCGGCGAGACCGGCTTCGCGCCGTTCTACAACTCGGCGTTCAAGCGCTCCGCACTGCTCGGATTCGGGTCGCGGCTCGAAAGCGCGCTCGGCAGCTGGGACGAGATGTGGGACGGCCTCCGAGCGCAGGGAGCGCGGATCTACTTCGAGCCCGCGGCCAGGATCGAGCACCTCAATGCCTCGCGCCGGCGCTCCTGGGTGCAGGAGCGGTACCTCCGTGGCAGAATGACCGCCGACGGCCGCACCCCCTCCTGGTCTCGACTCCGCCGCCTCGTGTACGCCTGCGGCTCGCCGCTCCTGCCTCCCCTCTACCTCTGGCGCGTCCGGCGCGGCTGGAGCGCCGTCAGGCGAGATCCGCGGGTGCCGGCGGGCACGCTGCCCGCGATGGTGCTGGGGGCTGTGATCTCGGCGGCGGGAGAGCTCGTGGGCTATGCACGCGGCCCTGACCCGACCGCCGAGCAGAGGATGACGCAGATCGAGGTGCACAAGGCCGCCCACGTCGCCGGGGAGCCTCGATGAAGGCTCCGTCGCCGTCGAAAGTCGGGGTCGGGCTCGTCGGATGCGGCGGAATCGCCTCGTACGCTCACCTGGGGGTGCTTCAGCAACTACCCCGGGTAGCAGTGGTTGCGGTCTCGGATCCCAGTGCCGATGCTCGCGCTCGGGCGAGGCGTCTCACCGGCGCGCCCGCGCACGCTGTGACGGAGGAGCTTCTGGATCGTGAAGACGTCGACGCCGTGATCATCTCGGCGTCGACCCCCGTCCATGCGGAGCTCGCTCTCGCGGCCACGGCGACGGGAAAGCACTTCTACCTCGAGAAGCCGATCGCAACGAACGTCGAGGACGCGCGCGAAGTGGTGGCGGCCGCGGCTCAGGCAGGAATTACGACCGCGATGGGTTTCAACTGGCGACGGCATCCGCTCTACGAGCACGCGCGGACGCTCCTGCTCGCCGGGCGGGTAGGACGGGTGCGGGCGGTGCACACGGCGTTCTGCGAGCCGGCTGCGCCAGAAGCGATGCCGGCCTGGAAGCAGCGTCGGGCAACCGGCGGTGGAGTCCTGCTGGATCTGGCGTCTCACCACGTCGACTCCCTGCGCTGGCTGCTCGGCGCGGAGATCGACGTCGTCGAGGCCTCGGTGACGTCGGAGCTCAGTGAGCACGATGAGGCCCGCATCCGACTCTCACTGACGGGCGGGGCAACGGTGCAGGGCTTCTACTCCTTCCGAGCCGCCTACGCCGACTTTCTGGAGATCATCGGCGAACAGGGCACGTTGCGGATCGACCGTCACCGCGCGACGCTCGAGCTGTGGGTGGTGCGCGGCGCTCGTTACGGGCTTCGCCGCGCGTGGGCGCCGAGCCGGGACGTTGCCGCATGGCGTCTGGCAGGGCCGCTTCGGCGGGGGAGAGAAGTCTCGTTCCGTCGGTCTCTCGAGGGATTCGTGGAGTGCGTCCGCGGCCGTCCCTGCACCGTGGCATCGCTCGAGGACGGCCTTCGGAGTCTCGAGGTCGTGGTGGCGGCGGAGGTGGCCGCCCTTGACGGCGTCTTGCGGGCGCCGGTCACCGCATAGCGCGCTGGCACGTCGAGTTGCGCGTACTCCTCGTCACGGACTGGGCCCCGGTCCGAGGTGGTGTCGAAGAGCACGTAACGTGCCTCCGGGACGGCCTCCGCGCTCGTGGAGACGACGTGCGCCTGTTCACGACCACCGCCTCGCGCTCCGTCGAGGCAGAGGCAGCTCCGGAGTACCTTTCGTATGGAACCGAGCGCAAGGCGGCGCAGGCCCTTCTGCAGATCGTCAATCCCTCGGCGGTCGCGCGGCTGCAAGCGGCCGTTCAGGAGTTTCGGCCCGATGTCGTGCACGTCCACGCATTCGCGATGCATCTTTCGCCGTCGATCTTCGCCCAGCTGCGCTCGGTTCCCACGGTTGTCTCCGTCCACGACTACAAGCCCGTGTGCCCCACGGGCGCGAAGCTCCTTCCCGACGGCTCCATCTGCACCGACCCTGCGGGCCTCGTTTGCTTGCGCCAACGCTGCACCAGCCTTCCTCACTGGCTCCGCGACCGTCCGCGCTACCTGCTTCTGCGCGTGGGGCTCCGCTCCGTGGATCGTGTGCTCACCTATGGCGTCAGGGTTCAGCGAGAGCTCGCGGGGGAGGGGATCGAGTCCGAGCTGTTGCGCCTACCCGTCCGTCTTCCCGGTTCCGGGTTCAAGCGGGCACCCGCGGATCATCCGCTCTTCGTCTTCTGCGGGCGGCTGAGTCCGGAGAAGGGCGTCCCATTGCTGCTCCGAGCGTTCGCTCGCCTGCTCGAGCGTGCGCCGACGGCGCGCTTGCATCTCGTTGGTGCAGGCGCCCAACGACGCGCGCTCGAGCAGCTCGCAGCGGATCTGGCCGTGCAGCACGCGGTGAGCTTTCGGGGCTGGGTTACTCCGGAGCAGTTGGATCATGAGCTCGCGGGGGCCTGGGCTCTCGTGGCGCCCTCGCTGCATGCCGAGCCGTTCGGGCTGGTCGCTGTCGAGGCGCTCGTTCGCGGTGTGCCCGTCGTCGCGAGCGCCACCGGCGGGTTCGCCGAGTCCGTGCAGGACGGTCTCACCGGGCTTCTCTTCCCGAACGCGAACGAGACTGCACTGGTGCAACAGCTGGAGGCCATCGCTCGACGGCGGGCGTTTCCGGCGCAGCGGATCCCCGACGGGGAGCTCAGGCGCGTCCGCGAGGCCCATGCCCTCGATCGGCACCTCCACCGGCTCCGCGAGACCTACGCCGAAGCGGTAGCCGCTTCCCGGGCCCGGCACGCGTGACGGAAAGGCCGACAGCCGCCACGGCGGCGGCAACCCCGGTCAGGTGGTGGATCGCGTGCAGACCGACGCCGAGAGCCGCCTCGGCCGGCCCGCGGCGGCGCAGCAGCAACGCGTAGAAGGAGCGGTTGAGCGCGACGAGGGCCGCGGTCGACGCCGCGACGGCGCGGGGCCGGCGCCCGGCGACGGCCAGAAGGCCGGCGAGCGAGGCAACAGCACTCGCCCGGTGACGCCAGCCGAGGTTGAGGGCCGCTGAGGGCCGACCGGTTTCGAGGAGCAGCAGCATCCACGGAACCCCGCGCTGCGAGAAGTCTGTCGCCACCATGCTGCTGAAGGCCCAGCGCTTGAGGTGCGTCCCCTGCACGCTCGGGTCGAGCGCTATCCGGGCCCCCGCAGCGGAGAGCCTCATTCCAAGCTCAATGTCCTCGATCGACGGCAGCGGGAAGCGCTCGGCATCGAAGCCTCCGGCAGCCAGGAACGCCTCCCGGCGCACGGCGCCGAGCCCGCTCCAGAAGGTGACCGCCGGCCCGGGCGAGCTCTGGTGCACGTGGTGGTGGAGCAGGTTGCGGAAGCCGGAGACGACGCCCGTCGCGGCCGGAGCGTCGTCGTAGGAGCCGAAGAGCGCCGTCAACCTTTCGTCCTCGCCGAAGCGCTGCCGGATTCGGCGGATCGCGTCCTCGTGCACCTCGACGTCTGCATCGACGAAGACCAGGATGTCTCCGACCGCCTGCTCGGCGCCCCTGTTCCGCGCTGCCGCGGGCCCTGAGCCGGCAGGCTCCTCGACGACGATCGTCTCGTCGGGTCCCTCCTCTGCCGCGCGCAGCGCCTCCAGGCAGCGGGCGAGCGTCGAAGGGCGATCGGTCGCCGGGATGATCGCCGTCAGCGTCTGCATACCCGGTGTCTGTACAGGATCCATCCCGCTGAGGGAGAATGCTCGCCTCGGCAGGAGCAAAACGACCGGAAGGAGCTGTGCGGTGGACAGTCGTCTTGGAGGAATCGGCCTCGGTGGCATCCTCGTCATCGTCGGGATCATCGTCGCGCTCGTGTGGAGCGTCGTCCTCGGCATCATCATCGCCCTGATCGGCCTGATCGCCTTCGGCGGCTTCGCGCGCGGGAAGTGGTACTAAAAGGCTAGGCAGCCTGCATGCCGGCCAGTTCCCGGTGCAGGGCGAGCTGGTCGAGCGCCCGCGCTTCGATCTGACGCACTCGCTCGCGGGTGATCCCGAGCCGCCGGCCGATCTCGTCGAGCGAGGCCGGGGTTTCGTCCTCGGCCAGCCCGTACCGGAGCTTGAGCACCTCGCGCTCCCGCTCCCCGAGCTCGGCCAGGGCGCGGTGGAGCGCGTCCTGCCGCAGGCCGATCTGGATCTCCTCGTCGAGCGGCGCCTCCTGGCCCGGCACGAGGTCTCCGAGCGAGGCGCCGCCGCCCTCGCCGACCGGCCGGTCGAGGCTCGTCACCGAGCGCGCCGCCCGCCGCACCTCCCCGACGTGCTTCGTCGAGAGCTCCGCCTCCTTGGCGATCTCCGCGTCCGTCGGCGGCCGCCCGAGCTTCGCCCCGAGCGTCCGCTCGGCGCGCGCGATCTTGCCCTCGCGCTCGGCGATGTGCACCGGGAGCCGAATCGTTCGCGCCTTGTTGGCGACGCCCCGCTGGACCGCCTGCCGGATCCACCAGGTGGCGTAGGTCGAGAACTTGTAGCCCCGGCGCCAGTCGAACTTCTCGACCGCGCGGATGAGGCCGATGATCCCCTCCTGGATCAGGTCGAGCAGGGAGAGCCCGTGCCCCCGGTACTTCTTCGCGATCGAGACCACGAGGCGCAGGTTCGAGTTCACCATGCGGTCCTTCGCCTTCTTGTCACCACGCTCGACGCGCTTGGCGAGCTCGACCTCCTCGGCGGCGGTCAGCAGGGGGAAGCGGGCCGCCTCGTTGAGGAAGAGCTGGAGCGCGTCAGTGGTCGCTGCCGCGACCTGCCCGTTGCTGTAGGAGCCGCCCACCGGGGCCTCGGCGCTCCCGCAGTCGTCGTCGAGCTCGATCCCGCGCTCCTCGAGCAGCTGCAGGAGCACCTCGAGCTCGCTCGGTTCGAGCTCGGCTTCCTGCGCGTAGGCGCTCAGCTCGGAGAGGTCGAGGCAGCCCTCGTGCTCCCCTCGCTCGACGAGCGCCGCGAGCTCCTCTCGGCTCATGACCCCTCCATGCCCGCCTCGTCCATCGCCCTAACCACGAAGCCTCGAACCAGGCCCGGTTGGCGTAGACTGACGCGGGCATGCGCCAGGCGCTCTGGGAGCTCGTGTTCATGCTCGTGATCCTCAAGATCCCGGTCGTCTACCTCTGCCTCGTCGTGATCTGGGCCGTGCGCGCCGAGCCGCGGCCGCTCGAAGGTGCGGCTCTTGCCGTTCCGATGGCCGACGGGCCGCAGCAGCCTCCCCGTCGAGGCCCGCGCCGGAAGCGGGACGGCCCGCACGGAGGTCCGGCGCGCACCTATTCGCGGCGCGCTCGCGCCGCCCGCGCGCGGGTCGACCGGTGAGCGCGGAGCCACTCTCCCGCGAGCGCGCCTCCGAAGCCGTCGCCGGTGTGCTAGCTGCGTCCGCGATCTTCGTCAGCCTGATCGCATTCGCCTACAAGCCGGTTCGCATCGCGCCCGCCGCGTTTCTCGTCGCGCTCCTCGCCGCCGGCATGGGCGGGCGTCACTCGCGCCTCGCCGCCTGGGCGGTCGCCGCCTCCGCCGTCGGCTGGGTCGTCGGGATGACGATCGCGATCGTAACCGGCCGCGCCCTCTATTAGCGTGGGGGAACCCATGGTTCCCCCAGGGGCCCCCTCCTTCGAGAGCAGACGCGCCGGAGCCGCGTTATGGCTGCGCCGGGGCACGCCCGGCTCCGCCGAAGCAAACCGACCCCCAAGAACGTCGAGACGATGGACGTCGACGGCCTGAACGCGGGGTTCGCGCAACTCGTCCTCGACGAGTACCTCGAGAACCCGGAGGCGGTCTCGCCGGAATGGCGCTCTCTGTTCGAGAGCGGGGACTCCGGTCTGCTGGAGGAGCTTCCCGGCCTCGCCCGGCTGCTCGAGGCGGCTCGGGACGGAGGGAACGGCCGGGCCGCGCCCGCTCCCTCGCCGACGGTGGATCCGACCCTGCTCGGCGGCGTGGCCGCGGCCATGGCGCTCGTGAAGGCGCACCGCCACTACGGGCATCTCGCGGCCCACCTCGACCCGCTCGGAACCGAGCCCCCGGGCGATCCGGCGCTCGAGCCCGAGCGGCTGGAGCCGCCGCTCACGCCCGAGCTGCAGCGTCGTATCCCCGCCTCGCTGCTCCGGCTCTACGTGGCCGGTGAGACCCTCGCCGACGCCTTGCCGCAGCTGCAGGAGACCTACTGCGGCACGATCGCCTACGAGGTCGAGCACATCTCCGACCACGAGCAGCGGGTCTGGTTGCGTCAGGCGATCGAGTCTGGTCGCTACCGGCGCGCGCTCACGGTCGAGGAGCAGCGGCAGCTCCTGGCCCGGCTGAGCGAGGTCGAGGGCATGGAGCACTATCTTCGCCGCGCCTTCCTGGGCCAGAAGCAGTTCTCGATCGAGGGGCTCGACGTGCTCGTGCCCATGCTCGACCTGGCGATCGAGCTCGCCGCCGACGCCGGAGCGCACGAGGCCGTGATCGGCATGGCCCACCGCGGCCGGCTGAGTGTCCTCGCCCACACTGTGGGACGCCCGTACGAGAACATCCTGCGCGAGTTCGAGGGCGAGCGCAGCGTCGAGGCCGTGGCGGCCGATCCGGAGGGTGGAACGGGCGACGTCAAGTACCACCTTGGCGCGCGCGGGACGCGCAAGACCGCCGCGGGCGAGATCGGGGTCGCGCTGGCCGCCAATCCGAGCCACCTCGAATGGGTCGACCCGGTCGTCGAGGGCTGGGCGCGCGCGAAGCAGAGCGACCGCGGCGGGAGCCACGTCCTTCACGACTCGTGCGTCGCGATGCCCGTGCTGATCCACGGCGACGCCTCCTTCGCGGGTCAGGGTGTCGTCGCCGAGACGCTGAACCTCAGCGGCCTCGCCGGCTACTCGACCGGAGGCACGCTGCACCTGATCGCGAACAACCAGATCGGCTTCACGACCGAGCCGAGCGAGGGGCGCTCCACACGCTACTCGAGCGACCTCGCCAAAGGCTTCGACGCGCCGATCGTCCACGTCAACGCCGACGACCCGGAAGCGGCTCTCGCCGCGGTGCGGATCGCGCTGGCCTTCCGCCGGCGCTTCGGCAAGAACGCCGTCATCGACCTCGTGGGCTACCGACGACATGGGCACAACGAGCAGGACGAGGCGGCCTACACACAGCCGCTGATGGCGGAGCGAATCGCCAGGCAGCCGACCGTGCGCGAGCGCTTCGCCGCCACGCTCGTGGCCGCCGGCGCGATCTCGCAGGAGGAGGCCGACGGGCTGCTCGCCCGCGCGAACGCCGGCATGCGCGCCGCCCACGATGCGCTGCGCCGTTCCTTCGGCGAGACGATACCGCCGAAGACGAGACGCGAGCGGGTCCGGGCCGGCGGTGAAACGCTGGTCGTCACCGCCGTCGAGGAGGACATCCTGCGCCGGGTGAACGCCGGCCTCCAGGTCGTGCCGGAGGGCTTCACCGTGCATCCGAAGCTGGCGCGGCAGCTCGAGCGCCGAGCGGCGTCCGTCGACGAGGGCGGCATCGACTGGGGCCATGCGGAGGCGCTCGCCTTCGGCAGCCTGCTCCTTGACGGGATCCCGATCAGGCTGACGGGCCAGGATTCGGAGCGCGGAACCTTCTCGCACCGCCACGCCGTGCTGCACGACGTCGACACGGGGGAGACCTACACGCCGATCCGGCATCTCGACGGTGTGCGCGCGGCGTTCGAAGTGTTCAACTCACCCCTGTCGGAGGGCGCCGCGCTCGGCTTCGAGTACGGCTACTCGGTCGCGGCCGGAGAGGCGCTCGTCCTCTGGGAGGCGCAGTTCGGCGACTTCGTCAACAGCGCCCAGGTGATCGTCGACCAGTTCATCGTCGCGGGCCTTTCGAAGTGGAAGCAGACCTCGCGCCTGACGCTGCTCCTGCCCCACGGCTACGAGGGCAACGGGCCCGAGCATTCGAGCGCGCGGCTCGAGCGCTTCCTCCAGCTCGCCGCGCAGGAGAACATCCGGGTCGTGAATTGCACCACCGCCGCACAATACTTCCACGTCCTGCGGCGCCAGGCGCTCGACCCGAACGGTCGCCCCCTCGTCGTCCTGACCCCGAAGGGCCTCCTGCGACTGGCCGATGCGACGTCCTCGCTCGCCGACCTCTCGCACGGCGCCTTCCGCCCGCTCCTCGACGACCCTCGCGTCGACGAGCGCCGAACGGTCCGGAGGCTCGTGCTCTGCTCGGGCAAGGTCTACTACGACATCGCGGGCCACGAGGAGCGCAAGGGCGCCGACGGGGTCGCGATCGCCCGCCTCGAGCTGCTCTATCCGTTCCCGTCCGAGGCCGCGGCGGAGCTGATCGGCGGGTACCCGAAGCTGGAGGAGGTCGTCTGGGCGCAGGAGGAGCCGCAGAACATGGGTGCCTGGCGGGCGATCCGGCACCGCCTCGAGGAGGCCACGCGGGGCGTTCCGCTGCGCTACGTCGGCCGGCCGTGGCGCGCGAGCCCGAGCGAGGGCTACCCGACCGCGCACCTGGTGGAGCAGGATCGCATCGTCCGCGAGGCGCTCGGGGTGGGCGCCCGCACGCCTGTCGACCCCTGACCCGAAGCTTTTCAGCGACTGGGGCACGGCCGCGCTGAACGGCGTGCCGTCGAGCCGCAGCTATGCCGTCAAGCGGGAAGGCCCAGCCAGCGATGGCTGATGGCGCTCTTCGGCCTCGACGAGGACTCGAACGAGCGCGAGTTGCGTTCTCCGCCTGCTTACGGCTTGGGACTGCGCCCGTTCGGGCGCCGCTTGGCCGCCTGGGAGGCGAGGCCTGGGCCGCGCTTACGCGCTGCGTCCAACAGCTTTTTCCGCTGCTTCGGCGGGATGCGCCGCCAGATGTCCCAGGCGGTCAGGACGAGACCGACCGGACCGGCGCGGCGTCCGAGCATGAAGAAGGGAAGACGCGGCATGGCCTCTTTTCGCACGTAGAGACGGACGCTAAACGCGCGGGCCTGGTCTCGCAGAGGCCCGAGGCGTTACAATCCCGCGCTCTCGTGCCAACGAACGTGGAGACGTGATGTCAGTTCTCGAAACGCCCTCCCTGTTTTCGCAGGTCATTCAGGAGCATCTTCAGCTCAAGGAACGTAACTCCGAGCTCGAGCAAGATCTGCCGCTCGGTCGTTACAAGTCTCAGGATCCCTTCGACAACCACCCCCTCTTCAAGACCGAGGAGCAGGCCCGCCTCGAGGAGTCGAGCGAGGACGCCAACGCCTTCGACACCGTCTCGGGCTGGCCCGGGGACGTCGAGCCACACGCGGTGCCGGAGGTCTCGGAGGGCCTCTGGAGCCGGTCGCGGGACTTCGACTGGGGCGACTAGCGGCGTCGGTGGAACCTGCGGTTCCACGTGGGTGGCACCTGCGGTTCCCCCCACGACCCCCCTCCCTCACAGTTCTCTCGTTCCTGCTCCGTGCGGCCTCCCGCCCGGGCAAGCCGGGCTCCGGCCTCGTGACTGCTGCTCCTGTTCCAGCACCTTCACGTCCAGTGCTGCGCCCGTCCTGCGGGCCGGCGCTCGCGCTCGGGGCTGCCTCGCCTCGCTCCTGGCGCGGGACGGCGAAGGGAAACTGCACCCCTCAGCCCAGGTAACACCCTGTTACTTGGCCGGTTTGGGATCTACCATGGAAAGCCCGTGCACGGAAGTTCGTGACAACGCGCCTCGACCCGGCCGCCGCCGCCTCGAGCGGCGAGCCGACCTATTGGATCACCGCTTCGTATCCCGAGCTGATCCGTGTGGTCGTTCCCGGGGGTCGCCACTGCGGCTGCGGGTCGAGATCCTCCTGGAGGGCTCCTCGTCGGCACCGACAGGCACTCCGGCCTGGCCGCCCACGTCGAGGAGGGTGCGGTGCATGCGCCGGGGTGACGTGGCGTGCCTGTCCGAGCCGCTCGCGCTGAACGGTGGGTGACGAGCGAGCAGCAGGGGGTCGCGCTGTGCCTCGCGTCGGCTCTCGGCTTCGGCACGACCGCGATCTTCGCGAAGCTCGCCTACGACGCCGACTTCTCGGTGCTGCCGCTGCTTGCGCTCCGGTTCACGTTCTCCGGCGCCCTGCTGTTCCTGCTCGTCGGAGCCCGGTGTTCCTTCCGGCGGCCGGGCGGGCGCACGATCCTGGCGGGCTTCGCGCTCGGCTTCTGCGTGATCAGCGTGCAGGCCGGCCTGCTGTTCGCGGCCTTCTCGCGGATCGACGCCTCGCTCGCCGTCGTGCTCCACTACAGCTATCCCGCGCTCGTCGTCACGGCTGCGCTCGTGTGGGGACGCGAGGCGCGGTCCGCGCGCCGCCTGGGCGCGCTGAGCCTGGCGCTCGCGGGCGTCGTTCTCGTCCTCGCGGCGGCGGGGATCGGGTCGGTCGACGCACTCGGCGTCGCGTGCGCCCTCGGCTCGGCAGTCTCGTACAGCGCCTACGTCCTGCTCGCGTACGGGATGGCTGCCCGTAGCGACCCCGGCCTGCTCGCCGCCCTCATCTCCGCGGGCGCAGGGTTGGCCTTCATGGCTGTGACTCCGCTGAGCGGCAGCGAGCTCGAGGTCGCGCCGCTCGGCTGGCTCTGGCTCGCTGCGCTCGTCCTCGCAGCCACCGTTCTGCCACTCGTCGCGTTCCTCGGCGGCTTGTCCCGAGTCGGTCCGTCCAACGCGAGCATCCTCTCGACGCTGGAGCCGGTGACGACCGTCGTGCTCGCCTTTGCGATCTTCGGCGAGCGGCTCTCCGCCGTTCAGCTGGTCGGCGCTGTGCTCGTCCTCGCCGCGGTGCTCGTGCTCGCCTCGCCGCCGCGCGTGCGCTCGAACCAGTCGCTGTAACCGCCCTCGTAAGCGTGCGCGTCGCCGTCGCGCACCTCGACGATCCGGTCGGCGATGCGGTCGAGGAAGTAGCGGTCGTGCGAGATGAAGACGACCGTGCCGACGAAGCTCTCGAGCGCCGCCTCGAGCGCCTCGACCGAGTCGATGTCGAGGTGGTTCGTCGGCTCGTCGAGGACGAGCAGGTTCGCACCGCTCACCATCAGGAGCAGGAGCTGGAGGCGCGTGCGCTCGCCGCCGCTCAGCAGGCGGTTCGGCCGGCGCACCTGCTCGTACGGGAACAGGAACTTCATCAGGAGCGACACGGCTTCGCCCTCGGTGCCCGGCCACGCCGCGCGGACGGTCTCGAGGGGACTCGCCTCGGGATCGAGGGTCTCCTGATCCTGCGCCAGGTAGCCCACTCGGATGGACGGGCCGACCCAGAGCTCGCCCTCGGTCGGCTCGATCTCGCCGACGAGCGTCTTCACGAGCACGCTCTTACCGGCGCCGTTCTCGCCGACGATGCCGACGCGCTCGCCGTGGAGGAC
>Ga0136615_10000255_pt1 | contig 23538 bp, 25 predicted proteins | sample AntDrymUQ2882206_2_FD_106647 | JGI IMG/M metagenome (GOLD analysis project Ga0136615, IMG submission 106647) | Polar desert sand microbial communities from Dry Valleys, Antarctica - metaG UQ288 (22.06) | ecosystem: Environmental > Terrestrial > Soil > Desert | place: Antarctica: Dry Valley... | reverse complement strand
CTCGAAGGCAGCGCTGCCGGCTCCGATCACCATCGCGGCGCGCAGGGTCGTCACCGGCACAGACCCGGATGCCAGGACGCTGGCCGTTTCGGCCCGGCTGCGGAGGTGGCGAGAGAGCTCGAGCGAGTCGTCTCCGAGACCGCCCAGGTAGACCAACTGGCGCAGGCCCGCTCGCTTGGCCTCCCTGGACACGGTCTCGGCCGCGAGACGGTCGCGCTGCTCGAAGTCGCGGCTGCCGAGCGAGTGAACCAGATAGTAGGCGAGCTCTACGCCCTCGAAGGCCCTTTGTACGGCCGCTCCGTCGGTCGCGTCGGCGGTTGCCCACCGGATACCGCGAGTCGCGTCGCGCGGTCGGCGCGACACCGCCAAGACATCGTGCTGTTTCGCAAGCAGGGGCACGAGTGCTCGGCCGACGGTGCCGCTTGCGCCGAGCACGGCGATCTTCATCGGCCCGCTTCCTGCCACAGCCGCGCGAAGTACCGCCGACCCAGTGCGACGTGAAGCCGGGCCTGGAACTGCGGGTAGAGCAGGCCGTTCCAGCGCGGCCGATCGGGGCGTGCGGCGAGCCGGGGGAAGTAGCCGCTGATCGCTGAGCGAACCTCGACGCCGTCCGAGCCGGTCTGCGTGAACGAGATCGAGCCGGCCGGAGTCCGGGCGAGCAAACCGCCGTGGATCGGATAGAGGCAACTGACCGAGCTTGGGCTCACCGCAAGCTCGGGCTGCCCGAAGCGCAGAAGCGCCGGCCCGAGCCCAAGCAGTCGCAGCTGAGGTGCACCAGCCGCGGGGCGAGCGCGAATGAGGCCCACAGTCGAACGCTCCAGCTCGTGCCAATAGAGCTCTCCCAGCCGCCTTGCCCCGGCCGCGCTGCGCTCGACGACCGGCGCCGGCAGTTCCGCGCGCTGGACGGACTCGAACGCCCCTGACGGTGACTGAGCTTGGCTCGAGCTCCACGTTCCGGGTAGGCGGCCGCGCAAGCTCATCGATGCTCGGCGGCTACGCGCTCGGCCGCAGTGACGGGATCGCCGGCGAGAACAAAGGCGCCCGTGGAACGGGCAAGCGCGGCCGTAGCGCCGGGGCCGGCAAGCGCTACTCGGACGTGCCGCGCAAGCTCTTTCAGCTCTGGCTGCTCGGCACGGAGGCGCCGCGTCGTCACGGCTGCGATCACCACGAGCCGGGGCTTCACATCCGCGAGGGCATCCTGGATCGTGGCGATCGGCGTGTCCGGCCCGAGGTACGTGATCAGCCAGCCGCGCCCGGCGAGGACGAGGCCGAAGATGATCAGCGAGAGGTCGTGGTGTTCGCCCGGAGCGCAGGCGAGCACGGCTGTAGGGCCGGTGCCGCGGCCCCAGCCGCGGGCGAGCCCGAGCAGCCGTCCGCGCAGGACGTTGCTGGCGAAGTGCTCCTGCGCAACGGTCGCGTCGCCTCGCTCCCACCGCTCGCCGAGCGCGTGGAGGTAGGGAAGGACGACGTCGCGAAGCACCGTCTCGAGCGTGAACGTGGCAAGCAGGCGATCGATGCTGGCCTGAGCGCCGGGCTCCTCCAGCCGATCGAGCGCTGCCCGAAGCTCCTCCGACAACCGTGCGAGGCCCGGAGACTGGACCTCGACGGCCTGCTCGCGTGCGGTCTGGGCAAGCGCCAGCCGGGCCGCCTCGGCGGCGGACACGCCTGCGTCCAGGTGTCGGCGCATAGCGCGCACGCGCTCCTCGTCGGCCGGCGAGTAGAGACGGAAACCGCCGGCTGACCGGAGGGGCCGAAGCAGCCCGTAGCGCTGCTCCCAGGCGCGAAGCAGCTCGGGCGAGACGCCCACCCGTCGACTCAGGGCACCAATGCGTAGGTGAGGCGACTCCGTACTCACTAGCATTAGTCTATGCAAATACTGAACAGACTCTTGACAAACCTCACCTCTCGAGCGTAGTCTCGCAAACACACTCTCTACAAAATCTCGACAGAAGGAGGAAACATCATGAAGAAGCTCGACATCCTTGCTGCCGTCCTTGTGGGCGTCGGCGGGATCAACTGGGGTCTCGTCGCCCTCGCAGAGTTCGACCTCGTCGCCACACTCGTCGGCCTTGAATTCGGTGAGACGAACGCCGCAAGCCGTCTGGTCTACGGGCTCGTCGGAGCCTCAGCCGTCTACCAGGTCGCCCAGCAGCACGCGATCCGGCGCCGCTGGAGCCGCGACCCGCGCGTCTCGACCGCCTAAGCCCCGTCCACGCACGGAGGAAGTGATGTGTCCAGCTCGGTGACAGTCTCGAAGAAGCCACTCGGACTCGCTCTTGGCGGCGCCGCGGCCTTGTCGCTCTGCTCCCGCTTATGCTGAGTTCGCAGAACGCAGCAGCGGCACCGGCGGCAGAACCTCGTCCGCACCGCGGCCGCCGCCGGTCAGTGGGCAGCGGCCGCTCGGTCTTCCTGAACGGGTCGGGCCAAGGTCGTCAAGACCGACGTTGGCGCCAGCAACGGAACCATCCACGTCATCCATCGACAAGGTGCTGCTGCCCCCGGCGAGCTGAGCCCCACCACGATCGACACGAGAGGCGGGCCGCCAGGCCCGCCTCTCGCCGTTCCGCTCACCCGGGCCGGTGAGCATCAGGTCGAAGCTACTCCGGCGCCAGCTCCAACCCGAACTGCGATTCGCCGCCCGTGTCGATTACGTGCAGCCTCAGTGCGCCGCCCTCGTCGATCTCGAGCGCCCCGAAGTTGAACCAGCGCTTCGCCTCGTCCCACGAGGTGACGGCCTCGGCCGTCTCCGGCCCGAAGAAGAACAGCCGTTCGGGATTCAGCGTCTCGTCGAAACTCGGGATCGGGAAGATGCCGGCGTTGAGCGGGCCGGTGACGACCTCGTGGACGCGGAAAGCGGGGTCGTCGGGGAACGGCAGGTAGCGGAAGACCTCGCCGAAGTGGACGTCCGTCGTGATCCAGACCGTGTTGTCGATCCCCTCGGCCTGCATGAAGCGCAGGATTTCGAGCAACTCCTGCTCGAACCCGGTGTTCTGGTCGAAGTTGGCCCAGCCGTCGCGCCCGTTCGCCGCGGGGAAGCCGGTCGGAATCGACATGGGCACGCTCGACACGATCACCTTCCAGGTCGCGTCCGAGGCGGAGAGCTTCTCCTTGAACCAAGTGAGTTGCTCCCGGCCGAGCATCGTCTTGGGGCGGTCGGGGCTGTCCGCCGTACTGTTCGCGTCCCTGTACTGCCGGTTGTCGAGCACGAAGAGCTCGAGGTTCTTCCCCCACCGCAGCGAGCGGTAGAGGCGCTTCGGCGTGTTGGGAGCGATCGAAATCGGCGTGTAGTCGAGGAACGCGTCCAGGCCGATCGGAAGCAGGTGGACGCCCGGCGTATAGGGCGGCGTGGCCCGCGTGTCGTGAAGGGGGCCGAAGTCGTTCACGACCTCGTGGTCGTCCCAGACGCCGACGTAGCTCGTGCTCGCGAGCAGCTCCTGCTGGGCGCCGTCGGCGCGGTTGTAGCGCCAGTGCGCCCAGAAGCTTTCGAGATCGACGGCCGGGCCGAAGGTGCCGGGTACCTGAGCGTTGCCGTAGCGGCCGGTTGCCTCGCAGGTGTTGTCCGCGTAGATCATGTCTCCGAGACCGACGAAGATGTCGGGTCGCCAGTCGTGGATCGTCCTCATGATCGGCAGGCCCTCGACTGCGTCGCGACAGACGTTCTGCCCCGAGACGTCGCCCCCGAAGGCGAGCCTGACCCCCGCCGCCTCGTCGTCGGCCGGCGCCGTGCGAAACGAACCGTGCACTGCCGGCCCGCGGCCCACGTCGGGAAGGCCGAGACTGAACCAGATCCGGTAGCGGTACGTCGTGCCGGGCTGAAGATCCTCGAGGACGAGTTGGCCGGTGTAGTCGTCGGAGGCGCGTACGGGTAGCTGCTCCACTCTCCGCTGCCCGTCGCCCGTGACGACGGCGTTGAGCACGGCCCCCCGGTCGGCGCGCGCCCACAGCACCGCCGAGTCGGACGTCACGTCGCCCGCGGCCACGCCGTGGGTGACGAGCGCCTCCTCGCTCGCGCGCGGCTCCTCGACCAGCGCGCTGCCGCCTCCGCGACGCACCGGCTCCGCCGCGGCCTGAATCGACCCGTCGGACAGGAACGCGATGCCGGTGACGGCGCCGATCTCGGGCGTCGAGGTGAAGCTGTGGCCACGTGCCCGGAGGGCGGCGGCCTCGGGCGAGGAGAGGAAGGCAGGCTCGGCAGAGGTCGTTGCGGTGTTCCGCTGGGAGATCCTCGGCTCCGCGATCGCTTCCGGCAGCGACATGCCGGCGTCGAGGTGATCGAGCAGGACCTGGAGCACCGTCGTGATGATCGTGGAGCCGCCAGGAGATCCGACCGCGAGGACGGGCCTGCCTTCGGACGTCACGATCGTCGGGCTCATGGAGCTACGCGGGCGCTTGCCGGCCTCGACGCGGTTCGGGTGGGTCAGCGAGTCGAAGTTGAAGTCGGTCAGCTCGTTGTTGAGCAGGAAGCCCCAACCCGGCACGACGATCCCGTTCCCGCCGGTGGCCTCGATCGTGAAGGTGTAGGAGACGACGTTGCCCGACCGATCCGACACCGTCAGGTGGGTGGTCGTGCCGGCCCGCGTCGCGGTTGCCGCAACCTCACCCGCGCCGGGCTCCGAGTCCTCGAAGGGATACGGGTCGCCCGGCGGTACAGGGCTGGTCGCGGCGCGCTCGGGGTCGATCAGGGCGCGGCGCTCGGCGGCGAACCCGTCCGAGAGCAAACCCGTCAGCGGAACGCCGAAGAAGTCGGGATCGGCGAGGTAGGCATTGCAGTCCGCGAAGGAGAAGCGCGACGCCTCGAGCATCAGGTGCAGCGCCTGCTCGCGGCTTGCCGCTTCCAGGTCGAAGCCCTCGAGGATGTTGAGCGCCTCGCCCACGGTCGAGCCGCCGCTCGAGGGCGGCCCCATCCCGTACACGTCGAGTCCGCGGTAGCCGACCTTCGTCGGCTCGCGCTCCGGCGCCGTATACCTCCTGAGGTCGCGGGCCGTCAGCAGACCCGGGCGCCAGACATGGTTGGCGTTGGGAAAGGTCGGCGGGCGCTGCACGGCCTCGACCATCGCCCTCGCCACGGGGCCGCGGTAGAACCCGTCGGCGCCGAGCCGTCCGATCCGTCTGTAGGTGCGCGCCAGATCGCGATTGCGGAATACCGTTCCGACGTCACGCGGCGTCCCATCCCCATCGAGGTACAGCTCGCGGGTCGATTCGATGTCGTCGAAGTAGTCCACGTTCTGCTGCGTCTGATCGAAGAAGACCTGATCGACGACGAAGCCGTCGCGCGCGACCTCGATGGCCGGAGCGAGCGCTTCGGCCAGCGAGATCGTCCCGTACCGGGCGAGCGCCTCTTCCCAGCCGCGCACCGTGCCCGGGACGCCGACCGAGAGACCGCTGTAGCGCGCATCGTTGAACGCCAGCGCGCGGCCGCCGTCGAAGAAGGAGTCCGGGGCCATCTCGGCAGGTGCGACCTCCCGGTGGTCGATCGTCGTGACCTCCCCGTCGCTCGTCCGGATGACCATGAAGCCGCCGCCTCCGATCCCGACCGAGAACGGCTCGGTCACGCCGAGGACGGCGGCCGCGACGACCGCGGCGTCGACCGCGTTCGCCCCCGCACGCAGGGCGCCGACGGCTGCCTCGGTCGCGAGGACCTCCACGGTCGCCGCTCCACCGCCGCCGCCCACTGCGGTCGGCTGCTTCTGTGGTTCCGCCGCCTGTGCGGCGACATCGGCCGCCGGCGCGAGTACGGCCACTATCGCCACCAGCACGAACGAGAAACGCATCGAGACACGTCGCATGAACTCGCCTCCCCCTGCTCGAATCCTCCGTCAGCGGGGCATCGTCTCACAGACGCTGGCCCGAGGCGCTTCGCTCAGTCGGCTTGGCCGCGAGTCGCCGCCAGCTTCGCGCCGAGGTGGGCGAAGGAGACGTCATAGGACGCCGTCTCTTCGACCCGGACTTCAACGGTCTCGCTCATCCGATCGCGCAGGCGCATGCGTGACTCACGGTTACGCTCCTCCGCCTCCCTGTCCCGCCAGAACGTGATCACACGGGTCGTGCCTGTCGTGTCGTCGGTCAGGATCAGCAGGCCTTCGAAGCCCTCGCTCTCCCTGAGCCAGACCAGCATGGCCTCACCCGCCATCGCCGCAACCTCGGACAACCCCTCGACCGAGCCCTTCGTCGTCGTGAAGCTCGCGTACACCAGTCCTACCGGCGGCGCTGCGAAGCGTCCGCGAGGGCGGGCGGCGTCCAACCGGCGTCCACCGGGTTGATCGTGGTGCCGGGCGGGACGATCTCGTCGATGCGATCGAGCAGGTCGCCGTCGAGCGTCGCCTCGAGCGCGGCGAGCTGGCCCTCCAGCTGCTCCATGGTCCGGGGGCCGATGATCGGAGCGGTGACCACGGGGTGTTGCATGACGAACGCGAGCGCGAGCTGGACGAGTGTCAGGCCGGCCTCCTCCGCGAGCCCCGCGAGCGCGTCGGCCGCCTCGAGCTTGCGCTGGTTCTCCGGGATGGACAGGTCGAACCGGGCAGGGATGCGGGCCCCCCGGCTGCTGGTCGGGGCCTCCTGTCCCTTGCGGTACCGGCCGGTGAGCCAGCCGCCGGCGAGCGGGCTCCACGGGATGACGCCCATGCCGTACTGCTCGCAGACGGGCAGCACCTCCCGTTCGATGCCGCGCACGAGGAGCGAGTACGGCGGCTGCTCGCAGACGAACCGCTCGCGGCCGCGCCGCTCCGCCACCCATTGCGCCTCGACGATCACGTGCGCGGGGAACGTGGAGCTGCCGAGATAGCGGATCTTCCCGGCGCGGACCAGGTCGGTCAGCACGCCGAGCGTCTCGTCGAGATCTGTGTGCGAATCCCAGCGGTGCACCTGGTACAGGTCGATCCAGTCGGTGCGGAGCCGCCGCAGACTGGCATCGACCTCCTGCACGATCCAGCGCCGCGAGTTGCCGCGCTCGTTCGGGTCCTCGCCCATGGAGCCGTGGAACTTCGTCGCCAGGACGACCCGGTCGCGCCGTCCCTCGAGCGCCTTGCCCACGATCTCCTCCGACTCGCCGGCCGAGTAGACGTCGGCCGTGTCGATGAAGTTGATGCCGGCGTCGAGTGCCCGGTGAATGATCCTGATCGATTCCTCGTGGTCGGGGTTGCCCCAGGCGCCGAACATCATCGCGCCGAGACAGAGAGGGCTGACCTGTACCCCAGTGCGACCGAGATTCCGAACCTCCATGGGCCACGACACTACGTGACATCATCGCCGGGTGACCGGGGAGTTCGATCGGGCGCAGACCGAGGCGTGGCACCGGTTGATGCCCTTCGCAAGGACGCTCGGACTCGAAGTGCTGGCAAGCGGCAAGCAGGAGGTACGAGCTCGCCTCGGCTGGAGCGAAGAGCTCTGCACCGTAGGCGGTGTCCTGCACGGCGGAGCGATCATGAGCCTCGCCGACAGCGCGGCCGCGACCTGCGCGTTCCTCAACCTCCCCGAGGGAGCGAGCGGGACGGCGACGATCGCCTCGACGACGAACTTCCTCCGTGCCGCCCGCGAAGGCGCTGTCGAAGCAGTTTCACGTCCGCTCCGAGCGGGCCGCTCGGTGATCGTGGTCGAGACCGAGGTTCTTGGTGGGGACGGCAAGGTCGTGGCGCACGTCGTCCAGTCGCAGGCTGTACTGCGCTAGATCAGCCGCCGCTCGAGGTAGGCGGCCAGGCGCGTGAGCGGGAACGAGATGATGAAGAAGATCGCCATCACGCCCGCGAAGATCTCGAACGCGTGGGACTCGAAGCTGGTGAAGGTGAGGCGCTCGACCGAGCGGTTCCCGGTCTCGAGCACCTCCGCGACGCCGATGATCGCCGCGATCGTCGTGTTCTGGATCACGTTCACGAGCAGGCCGACCATCGACGGCAGGAGACGCCGGAGCGCCTGCGGGAGGATCACGTTGACGTGGCGGCCGACCCAGCCGAAACCGAGTGCGGCCGCGGCCTCGTGCTGCTCGCGCGGGATCGACTCCACCGCGCCCCGGGTCGCCTCCGCGACCTGAGCGCTCCCCCAGAGGACGAGGCCGATCGTCGCCGCCTGGAAGGCGCTGAAGCGGATGTCGAGGCTCGGCAGCGCGAAGAAGATCAGGAAGATCGTCACGATGATCGGCAGACCGCGCCAGACCTCGACGTAGAGGCGGATCAGCGCGCGCGAAGGCAGGAAGCGGATTGTCAGGAGGGTGCCGAGCAGGATCCCGATGACGGCGCTGCCGGCGACGGCGAGGCCGGCCATTCGAAGCGTCTCCTTCAGCCCCTCCTTCAGGATGTACTCGGCAACGGGCCGCACCCAGTCGGGCATGACTTACGCTGTCCTCGGCAGCGCGAGCCGCGCTTCCAGCAGGCGGATGAGGGCTGAAAGCGTCCACACGATGGCGAGGTAGGTCACCGCGACCACGAGCAGCATCTCGGCGTCCTTGAACGTGACGGCGGAGATGCTCCGCGACACGTTCGTCAGCTCCGCGTAGCCGATCGCCGTCAGGAGCGAGGTGTTTTTCAGCACCGAGATGTAGGTGTTGATCGACGGTGCGAGGGCGATGCGCCCCCCGATCGGCAGCGTCACGTTGACGAAGGTGCGCCGCGGTGTGAACCCGAGCGCCAGAGCCGCCTCGCGAAACCGCCGCGGCACCGCCTCGAAACCGGCGCGGAAGTTCTCCGTGTTGTAGGCGCCGCCCCAGATCAGCACCGAGAGCCACGCCGTCACGAACGGGCTCAGCCGAATACCCAGCTGGGGCAACCCGAAGAAGAGGAAGAAGATCTGGACGAGGATCGGCGTGTTGCGAATCACCTCGACGTAGACCGCCGCGAGCTGGCTCACGACCGGGATCCGGTGCGCCCGAGCGGCACCGAGCACGAGCCCGACGAGAAACGCTCCGGCGATCCCGATCGTCGCAACCACGAGCGTGCGGCGAAGACCCGCCAAGAGCTCCGGCAGATTGTCGACGATGAAGTCCCAGTCGATCGCGGCGAGCGTCATCGTCGAGAGAGATCAGGAGCGGCCGCGCGAACGCGGCCGCTCCTCGAACCCGAAGGCTGGATCAGCCCTGGGTGCAATCCGACGCCGGGTCTTTCCCGACGGGGTACTGGAAGTTGTTACGAGGCCTCGGGACGTTCCCGAGGAAGCTGCTGACGAAGCGCGCAGGCGTGTTCCGTCGCAGGATCGCGTTGAACTCGTCCTTCGCCTTCATCCGGCGCAGCGCCGCGTTCACCCAGCGGGCGGTCGCGTCGTCGCCCTTGCGGATTCCGATGCCCCACGGCACGGCCAGGAAGCGGTCGTTCGTGAGCTTCAACTCCCGGTCCTGCGTCGCCACGCCGAGGACGAACGCGTCGTCGAACATGAACGCGTCGGCTCGCCCATCCTTGACGGCGAGGACGGACGCGGCGGTCCCATCGACCTCGAGAATGTTCGCCTCCTTCAGGCAGTTCCGCATCCAGGTCGCGTAGATGGAGCCGCGTGTGGTGACCACGTTCTTTCCGCGCAGGTCGTTGAGCGTCTGGACATTCGAATCGTTCTTGACCAGCAGCCTGCCCGTGGCGGAGTAGTGCGGGATCGAGAAGTCGATCTGTTCCGCCCGAGAGGCCGTCCACGTGAGCGTCGAGATGATGATGTCGACGCGCTGCGAGGTGAGCGTCGGGATGCGGCTGGCCGTGGTCGTGCAGGTGAGCGAAACGCGATTCGTCCTTCCGAAGGCGAGCTGCGCAAAGCGCCGCGCGATGTCGACCTCGTAGCCTCCGTTCTTCCCCTGCACGTCGATGAAGCCGAACGGCGGGAAGTCGCACTTGATGCCGATGCGCCAGCGCTTGTTCTGCTTGACGTCGGGCGGCAGCGCGGGCAGTTTCGGCACCTGCGCCTTGGCACCGGGTGCAGCAGCCCCCGTGCCACTTGACGGTGCGGCGAACCCCCAGGCCGCGAACGCCGCCGCCGTCAGGGTGACGGCGAGGATTGCAAGGATGAGACGTTTCATTCGGTGACTCCTTCCTCGGTAACGGTTAGCTCTTCGAGCGAGTGGTCGAGCTGGAGCGTGCGGCGCAGGAAGCGCCGCGTCCTCTCATCCTTAGGACGATCAAGCACCTCTGTAGGTTGGCCCTCCTCGACGATCCGCCCCTCGTCCATGAAGATGAGCCGGTCGCCGACCTCCCTGGCGAACTGCATCTCGTGCGTGACGACGAGCATCGTCATGCCCAGATCCCGCGCGAGATCGCGCATGACCACGAGCACCTCGCCAACCAGTTCCGGGTCGAGCGCGGACGTGACCTCGTCGAAGAGCATGACGCGCGGCTCCATCATCAGGGCGCGCGCGATGGCCACCCGCTGCTGCTGCCCGCCGGAGAGCTGGTGCGGATGCTGCCGCGCCTTCTCTCTCAGGCCGACCTGTGCGAGCAACTCGAGGCCGCGCGCCTCGGCCGGGGCGCGCCCGAGCTTGCGGATGCGGCGCGCCGCGAGCGTGACGTTGTCGAGCGCCGTCAGATGGGGAAAGAGGTTGAACTGCTGGAACACCATCCCGATCCGCTGCCGGACGGCCGGCACGTCGACGCCCTTCTGGGTGATCTCCTCGCCCTCGAGGAAGATCCGCCCGCCGTTCAGGGGCTCGAGCAGGTTGATGCAGCGCAGGAGGGTGCTCTTGCCGCTCCCGCTGCGCCCGATCACGACGAGCACATCCCCGGCGCGGACGCTCAGGTCGATGCCGTCGAGGACGAGGTTGTCGCCGAAGCTCTTGCGGACGCTCTCGAGACGGACGACCGGGATGTCTGCGCCGGCAGGGGGCCGCTCCCCGGCCGCATGAGTCACGGGCTGCGTCACGTCGCTATTGCTATCACTTCCAGGGGAAAAAGTCTCCTAATCTCGTCCGAGCCGCGAGGCGAGCGCGGCCCCGGCGAGCAGAAGAGCCTCGACGAGCGTGATCGCGACGCGATTCAGCACCGTCGCGCCAAGCGCGACGCCGTCCGAGACGACAGCGAGCAGGAGCCCGTACATCGAGGCCTCGCGCACACCGAGGCCGGACGGAGCGAAGACCGACAGGACCGCGACGATCGCTCCGACCGCGCTCGTTCCGCCGAGGAACGGGATCGAGACGAGATCGGGATCTCCGCCGACCGAGCGGAGCAGGAAGAAGAGCGCTGCGCCGCCGACGATCCAGGTGAAGCTGTAGAAGAGCACGAGGCCGAGCACCGTGCGCAGCCGCAGCGCGGGCACCGCTGAGGCACCGAAAGGCCGGAGCAGCCGTGCAGCGAATCGCGGGAAGATCCGCGGGTGCAAGGGCACGATGCAGACGAGAGCGAGCGCGAAGAGCGGCACGAGGGGAGCATCGACCGACTCGACGCCGCGCAGGCTGATCACGAAGACGATGATCCCGGCGAGCGCCGAGAGCGCAGCCTCCATCAGGATCGAGGCGAGGACGACCGGTGTGTCGGTGATGCCGGCGCGCCGCATCGCGACCACGCGGGCCGCGGGCGTCCAGACCCCTCCCGGGATGTACTTCGCGAGCATCGAGACCATCTCCGCGCCGAGGGCGACGCGGTAGGAGGTCCGGATTCGCATCGCGGCGAGGATCCACATCCAGCCGACGACGAAGAGCAGGTAGTACGCCGCGAGCAGGATGCACGCGAAGACGAGCTCGAGGGGTCGGGCGTCGCGAAGTCGGGGCAGCGCATCGTCCCAGGAGCCACGAACGGCATAGGCCAGCGAAGCGACGAGGACGGCCACCGCGGCGACCTGGATCCCGATCCAGAGCCAGCGGCGAGCGCGGACCGCAGCGTAGAGATTGACGAGACGCTTGCTCCAACCGGGCCTGTGCTCTCCCTCGACCCGCGTCGTCATGGGCCAAGCTTGCCGGTTGCGACACCTCTGCGACGATGAGGGCGTGGCGGTCAGCCTCGAGACCGAACGGCTGCTGCTCCGCGAGTGGCGCCAGGGCGACGTCGAGGAGCTCGCCCGTATCTACGCCGACGAGCGCGTCCATCGCTTCCTCGGCGGCCCGATCGACCGCGAGGCGACGGAGCGCCAGGTGGGCCGGTTCGTCCGCGACTGGGAGCAGCGCGGGTACGGTCACTGGGTCGCCGAGCACCGGGAGAGCGGCCGGATGATCGGACGCGTCGGGCTGATGCACCACCCAGACTGGACGGCGAGCGAAGACAAGGTCGAGGTCGGCTGGACGCTCGACCCGACCTCTTGGGGCAAGGGCCTTGCGACGGAGGGCGCGCGAGCGAGCCTCCGGTACGGCTTCGAGGTTCTGAAGCTCCCCCGCATCATCAGCTTCACGCTCCCGGACAACGTCGCCTCGCGGCGCGTGATGGAGAAGTGCGGGCTGACCTTCCGGGGCACGACGCCGTGGCGCGGCCTCGAGCACGTGTGGTACGCGCTCGAGGCTCCTTCCATTCCCGTCATGGGGTCAGACCCGGTTCGAAGCGGTACTCCAGCCGCGGCTCGATGAGAGAAGTAGCGCGGCCTCAGGACCGCCTGCTCCGTTAGCGCCGGCCGCGACGAAGGTTGGGCCGCCCCGGGTCGGCGGCGACGAGGAGCGGCACGGGGTCGTGTCCGTTCTGTCCGGCCGGTTCCTCGACCGGCTCCTCCTGCTCCTCTTCCGCCGTCGGCTCGGGCGGCTCCTGCCGCTCGGCCTCCCCGTCGGCGTTCGGCTCGTGGACGGGAAGCGGCTCGGGCGGCTCTTCGCGCTCCCGCTGCCAGAACCAACGGCGCGGGCGCGCCGGAGGCTCGGCGGAGATCGGCTCCTGGACGGGCGGCTCGAGGTCGATCGGAGGGGCGGGCGGCTCGTCAGGCCCGGTCTCCCACGGGTCGAGCGCCGCCGCAACGGCTGGAGCGAGCTCGAGCTCCGTTTCCTCCACCGCGACTGCGCTCTCAGGCTCTTCGACGGGCTCCGCGTCGAGCGACGGTGTGGGGCCGAAGGCGCGCTCCCAGGGATCGGCCTCGGCCTGCGTCGTCGTCGTCGGCTCCCAGCGGTCGATCGGCGGCTCGACCACCGACTCGGGCTCGTCCTGAGTCAGGGCGGCCATGGCCTCGACGGGCTGCGCCGGCTCGGCGTCGGCCGGGTCTTCCGGAGTTGGCTCCGGCACCGCGAGCTGATCGACTCCCTCGGCAAGCGGAGCGACGGGTAATTCCTCGCCCACGCCGTCCTCTCGTGGCGGAACGACCTCGGGCTCGTCGAGGAGGGGAATCGCCCGCACTGCGGGCGTAGGCTCGGGCAGGCGCTCGCGCCGGCTCCAGAACCTCCGGCGGGGCAGCGGGGCTGTGGGTGGCGCGGGCAGCACCGCGGGCTCGAGGTAGGAGATGACCGGTTCCTCCGGCGCAACCTCTGCGACCGGCTCCGGCTCGGCGACCTCTCGAGGCCCCGGCTCCTCGGCTACGGGCTCGGGCTCGTCGACGAGCGGCTCGAGCTCGGGGACGGCTTCCGCCTCGGGCTCGTCGGCCACAGGCTCCGGCTCGGCCCGCCGGAGGACCACTTCGGACTCCTCGACGGCGGGCGCGGGGTAGGAGATGACCGGTTCCGGCGCAACCTCTGCGACCGGCTCCGGCTCGGCGACCTCTCGAGGCCCCGGCTCGTCGGCTACCGCCTCGGGTTCGGGCTCGGGCTCTTCCACGAGCGGCTCGAGCTCGAGGGCGGCTTCCGCCTGGGGCCCGTCGGACACGACCGCTTCTGGCCCCTCGGCGGCGATCGCGGCCTTGGGCTCGGGGATCTCCTCGACGGCCTCGAGCGGAATCTCTTCCTCCTCGACCTCGGCCTCCGGAACCGGAACGCCGATGACCGTGACGCCGGCGTCCGCAACCGGAACCGCCGGCGCCGGGGAAGCAACCGCCGCGAACTCGGTCTCCCTAGGGCGCGGCACCGGAGGAGGGAGCGAGACCGGGCTCGCCGGGCGGGCGCTCGAGACCGCCAACTCGAAGAGGGCAACGAGGAGGAGCGCCGCCAGGGCGAGGAGGATGACCCATGTTCTGCCGACGTCCGCCAGGCCCGCCCCGACCGTGACGAGGATGATGAACGCCGCCTCGGCGGCGACGCGCGGCAGAGCCTCGGAGACGCCGCCCTCGATCCGAGTCTCGCGGGTGATCGAGGTCGTCGAGGTCGACGACCAGGCGGGGCGCGGTGCAGGCAGCGGCCCCCAGGACGCAGCCCGCAGTGCACGGATGTCGACCCGCAGCTCTCCGGCCTGTCGCGAGAACGCCTCGACCGACTCGAGCACGCGCAGCGTCGAGTCGAGCTGCGCGGCGTGGCGATAGAAGGCCTCGAAGGCCTCCTCCACGGCCGCGCGCTCGTAGCCATGCTCGGCGATCGGGAGGCTCTCGAGCCGGGGCAGCCGCTCCCGCGCGGTGCCGTCCCCGTCCCAGGCCTCGTCTTCCCAACTGCGCTCGCTCATGGAGCGGCAAGTATGACGGCGGGCTCGGAGGCGCTCGCTACGGAGGCGGCGCGAGCTCGCGCCGCCGCACTGCCGCGGTTGCCGTGAGCGCGAGGCGCGTCTCGTCCAGATCGGGCTCGCGCGTCGTCAGCCCGCTGCGACGCCAACCCGGGCAGGAGCGCAATTCGCGCCGCCCGGTGCGTCGAGCCGTGGACGAGCTGCTGGCTAGAAAGCGGCTGCGGGAGAAGAAGCCGAGCAGCGCGAGAACAAGCAGGACGATCAAGATGATCCAGACCTGATCGGCAAACGCCTGAAGCCGCCCACGACACCTGGGCGACGGAGCGGGCGACCTCACTCCCGCGTGATCGAAAGCCCGCTCGCTACGAGGCGCCGGCCGCCCCGCTCGTAGACGACGTCGACGGTGTCGTTCTGCCGGTAGGTGCCGGCGATGCCAAGGAAAAGGCTGAGCCAGCGCCAGGTACCGAGCTTCCCCTCGCGCGCGAGCGAGCGGGTGAAGAGAAGCGTCCCGCCCTCGATGCGGTAATCCGTTCCCGCCTGTTGAGGCACCCCGTTCAGGAAGACATCGAAGGGCGGAGCCACCCCGCCCGGCAACTCCACGCGGGAGCCCTCAGGCATGCCACACGCGCCTCGAAGTAGCCGCGCCGGTCACAAGGCTGCTAACAATGACACCCTCGTGCGCAAGCCGCTCGCCGCCTTCCTCTCACTAGCTGGCGGCCTCGTCCTCGCCGGAACCGCGGCGGCGGGGAGCGGCTTCGAGCCGCAGCCCCCGAAGACCCCCGGTGCCGAGGACATCACGGACATCTACTACTTCGTCGCCTTCTTCGCGGCCGTGGTGTTCCTGCTCGTCCTCGTCCCGCTCGTGCTCTTCGTCGTCCGCTACCGCAACCGCGGCCACGACCAGGAGCGAGAAGGCCCGCAGATTCGCGGCAACACCCGGCTCGAGCTCGCCTGGACGGCCGTGCCGGTGCTGATCGTGGCCGCGATCATGGCTTTCGTGCTGATCAAGGCACCCGGCATCAACTCCGAGCCGGCGCAGGCGGGAGACGCCTTGCAGATCCGGGTCGAGGGCCGGCGGTTCTACTGGCGCTACGTCTACCCGAACGGCGCCGTCGCGATCGACCGCCTGCGCGTCCCCGTCGACCGCCCCGTCAACCTCGAGATCACCGCGCCCGACAGTGACGTCATCCACTCCTACTGGATCCCCGAGCTCGGGGGCAAGTTCGACGCCGTCCCCGGGGACACGAACGACTTCAGCTTCCGGGCGACCGAGGTGGGCGTCTTCCCGGGGAACTGCGGTGAGTTCTGCGGCGTGCAGCACGCGGCGATGACCGCCGAGGCGGAGGTCATGCCCACCGAGACCTTCGACGGCTGGCTCGCGCGCGAGGGTCAGACTCAGGCCCGTGGCGACTCCGACCTCGGCGAGGCCCAGTGGAAAGGTGTGTGCCTCAAGTGTCACCGCCTGCAGGGTGAGACCTACATCGGCCCGAACCTCGGCGCCAACACGACCCTGCGGCAGCCCGACGCGCTCGAGGCAATCGTCCGCAACGGGCAAGGGGCGATGCCCCCGGTGGGGCAGGGCTGGAGCGAGCGCGAGATGAAGGCCCTGACGGACTACACGCGCACGCTCGTCTCCGAGGGGGGCGGCGATGGCAGCTAGAAGCGAGACGCCGCCGGTCGGATTCGGCTGGCAGAGCGGCCGGGTGATGAGCTGGGTCACGACCGTCGACCACAAACGGATCGGGATCCTCTACATCTCGACCGCGCTCGTCTTCTTCGTCCTCGGCGGGATCCTGGCCCTGATCATCCGGGCGCAACTCGTCGCCCCCGACACGGGTCTGGTCGGCGCCGACACCTACAACCAGATCTTCACCATGCACGGCACGACGATGATCTTCCTCGTCGTCGTGCCCATCCTGGCCGGCTTCGCCAACTACCTGATCCCGCTCATGATCGGTGCCCGCGACATGGCATTTCCGCGGCTGAACGCGGCCTCGTACTGGTTCTTCCTGCTCGGCGGGATCGTCCTCTACTCGAGCTGGTTCGCCGACTTCGGCGCCGCCAAGACCGGCTGGTACAGCTACCCGCCGGCCTCGCTGAACACGGAGGGGAGCGGCCAGGACCTGTGGATCCTCTCGATCCACATGCTCAGCATCTCGTCGATCGCCACCGCGATCAACCTGATCGTCACGATTCACAACCTGCGCGCGCGCGGCATGACGTGGATGCGGCTGCCGCTCTTCGTCTGGACGGTCGAGGTCTTCTCCGGGCTGATCGTGATCGTGATTCCCGTCCTCTCGGCGGGACTCACACTCCTCCTCACAGACCGTCAGTACGGAACCAACTTCTTCCGGGCGAACGAGAACGGCGAGCCGCTGCTCTACCAGCACATCTTCTGGTTCTTCGGGCACCCCGAGGTCTACATCATGATCCTGCCGGTCTTCGGGATGATCTCCGAGATCATCCCCGTGTTCTCGCGCAAGCCGATCTTCGGCTACAAGGCGATCGTCTTCGCGACGGCGGGCATCGGCTTCTACTCGCTCCTCGTCTGGGGCCACCACATGTTCACGGTCGGGCTGTCGGAGTGGCTGCTTGGCTTCTTCATGATCGCCTCGCTCATCATCGCCGTCCCGACGGGGGTGAAGATCTTCAACTGGGTCGCGACCCTCTGGCGCGGGAATCTGATCCTCGCGACGCCGATGCTCTTCGCGCTCGGGTTCATCTTCAGCTTCACGATCGGCGGGCTGACCGGAGTTTTCCTCTCCGCGTATCCCTTCGATTGGCAGGTGCACGACAGCTACTTCGTCGTCGCCCACCTCCACTACGTCCTCTTCGGCGGCTCCATGTTCGGCATCTTCGCCGGCCTCTACTACTGGTGGCCGAAGATGTTCGGGCGGATGCTCGACGAGCGGCTCGGCAAGGGCCACTTCTGGCTCACGTTCATCGGCTTTCACATCACGTTCTTCCCGCAGCATTTCCTCGGTCTCATGGGCATGCAGCGACGCGTCTACATGTACAGGGACGACGGACTGTGGACGGCGTACAACATCGTCTCGTCGATCGGCTCGTTCATCATGGGCGTCGGTGTCCTGCTCTTCATCGCGAACGTGATCCGAACGCGGCGCACCGGCCGTCGCGTCGGCAACGACCCCTGGCGGGCGGACACGCTCGAGTGGTACACGACCTCGCCGCCGCCGCCGCACAACTTCGACCGGGTGCCCTACGTGCAGAGCGCGCGGCCGCTGCGTGACCTGCGCCGGCGACTGGAGCAGCGTGCCTGAGTCTGCGGCCGGGTTCTGGCTGCGGCTGACGGCTCTGGCGAGCTGCGTCACGGCCGCTCTCGTCGTGGCGAGCGGCGAGCTCGGCCTCGCCCATCGGGCGCTCGCGCTCGCCGCCCTGCCCCCGCTCGTCGCCCTCGTGGTGGCGGCTCGGTGGGCGCACCGGCGGCTTCTCCCGCTCGCGGGCGCCGCGCTCGGGCTGCTGCTGGCGGAGATCGCGCTCGGCGGCCTCGTCTCGCTCACGGGCGCGGGCTGGGCTCGCGGTCTGCACGTCGCCGTCGCTGTCCTCACGCTCGTCGCCGCAGTCCTCGCCGCGGCGGCCGTCTTCCGTGGAGGGGCGGTGGCGGCAGGCCCGTGGCGCGACTACGTCACGCTCACGAAGCCGCGGATCATGAGCCTGCTGCTCCTGACGGGAGCGGCCGGGATGTTCGTCGGCGCCGACGGCGCTCCGCCTCTCGCGGACCTGCTCGTGCTCCTGGTCGGACTCGCGCTCGCCTGCGGCGGTGCGAGCGCGCTCAACCACGTGCTCGACCGCGACATTGACCGCCTGATGGGTAAGCGCACGGAGCGGCGTCCCGTGGCCGCGGGTCGCGTGCCGCCCGCGTCGGCGCTCGAGTTCGGCCTCGCTCTCTCTGCGGCGTCCTTCGTGCTCCTGGCGACGCTCGCGAACGTCCTCACGGCGCTCCTCGCCCTCGCCGGCAACCTCTTCTACGTCGTCGTCTACACCCGCTGGCTCAAGCGCTCGACGCCGCAGAACATCGTCTGGGGCGGTGCGGCCGGTGCGATCCCGCCGCTCGTCGGCTGGGCCGCAGCGACGGGGAACCTCACGCTCCCGGCGCTCTTCCTCTTCGGCGTCGTCTTCGTCTGGACGCCGCCACACTTCTGGGCGCTGGCGCTTCTCATCCGCGACGAGTACCGGGCCGCACGTGTGCCGATGCTGCCCGTCGTCAGCGGGGTGGGCGCGACGACCCGGCAGATCCTCCTCTACTCGTTCGCGCTCGTCGGCGTGACGTTGCTCCCCGTCCTGTGGAGCATGTTCGGAGTCATCTACCTCGTCTCGGCGGCGGCGCTCGGAGCCGTCTTCGTCGTGCTCGCGTGGCGGCTGCGGGCGGATGCGACCCGCGCCCGCGCGGCCCTTCTCTTCCACTACTCGCTCGCGTACCTCGCGCTGCTCTTCGTCGCGATGGCCGTCGATCCCCTGGTCGTCTGATGGCACGCATCCGCCCCGACCTGCACGATCCCCTCGAGATCACGCCTCAGCTCGCGCGCAAGAACATGATCTTGGGCCTCGCTCTCGCCGGACTGGCGCTGGCGATCTTCGCGGCGACGATCGTGATCGCGTTCATCTACCTGGCTGTCTCTGACTGACGGGCGAGCCACGTGGCTCGACTGGGCGCGCCGACTGGACGCGATCGCGCGCAACGGCCTCACGTACGACCCTCATCCGTTCGACGCAGAGCGGTACGAGGAGGTCCGGCGGATCGCAGCCGCTATCGCCGCGGGCGGATCGGGTGAGGAAGTCGAGCTCGTCCACGCCTTCCTGGCGGATGGGGCGGGGCACGCAACGCCCAAGGTGGACGTTCGCGCCTTCGCCTTCCGCGACGACGAGGTTCTGCTCGTCCGCAACCTCGACGACGGCCTCTGGGCGCCGCCCGGCGGCTGGGCGGAGATCGGCGAGCGACCCAGCCAGGTGGCCGAGAAGGAGCTGCGGGAGGAGAGCGGGTACGAGGGGCAGGCGGTCAAGCTGATCGGCCTCTACGACAGGGATCTCCGGGGACGACTGCGCTGGCCCTTCCACGGCTATTCCATCCACTTTCTCTGCCGGCTCTCGGGCGCGGATCCGGGGGAGATCGACGAGCGAGAGGCCACCGAGGCAGGCTTCTTCGGTGCAGACGGGCTTCCCGACCTCTCCGTCCGGATCTGGCGCGACCAGGTGGCGAAAGCCTTCGCGCACCTCCACGACCCACTACTGCCGGCCGACTTTGACTAGCACCAGACTGTGAAGGGATTTGACCCCCTCGTCGGCTCACGGCATGTTGCGCCGGCGTCCGAGCGGATCGAGCTCGTCCGGGGAGACCTCACCACCCAGTCGGTGGACGCGATCGTCAACGCCGCCAACAGCTCCCTGCTCGGTGGAGGCGGCGTCGACGGGGCCATTCACCGCGCCGGCGGGCCGGCGATCCTGGAGGAGTGCCGCCTGCTCGGAGGCTGCGAGACCGGCGCTGCGAAGGCGACCGGGGCGGGACATCTTCCGGCTCGTTACGTCATCCACACCGTCGGGCCGGTTTGGCGCGGCGGCGATCACGGCGAGGACGACCTCCTCGCCTCCTGCCACCGCAGCTCGCTCGCGGTGGCCGGCGAGCGCGGCTGCCGCACGGTGGCGTTCCCCGCGGTCTCGACCGGGATCTACGGATTTCCCGTCGAACGAGCGGCACGGGTCGCCTTGGCAGCCGTCGCGGACGAGCTCCACCGACAGCCGGAGCTCGAGCGCGTCAGATTCGTCCTCTTCGATCGGCCGCAGTACGACGCCTTCGCCGCCGCCCTTGCCGAGCTGAGGAAGAATTGTGAAGGGGTCTGACCCCGCCCTGGCGTGAACAGAGACCTCGCTTTCGCGCTCGCACTTGCCGATCTCGCCGACGGCATCTCGCTCGCCCGCTTCCGCGCGCACGACCTCATCGTCGACACCAAGCCCGACCTGACGCCCGTGACCGAGGCCGACCGCGCGGTCGAGCAGGCCCTGCGCGATCGGATCGCTGCCGAGCGCCGGGGCGAGGGAGTCCTCGGCGAGGAGTTCGGCGAGAGCGGAGGCGAGGGAACGCGCTGGCTCCTCGACCCGATCGACGGCACGAAGAACTACACCCGGGGCATCCCGATCTGGGCGACGCTGATCGCCCTGGAGCGCCGTGGTGAGCTCGTCGCCGGCGTCGTCTCGGCGCCCGCGCTCGCCCGCCGCTGGTGGGCCTGCCGCGGCGAGGGAGCCCGGCTGAACGGCGAGCCGATCCGGGTCTCGCAGGTCGACCGGATCGAGGACGCGGCGGTGAGCGACACGCCCGCTCTCGCGGCACGCGCCTGGCACGCGCGCGAGCTGGGCGACTTCTGGCAGCACATGCTCGTTGCAGAAGGGGCGCTCGACGTCGCCTTCGACCGGATCGTCAACCCCTGGGATCTCGCGCCCGTCCTCCTCATCGTCGAGGAGGCCGGAGGCCGCATGACCGACCTGGGCGGGTGTGCTCGGATCGACGGGGGCAGCGCCGTCTCGACGAACGGCCTGCTCCACGAGGAGGCGCTTGCAGCCCTCGCACCCGTGCCCGTTACTCCCAGCGCGAGAAGATCTTCCACGCGTCGATGAAGAACGCGTCCTCGAAATCGCCGTCGCACCAGAACGGTTCCCCCGGCGGCCCGCACGCGCCCAGCCCGACCTCGACGTCGTCGGTCGCATCCGACCCGTGAACCGCACCCGCCAGGCGATCGAGGATCTCGCCCGTCTGCCTCACGAAGTCGCCTGCCGAGATCCCGGTCGCGTTTCTCGGCGCCCAGGCGTAGCCGAGCCGGTCGGCGGCGCCTCCAGAACACCTCTTCCGAAGGAGCGCAGCGCGTGCGTCTGCGAGGAGACGAACGCCTGCATCTCGAGGGCTGAGATCATCGTCCAACCGAAGCCGAAGTCCCACTGCCAGGCGGCGTTTGCGATCGGGTCGTAGGCGCGGAGCAGGAAGGTGCGCGAGACCTCGTCCTCCGCGGGCGCGGTCAGCGCGAGGAGCACCTTGTGCTGGAGGAAATCATTGAGGTAGTCCCGGCGAACCTCAAGCGGAGCACCGGGAACCCCCCAGTGGCGGGCGTCGGCGTAGACCTCCTGCGACCAGAAGCGAACGCCGCGGTCCATGTCGCCCCAGAAGTCGCCGTCGGCGAGCCAGTCCTTCAGCGTCGCCTTGTACTGCGACGCGTCCGCGAGCCGCTGCCCGAGCCCGATCACGAAGACGGCGCCCTGAGCGGCGGGCAGCGTGCCGTCTCCCTCGAAGAGGCCGCGCACGAACTCGCGCGCGTCCGAGCGCGCCGTGCCCAGACCTCTCCGGACACTCGAGGGGAACTCGTTGATCGCCCACGTGTCGCCCTGGGTGACGTCGTAGCCGGCCGCATCCATCCGTCGGCGAGCCTCGAGACCCGCCTCGTACCAGGTCTGCTCGTTGTCCCGGACCCAGGTCGCCCACGACGCCCAGTGGATCTCCGCGAGTGCATGGAAGGCCGGGCCCAGAGCACGGATGCGGTGAGCCTGGTTCGCTCGCGGCTGGGTCTTGTCGGCGACGAGCGGCGGCACCGAGATGAAGTACTCGGCGCAGGCGGACGCGTCGGCGGAAAGCTTCTGTGCGAGGCGGATCCAGTCGGTCGCCGCGTAGAAGACGACGTCGGCGGGTCGGCAGTCGGCCGGGGAGTCCTCACCGGCCGGGCGATCCCTCCCGGGCCTGGGGGCGCGGAAGTTCTCGGTGTACTCGGGATCGAGCGACTCGACGACCGGGAGATCCGCGCACTCGACGGCCCCGAGGGAGTTGCCATCGCCACAGGGTTCCGGCGGCGGCGACTCGTCGCTGCGGGCCGAGGCGGCGACGGGGGAAGCAAGCACGAACAGGCTCAGGAGAAGCAGGAGGCGGCGCATGGCTCTTCTCTCGGACGGTGGGGGAGGGGACGAATCTACACCGACCGGCGGCCGCGCTCGAACCCGAGGCTCGATACGGCCTCAACGGCCGCCTCGTAGATCGAGTCACGGCTGAAGCGGTCGAGCTCGGTCGAGAGCAGATCGCTCGGCGTGACCGACGCGACGCGCGGCCGCGCGACCTCCTCGCCGTCAACCTTGACGGCCTCGACCACGCCGGCGTCGGTGTGGACGAGCCCGAGATCGACGTCCAGGCGAGAGCGGAGCCAGCCGGCGAGAAGAAGCGCATCGGCGCGCGGCCCCGTGACGTGAAGTTGGCCCGCCTCGGCGATGCCCGGCCACAGGCCGGCAAGCGCGCGGCGCCACTCCAGGGCGCGGGCCCAGGCGATGTCCGAAACCGCGACCCGCTCGAAGAAGCCCGCGAGTTGCACGTACGCCGAGGCCGGATCGGCCCACTCCTCCGAGTCGACCACGAGGCGATCGACCGTCGCGACGAGCTGCCCGAACGGTTCCTCGCCGAAAGCGGGCCGGCCGCGCCAGCGGAGGAACACCGGCAGGTCGGAGATGAGCAAGGGCACGACCACGCTCGCCGGCACGGCCGAGCGTCGGCCGCGGAGCTGCAGCTCGATCACCTCGGAGCACACACTTCCCGCGCCACCCTCGGCGACAAAGCACTGCAGCGAGACCTCGGCGTCGATCCCGTCCTCGGCGTCGGGATCGGGCACGAGCAGAATCGTCCGCGACGGGTGGCGCTCCGCGAGTCCGGCCAGGGTCTCGCGGGCAGCGTCGAGCCACTCCTGCGGCACCCAGGCGAGGTGCGTCATCACGCTCGTCCGCAGATTCGAGCTGCCGGCCGCCGCGCTCGCGCGGCGCAGGCGCCCGAGCTCGAGCTCGATGCCGCGGACGCTCACTCCGCGACCGGTCCACTCGTGGTGCTGCGTGGAAGCTGCCACGGGCGCTAGTGGCGGCGCCAGGAGCGGCCGTCGCGGTGGAGGAGGTCGTCGGAGCTCGCCGGCCCCCAGGTTCCGGCCGGGTAGTTCGGGAAGCTCTGCCGGTCGCGCTGCCAGCCGGCGATGATGGTGTCGACGAGCGACCACTGCTCCTCGACCTCGTCGATGCGCGTGAAGAGGGTCGCGTCGCCGAGCATGGCGTCGAGGATCAGCCGCTCGTACGCCTCCGGCAACCCCGTCCGGAACGAGCCGCCGTAGAGGAAGTCCATGTTGACGTTGCGGAT
>Ga0136615_10000253_pt1 | contig 23877 bp, 22 predicted proteins | sample AntDrymUQ2882206_2_FD_106647 | JGI IMG/M metagenome (GOLD analysis project Ga0136615, IMG submission 106647) | Polar desert sand microbial communities from Dry Valleys, Antarctica - metaG UQ288 (22.06) | ecosystem: Environmental > Terrestrial > Soil > Desert | place: Antarctica: Dry Valley... | reverse complement strand
GTGCCCCCAAGGGGATTCGAACCCCTGATCTCCACCTTGAAAGGGTGGCGTCCTAGGCCTCTAGACGATGGGGGCGCAGGGCTTCTGAAGTGTACCGGGGAGGCGCGATCCGGCGCCGCGGTCCGCGCGAGCGTCGATCGTCAGGCGGGACGCGAGAGGAGGCCCAGGATCACCGCCGAGCCCAGGGACCCCGAGGCGAACAGCGCACTGATCCCTCCTATCAGCGCCGTGACCAGGGATCGAGCGCCGTGGCCCTCGTGGGCGGTACGTAGGGAGGCGGCGGCGAGGCGGATGGCGATGATGGCGAAGGTGATGCCCAGCACCGCCAGGCCGGCCACGGTCAGGGCGATGGTCGAGCCGGTCCGGTCCAGGAAGAGTCCGTAGAGCACCACGGCGAGCGACCCGACAAGCGCCACCAGCAGGACTAGGCGCCCGGGCGTCACGCGGCCTCCGGCGACATCAGCCGATCCTCATCCGGCGCCTCGTCCGGGGATCCTTCGGGCGCCCCCAGCGTCCGGTGATACACCGCGACCTTGTACTCCAGGCGCGGACGCCGCATGCCGACGACCAGCTCGGTCCCACGTTGGCCGAAGCCGGCGACGAGCAGGTCGTGCGCCTCCTCCAGCGAGTCGAAGGTCCACCAGCAGTGCAGCACGCGCAACTTGAAGTCGTGCAGCAGGAACCAGCTGTCGCGTCGGCTCCCATCGACCGCCTGGCGGTCCGTCGCTTCTTCACCGAGGAGACGGCTGACGTCGTCGCGGCCATAGTCCTGGACCACCAGCAACCGGCCGCCGGGTCGGAGGACCCGCTCCGCCTCCGCCACCTGCCGGAGGGTCTCGGGCGAGTCGCCGCGAAAGCCGGCCCACAAGGAGATCACCACGTCCGCCAGGCCGCGGGGCAGATGGGCGACGACCCTCCCCGGCAGGGCGGTGACGCGTGCTCCCAGCGCCTCGAGCTGCCGCGCCCGCAGGCCGGAATCGGCGTCCAGCAGCACCACGCGCCGATCCGCGACCGGCCCCAGGGCATCGAGAGCGCGCGAGATCTTGCCCTCGCGGTCGATCACGGACCCGAGCCGGGACCGCAGATCGTCGTCGCTCAGGCGGACGGAGAAGTCGGCCACATCGTGGAGACTATCGGATGAGCCGCGCGACGAGGGCGCCACGTGACGGCAGCTGTAGGGCCAAGCCCCCACCATCGAGCCGTTGGATCGAACCGACCGAGCCCTCCGGCCAGCCCTCCCAGCGGACCGCCTCGACCGATGCCCCCGCGAGGCCGGCCAGCGCCTCCTCCTTGATCGTGAGGACCGCGTCCTCTTCGCCGGGATCGAGCGCGACCAGCCAGGCATCGCTCGTGTCGTTCGGGTCCGAGCGCAGATAGGCCATAGCAGGACCCTGCGCCGCGATCACGCGGAAGTCGCCGTGACGCAGCACCGGGTGCGCCTGCCGAAGCGCGACGGCGCCCCTGATGAAGTCGCGCAGGCCGGCATCCCAACGATCCTCCTGCCAGGGGAACGCGCGGCGGCAGTCCGGATCGTGGCGGCCCTCCAGGCCGACCTCGTCTCCGTAATAGATGCAGGGCGCGCCGGGCAGTGTCGTCTGCACCAGCGTGGCCAGCCGCAGCGAGGCGCGATCCCCGCCGCACAGGGTCACGAAGCGCGCCGTGTCATGGCTGCCCAGCAGGTTGAGCATCACCGCCACCACCTCGGGCGCGTACATCGTCACGAAGTGCTCCAGCGCCGCAGCGAAGGCGGGTCCGTCCATCGGCCGCACGAACTCCCGGTACTCGTGCTGGCTGGACACCACGCTCCAGTCCAGGTGCTGGCCACCGACGTAACCCAGCAGTGCCTCCGTCAGCGGGTAGTTCATGAGGGCATCGAAGTGATCGCCCTGCAGCCACCAGGGCTTCTCCCGCCAGATCTCGGCCACGATGTACGAATCGGGGTCGATGGCCCGCACGCGCTGGCGGAACTCCCGCCAGAAGCCCTCCTCGACCTCTTCCGGCACATCCAGGCGCCAGCCGTCGATGCCGAAGCGTGTCCAGTGCTCGATGGCCTCCATCAGATGCCCGCGCATACCCGGATGAGCGGTGTTCAGCTTGGGCAGCGCCGGCAGGTCCCACCAGGCCTCGTAGCCCAGCGCGCGGTGGGAACGCTGCCCACGAGGCTCATGGCTGTGCGCCTCGCTCATCCGACGTTCCTCATCCGCGGTCGGGTAGGCGTCCAACGGTCGTCCGGCATCAAGAGCCGCCTCGTCCAGGTGGAACCAGCCCCGGTACGGTGAAGCGGCGCCGGCCTCCAGCACGTGGTGGAACGGCCAGAAGCCGCGCCCGGAGTGATTGAAGACACCGTCGATCACGACCTTCATCCCGCGTTCGTGGCAGGCATCCAGCAGCTCGCGAAGGGCCTCGTCGCCACCCAGCAACGGGTCCACATGGTTGTAGTCGTAGGCGTGGTAGCGGTGGTTGGAGGCCGAGGCGAAGATGGGCGTCAGGTAGAGCGCGGTGATGCCCAGGTCCTGGAGGTAGGGCAGCCGCTCGACGATGCCCAGCAGATCTCCGCCCTTGAAGCCGTGGTGCGTGGGCGGAGCGTCCCAGGGCTCCATCGATCCCGGCTTGGGCACGCGCTCGCTCGACGCGAAGCGGTCGGGGAAGATCTGGTAGAAGACCGCGTCACGCACCCAGTCGGGCGTGTCGATGCTCATCGGCCAGCGATGGTCATCAGCCCTTGACGCCGCCGATGGCCAGGCCCGAGACGATGTACTTCTGCAGAGCCAGGTAGACCAGCGAGACGGGAAGCGCGAAGAGCACCGCGAAAGCCGAGAACTTGGCCCAGGGCGTCGTCGTCGCGAACTGGCCGACCATGCTGTTCAGGGCCACTGCCAAGGTCCAGTCAGCGGGCTTCTCACCCAGGAAGGTGGAGGAGAAGTAGAACTCCGTCCAGCCGGTCACGAAGCCCAGGAATCCGGTCACGGCGAGGGCCGGGATGGCCAGCGGCAGGATCACGTGGCGGAAGGCCTGGTTACGAGTGGCCCCATCCACGGAGGCCGCCTCTTCTAGTTCCTTGGGGATCGTGTCCAGGTAGCCCTTTAGGTTCCAGATCGCGAACGGCAGCAATCCCGATGTGACTGCTAGCCCCACACCGACCAGTGACTGACGCAGGTTGAACTCCCCGAAACGCACCGCGTTGAGGCTCAGGAAGAGCGGCGCGATGGCCGCCACGGCGGGCAGCATCAGCACCGCCAGGATGCCCAGCATGAGCACATTCCGGCCACGGAAGGTCAACCGCGAGAAGGCGTACGCCGCGGACACGCCCAGCGCCACCGAGAAGACCATCGCGCCGATCGCGAGGAGCAGGCTGTTGAAGGCCAGTTGCCAGAAGGTCACGGGATTGCTGGTGGGCTGCTCGATGACATCGAAGTAGTTGTCCAGGTTGGCGCCGGGCGGGAAAAGGTTGAGCCCGTCGGCGGAGGCCAGGCCGCGCGGGTCGAGGGACAGGCTGACGACCCAGATGATGGGAAACAGGACGGTCAGGGCCACGAACAGGCACAGCGCCTGAAGCAGCAGCTGCCGCCGAGTGGTGAGGTTGCGATGCTCCTGATAGCGCTTCTTGCGCCGGCCCCGGATGCGACTCCGACCGGCGGCGGGAGTGGCGCTCATCGGTCGTAGCTCGCGGTGGCCTTGGCCGCCCGGTTCACCAGCAGCGTGATGGCCAGCAGGATGAAGAACATGAAGACCGCGAAGGCCGCCGCGACCCCGAACAGCCTCTGTTGCGAGGCCAGTCGGAATGCCTGCGTGACAAGCAGCTCGGTCTTGCCGAACGGACCTCCGGCCGTCATGAAGAAGCTCAGGTAGAACAGGTTGAAGGTGATCACGAAGCCATAGATGGCAAAGGGCAGCATGGCCGGGCGCAGGAAGACGAGGGTCACGTTGCGGAAGCGCTGCCACGCTCCGGCGCCATCCATCTCGGCTGCTTCGTAGAGCTCCTTGGGGATGCTCTGAAGCGCACCGGTGGCGACCACGGCGTTGAGCGGCCAGCCCAGCCAGGTGTTGGCGATGAGCAGGGCGAAGAAGGCCAGCGGCATCAGCGGCAGGATGTCCTGCGGCGCGCGCAGCCAGTCGATCTCGAACGCCTCGGCGGGGATCCGGGCCAGGGCGCCCAGCCCGATCAGAGCCTGGTTGATGACGCCGTCTCGCGTGTCGAACATGTTGCGCCAGACGGTGGCGACGATGATCGGCGGGATGACCACGGGGAGGATGTAGAGCGCCCGCCAGAAGCGCCTGAAGCGCAGCCCCGGCTGGTTGAGCAGGAGCGCCACACCGACGCCGATGATCACGTGGATGACCACGTTGGAGGCCGCCCACCAGAGGTTGAAGGCCAGCATCCGAAAAAAGGCGAAGTTCGGGATGTTGAGCCGGTCCTGGGCGATGCGCAGGTAGTTCTCCACGCCCACGAAGTTGGCCGGGTTGTTGGGCAGCAGGTTGCGGAACTCGAAGTCCGTGAACGAGATGTAGACCTGGAAGAGCAGGGGATAGAACGTGATGATGGCCATGACGAGCAGGGCCGGCGCGATGTACAGATAAGCCGTCCGGGCGTCCCGGGGCAGCCAGGACCGCTTGGGCCTGCCCAGTGACGAGTCAGCCGATGCAGCGCTCATCCCGTTCCCTCTCCTGCTCCAGGGAATCGGGTGGAGACGCTTGGACGCGCCTCCACCCGGCTAGGCGGCTCGGGTTACTTGCCGTTGGCTTCGTTCATCGCCGCGCAGGCGTCGGCGATGGCCGTCGTGGGATCCTCCCCCGTGGCCAGGACCAGGTCCAGCGCGTTGCCGAAGTTGCCCCAGAAGTTGTTGAGCTCAACGTTCTGAGGACGCACGAGTCCGCTCTCGACGGCCGTCGCGAACTGCTCGCTGATGGGGTCGTCGATGGCCACGGCTTCGACACCCGGGATGTGGTAGGCGGTGTTGGCGAAGATCTCCTGGGCCTCGGGTGAGGTCAGGGCCAGGGCAACGTCGACCGCCATCTGCGGGTCTTCCGTGGTGGGATTGACCAGCCAGCCGTCGACACCGGTCAGCGGCAGCGCGGGTCCGCCCGGTCCAGCGGGCATCGGCGCGACGCCCAGGTTAGGCACGGCTTCGACATAGCCACCGGCGGCCCAGGGGCCGTCCACCAGCATGTCGATCTCGCCTTCCTTGAAGGCATCCGACAGGTCGGCGAAGTCGGGATAGAAGGTAACGCCGGCTTCCTGAAGGTCGGCCAGGAACTGGTGGGCTTCGGCCACGCCGCCCTGGTCGGCGACGCAGGTGCCGGTCTCGTCCATCAGCTCGCCGCCGAAGGCGCCCCACCAGCCGAAGTTGTGATACGCGCCGCCCGCGCTGCCGAACAGGCCGACGGTGTAGTCGCCGTTCTGCACGCCTGCCAGGAGTTCGTCGGTGGTGGCTGGCGGCGTGGTGACGGTGTCGGCGTTGTAGTAGAGGGCCACGGCCTTCAGCGACTCGGGCACCTGGTAGAGCACGCCGTCGACCTGCGAGCCCTCGACCGCGAGGTCGAGCGTGCCCGAGAGGCCGTCGCCGATGTAGTCATCGAGGGCCAGGATCGTGCCGTCGCGCGAAAGCTGCCCGAGGGAGTCGTTGGGAGCGATGAACAGGTCCGGGCCGCCGCCGCCGGCGACCTCCAGGCCGTAGCGATCGAAGACGCCGTCGAAGGGCTGCTCCACGACCTCCAGGTTGAGTTCCGGATTGGCCGCACGGACCTGCTCCAGGACCTCGTTCAGCGCGTCGAGCTCGGTGCCCGCGCCGGAGCTGTAGGTGTGCCAGAGCGTGAAGTCGCCGCTCAGCGAGCCACTCGGCTCGCCGCTCGCTGGCGCGTCGGAGCTGGGGGCGTCGGAGCTGGGGGCGTCGCTGGTCGGGGCGTCGCTGGCCGGAGCGTCCGTCTCATCCGGCTGCGAGTCGGTGGCGGGGGCGTCGGTGGCCGGTGGGTCGGAGCTCGGTGCATCGGTGGTGGTGGGAGCGCTTGCTGACCCGCTGGTGGGAGCCGAGGTGGCCGGAGTACCGCCACAGGCGGCGATGGTGAGAGCCAGCATCATGAGGATGCTCGTCGGCTTCAAGGTTCTGATCATGGGAATCGGTTTGCCTCCTCCAGGTGACCGACTCGGTCGGCCGTGTCTCTGCTTGCCCGTCGGCGTGCCATGGCGGCCGCCGGACGCGATGATGCCTCAGGCGTGTGCCATCACCTCCAGACGTCGGATCCCGATCGTGCCGCCGGGAGCGGTGGATGCACGGATCACGAGCGCACCAAGCACCTTCGTCGTGGCGCGCTGCCGGCATCGGCGATGCCGTCGAGCAGCATACGCGACGCCGCCCACCCCGTGGCCGCATCCCTGGGCGTATATATCGGCCCTGCTACGGCGCCCGGTGACATGTGGAGCTACCTGGCTGCACGGCAGGCCCATCCCGTTCGGTCGCGAGTCGCGTGGCAGAATCGCGAGCGATGCCCCAGCTCTGGCGCGGCATGCCCGCGGGCGTGCGAGTCTTCCTGGCCTACGCCTTTCTGGTTCTGGCGTTCATCGGGGTCACCCTGCCCCTCGTGGTCGCGCAGGCAGTGTCGGCGCCGATCTCACCGCTGGGCATCGTCTGGATGGCTCTCCTGGCATACCTGATCTTCACCATGACCCTGGTGCTCCAGCGCAAGGAGGCCGCCTATCCGCTGGCGCTGGGATTGGCGACCTTGACGGTGCCCCTCATCCCGATGCTTTACCTTTCCCCTGCCGGGATACCCGGGGCACTGTTCGCCGTGGTCGTAGCGGTGCTCGTGTTCGGGTCCCTTCGGCGGCCAGGCGTCCGCTCCTGGTTCAACGAACCGTGATCACCCCGCCTAGAGGTCTCCCGTGAGCAAGCGTCCCCGCCGCAACCGCCCGCCGACCCGTCGACCTGGTCAGACGGATCGGCCCAGCCCGTCCACCGATCCGAGCGCGTTTGCGGCAGGCGATACGACACCCTCCTCCGAGCCCGGGCCGGCCCCGGCTGCGACAGGCCCGAGCACCGGCGGCCGATCGGCAAGCACCCCCCGACCCGCCCGACCGACCCGCCGGACCACTCGCGCCACCCGCCGGGTGGAGCCGCGCAGGAGCGCGGCCGATCGATACCGTGGACTCCTGCTGGGCGTCTTCGCCCTGTTGGGTGCGGGCCTCATCGGCTTCGTCTTTATCCAGCAGACCGGTGCCGCCGCGTACACCTGTGCCACGCTCATGACGCCAGGGCCCGCGGAATCCCTGCCCACGCCGACGCCCACGTTCCGCCCGACTCCCACCGGTGAGGCTACGGCCAGCGCCTCCGCCTCGGCCGACGCAAGCGCCTCGCCGGGTGGCTCACCGGCCGCCAGTGACCCACCCTCCGACAGCGGCTCGCCCGGTGTCAGCTCCTCGCCCGGTGCCTCCGCCGGGCCGTCGGCCGCACCGTCAGCCAGCCCGTCGGCGTCAGCGGCGCCTTCCCCGCGCCTCGGATTCCCGGCAGCCGACCTGGGGACGGAGCACGTCGCCGGTGGCAGCAACATCCGGTACGCCTACTGCCCGCCCACCTCGGGCGACCACTACAACGCGGCCGGGCAGGGTCCCATCCGTCGCGAGTTCTATGGCCCTGAGACTGAGCGCGCGCCAGGCGGCTGGATCCACAACCTGGAGCACGGCTATGTCGTGCTGGCCTACCGCGGCGGCGAGGGCCAGGCGCCATCGGAGGAGGTCCTGTCGCAGATGCGCGACTTCTTCGAGAACGCCCCCGCCAGCACCTTCCCCAACAGCTGTCCCTCCGTGCCCAACAAGGTGCTCGTCGTCCGCTTCGACGAGATGGAGACTCCCTTCGCGATGCTCGCCTGGGATCGAGCTCTGATGATGGATACGTTCGATCCCGAGCAGGCGCTGACCTTCTATGAGCAGTGGGTCGACGACGAGGCGCTACCCGAGGCGGGAGCCTGCTGAGGTGACCTCCAGCGTTCGCGTCGAGTCCTCGGTCTCCCGGCCGATGGGGACCTCGATGCGCGCGCTGGTCAAGGAGGCCCCGGGACCGGGCGCCGCCATGCGAGAGGTGCCGGTGCCGGAGCCCGGTCCCGGTGAGGTGTTGGTCCGGGTCGAGGCCGCCAGCGTCTGCGGCACGGACCTGCACATCGAACGCTGGGATCCCTGGGCCCAGGAGAACTTCGGGCCGCCTCCCATGACCTTCGGCCACGAGATGGCGGGGGTGGTGGTGGCTCACGGCGCGGGGGCCGGTCGGATCGCTCTCGGTGAGCTGGTGGCGGTCGAGACCCATGTGGTCGATGGCACCTGCTACCAGTGCCGCACCGGGCGCAGTCATGTCTGCCAGAACATGCGCATCCTGGGCGTGCACATGCCCGGGAGCTTCGCTCAGTACGTGGCCATCCCGGAGACCAACGCCTGGGTCGTGGAAGGGCTCTCGCCCGAGATCGCGGCGCTCCAGGAGCCGCTGGGCAACGCGGTGCACGCCACGTTCGTGGAGGAGATCGCTGATCAGTCGGTGGCCGTCCTGGGCTGCGGGCCCATCGGCGTCATGGCCGTCGCCGTCTGCCGGCAGGCTGGTGCCGGCCGCATCTTCGCCACGGACATGAACCCGGAGCGACTGGAGATGGCGCGGCGCATGGGCGCCGACGTGACCATGCAGGCATCCGACGATGTCGTGGGCCGCATCCGCGCCGAGACCGACGGCAACGGCGTGGACGTGGTGCTGGAGATGTCCGGCGCGGAGCCGGCCCTCCACCAGGGCCTCGCGGCGGTGACCAACGGCGGCCGCGTCTCCCTCCTCGGCACCCACGCGCGCCCAGCGTCGATCGACCTCTCCGCGGAGGTCATCTTCAAGGGTCTGCGCATCTACGGCATCACCGGGCGGCGGCTCTACGAGACGTGGTACCGCACCACGGCGCTCCTGGAGGAGGGGCTGGACCTATCGCCTGTCATCACCCATCGACTGCCGCTCTCGCGCTACGCCGAGGCCTTCGACCTCGTCGCGTCCGGGCATGCCGGCAAGGTCGTCCTGCTGCCTCAGGAGGAGTGACATCATGACCACCGAGACCGCCAGAACCGATCCGCTGGCCTACCTCGCCCAGGAGATCCGCGCCCTCCAGGAGCAGTCGCTCTACCGGCCGCTGGCCGTGATGGATGGTCCCCAGGCGCCCGAGACGACGATGGACGGCCGGCCGGTCATCAGCCTCTCCTCCAACAACTACCTGGGCCTGGCGACGCACCCGCATCTCGTCGCAGCCGCGGCCAAGGCGGTGCGCGAGCTGGGCGTAGGCAGCGGTGCGGTGCGCACCATCGCCGGCACGATGGCTCTGCACGAGGAGCTGGAACGCCGCCTGGCGAAGTTCAAGCACACCGAGGCGACGCTGGTCTTCGGTTCTGGCTTCACCGCCAACAGCGGCGTCATCCCGACCATCACCACGGATGCCGACCTGATCGTCTCGGACGAGCTCAACCACGCTTCCATCATCGACGGGGTGCGGCTGTCCAAGGCCTCGAGGGCGGTCTACCCGCACAAGGACGTGGACGGCCTGGAGTCTGTATTACGTGAGGCGCGCGACAAGGGTGGACCGCGCGGCTCCTACCGCGGGATCCTGGTCATCACCGACGGTGTCTTCAGCATGGACGGCGACATCGCGCCGCTGGGCGGGATCTGCGATGTGGCCGAGCGCTTCGAGGCGGCCGTGATGGTCGACGACGCCCACGGATCCGGCGTGCTGGGGCGCAACGGGCGCGGAACGGTGGACCATTTCGACCTGAACGGACGGGTCGACATCCAGGTCGGCACGCTCTCCAAGGCCATCGGCGTCCTGGGTGGTTACGTGGCCGGGCGCCAGCACCTGCGCGACTTCCTGGTGCAGCGCGCGCGTCCGTTTCTCTTCTCCACCTCGCACCCGCCGGCCGTGGCGGCGGCCTGTCTGGCGGCACTGGACGTGCTGGAGAGCGAACCGCAGCGCATCGAGCGGCTCTGGGAGAACACCCGTGTGTTCAAGGGCGGTCTGGAGACGCTGGGTTTCGACACCGGCATCAGCGAGACGCCCATCACGCCCATCATCGTGGGCCAGGCTGAGACCGCCCAGCGCATGACGCGAGCGCTCTTCGAGCGGGGCGTATTCGCGACATCCGTGGTCTTCCCCACGGTGGCGTTGGACAAGGCGAGACTGCGGACCATAGTGTCGAGCGAGCACACGCGCGAGCAGCTGGAGACCTGCCTGGAGGCGTTCGAGCAGGTCGGCCGCGAGCTACGGGTGATCTGATTGCGGCGCTTGGAACAGCCGGCCCGGCCGTGCCCGAGACCGAGGCTGCGTATCACCGCTTCAGAACGCAGATCTCCGTCAGATGTTCATCAGGTGCACGCTATTCAGAAACCGCGACGGGAACCGATGGTGACGAGGTACGATGTAGTCGTATACTACGACGCATGTTGACCGTCCCAGAGGCCGCTCGGCGCGTCGGCCGCAACCCGGAAACGGTCCGGCGCTGGATCCGCGAGGGAAAGCTCCGCTCGACCAGGATCGGCACCCAGCACCTTATCGACGAGGCCGACCTCGCGGCGGTGACCCATCCCGACACGCTGCCCGTGCCGCCCGAGTGGAAGAAGACGTTCTGGGGCGGGCCGATGCCCGACTGGGTGGCCATCATCCGCCAGGACCGGGAGGAGCACTGATCGTGCTCGTAGTCGATGCGAGTGCGGCGCTGTCCATCGCCTCCAGTGGCGCCGACTCGGGCGTGCGAAACGGTCCGATGGTCGCGCCGCCCCTGCTGTGGTCGGAGGTGACCTCGTTCGTGAATCGAGCGGCATGGCGCGGCGATGTGGCACGACCTGTCGCGTCAGACCTCCTCCAGAAGTTCCTGCTGCTGCCCATCGAGCGTCGGATCCCGCACGACCTCTACCCGGTCGCCACGGAGATCGCCACCGCCCTCGGCTGGGCCAAGACCTATGACGCCGAGTACGTCGCGCTCGCCCGGATCGAAGGATGCCGGCTGCTCACCGCGGATGGCCGACTCAAGCGCGGAGCGGGCCACCTGGTCGAGATCATCGGTCCGACCGAACGGTGACCGAGTCGTGAGGCAGCCGCTGGCGCGCTGGGTCTGCCTTGACGTGGGCGAAACGCTCATCGATGAGACACGTCTGTGGTCCATCTGGGCCGACGAGCTCCAGGTCCCTCGACTTACCTTCATGAGCGCCTTCGGTGCGGTCATCGCGCGTGGCGGGGAGCATCGCGGCGTCTTCGAGCTGGTGGCGCGTCCCGACTGGCTGGACCACATGGCACGGGTGCAGGCCCAGTACGGCGGCTTCCAGCCGCACGACCTCTATCCCGATGCGCTGTCCGCGCTGGAGGCACTGCGCGGCGCCGGATACCGCATCGCCATCGTGGCCAACCAACCCGTGGAGCGCACGGCCGAGCTATTGGCGCTGGGCGTGAAGGCGGAGATCCTCGCGATGAGTGACGAGCTGGGCGTCTGGAAGCCCCAGCCCGCCTTCTTCGAGCGGGTCCTGGAGCTCATGGGCCGGCCCGACCCAGCGACCGTCGTCTACGTGGGCGACCGCATCGACAACGATGTCCTGCCCGCCGCCGCGATGGGCATGCGCTCCGTCTGGCTGCGGCGGGGACCGTGGGGCGTCATCGCACGGTCGGCGCCGTCCGAGGCCCACCTGGTGGTCGACTCCCTGGTCGAGCTGGTCGAACGGGTCGCCGAGTGCTGGCCGCCGCCGCGTGGCTGAGGACCGGCATGCCTGAGGGCCCGCCGAGCCTGCGCCTGACCATCGTCGGTTGCGCGCCGGCCTACGCTCTGCGTCCTGGCCATGCGGCGTCCTGCTACCTGGTGGAGGTCGGCGGCGAGGGCATCCTGCTGGACATGGGTCAAGGCGCCTTCGCGGCGCTGGGTGCCTACCGGGAGCCCTCGACCCTGCGCGGCATCGTGGTGAGCCACCTGCATCCCGACCACATGATCGACCTGGTGCCGCTTCGCCACTACCTGCGCTACGGCCTCGACCGGGCGCGCTCCGTGGCGCTCCACGCTCCGGCGGAGCTGCGGACACGACTGGGTGCGCTCCTGGGTGAGGAGGCGTTCCTCGAGGGCCTCCCCGGCGAGGACCTTCAGCCGGGGACGTTCCAGCTTGGCCCCCTGCGCGTGGAGGCGCGACCGGTCACCCATGCGTTGAACAGCTTCGGCTTTCGCGTCACGCGGGCCGCGGCGGAGGAGCGGGAGCCGGGCCTCGTGTACTCGGGGGATTGCGGACGGCCGGAGGATGTTCGCGATCTGGTGCGGCCGGGAGACACGCTGCTGTGCGAGGCGTCATGGGGCACGTCTAGCCCCGTCGCCAGCGAGGCGGCGCATCTCACGGCTCGGCAGGCCGCGCAGGTGGCTCGCGACGGGGACGCCGCTCGGTTGATCCTCACGCACGTCCTCGACGCTTACGACCCGGCAGGCTCCGCCACGCTGGCGGGTACGGTCTTCGCCGGTCCGGTGCAGCTGGCCAGCCCGGGTCTGGTGGCCGACATCGGCTGACCGATCAGGCCCTGCGGTAACCTCCCCGCGAGTGATGCCCGATCCAGAGCCCCCGATCCGCAGTCAGATCCGCGAGCGAGTGCGCGCGGCATGGCAGCGCGCGGAAGCCGACGGCGCGCTGCCAGCGCTGTCCGCAGGGACCGACGCTCCCGCCGTGGAGCTGGCCCATCCGCAAAACACGGAGCACGGCGACCTGGCCACCAACCTGGCCCTCAGACTCGCCCGCCCACTGCGGCTGTCGCCGATGCGGATCGCCGAAGCGCTGGCGACCGCGCTGCGGGCCGAGGGGTCGATCGCCGAGTCGGGACCGATCAGCGCGGCGGATATCGCCGCCCCCGGCTTCGTGAACCTGCGCCTCTCGCCGGCCTTCCTGGAGTGGACCCTGGATGGCGTCCGAAGCGCCGATCAAGCCTTCGGCCGTGTCAGGGCTGCCCAGCCACGGAACGTCAACATCGAGTTCGTATCGGCCAATCCCACCGGGCCGCTGACCGTGGGCAATGCCCGGGGTGCGTTCGTGGGCGACCTGTTGTCCCGGGTGCTCGAGGCGGGTGGACAGCAGGTCACGCGCGAGTACTACTTCAACGACACGAATCGCCAGATCGTGATGCTGGGCGCTTCCCTCGTGGCGCGCCGGACGAACCAGGCGATCCCGGAGGACGGTTACCACGGTGAGTACGTGCGCGAGCTGGCGCAGGAGCTCCCCGACGAGATCTGGAGCGGGGCGATGGAGGTCGGTGCCGAGCGTGACGCCATCATCGGCGCGTGGGCGGCGCACCGGGTCCGCTCGGGGATCGAGGCCAGCCTGGAGGCGCTCGGCGTCCGCTTCGATGTCTGGAAGACGGAGGATTCGCTGCACGCGGAGGGCTGGGTACAGCGGGCGATCGACCGGTTGCGCGACGGCGGTCACGTCTACGAGCAGGACGGTGCGCTCTGGTTCCGCTCGACCGCCTTCGGTGATGACAAGGACCGCGTCATCTACCGCTCGGACGGCACTTCGACCTACTTCGCCGCCGACATCGGATACGTCACCGAGAAGTTCAGTCGCGGCTTCGATCGGCTGATCTACGTTTGGGGCGCCGACCATCACGGGACCGTGGCCCGGAACCGCAACGCGGCCGAGGCGATGGGCTACGACCGCGAGGCCGTCCAGATGCTGCTCATCGCCTGGGTACATTTCATCCGCGATGGAGCGGACATCTCCATGTCCAAGCGCTCGGGCCAATTCATCACGCTCGACGAGCTGCTGGCCGAGGTAGGCGCCGACGCGGCGCGCTGGTACTTCGCCTCACGGGCGCACACCACAGGCATCGACTTCGACATCGAGGCGGCCAAGGATCCCACGGCGGCCAACCCGGTCCACTACGTGCGCTACGCGCACGCCCGCATCTGCTCCATCCTGCGCAAGGGCGAGGGTCTCGGCCTGCGCCCGTCCGACTCCCTGGCGGGGACACTGGCCAGCGATCCAGCGGCCCTGAGCCTGGCCAAGCAGGTCGTGCGGCTGCCCGAGGTCGTGGAAGACGCCGCGGCTGCCGGCGAGACCCAGGGCATCACGGCCTACGCCACGGAGCTGGCCACGGCGCTCCACGCCTACTACCGCGATCGGCGCGTGGTGGATGCCGATGAGCCCGAGACCTCCACCGCGCGCCTGGCGCTGATGGACGCGGCCCGCGTCTCGCTGGCCGCGACACTGGCCTTGCTGGGCATCTCCGCGCCAGAGTCGATGTAGCTCCGAGCCCGACTTTCCTTTGGTGCGCCGTGCGCCCCATCCGACCGATGCAGGCTCATCCTTCGCGGTGGGACATCCGGAAGGTCGTGGGCTGGCGCCGCGGGAGTGCCGATCGGCCGGGGATGCGCCGCCGAGGATGCGGCCGCACGTCCAGACCCGGCGCGCAGCGGACGATACAGCCCACTTCCGGTTGGATGGAGTCTGGGGCGCACTAGGCCGGGTGCCGGCCCCAAGTCCGCGAGGTGCATCCTCCTGTCCTGCTCCTACTCGACCGGTAGCGCCGCCCGTACCGTCTCCAGGATCGCCGCGTCACTCGCCACCAGGACGAGCATCGGGTCATCCAGACCGGTGACCGCAGAGGAAGCATCGATCTGATGGGGGAAGGCCAGGTCGTCCATGGCCGCCTCGGCCGCCGCCGAGAACTCCCCGGCATCAGCGTCGCTGTCCCAGGCCGTCTGCCAGACGACGGCCCAGGCGCCATCGGGTCCGTTCAGGCTGATCAGCCGATCACCGCCCCAACCCGCGGCGGCCTCCGCATTCGGCAGCGGAGGAAGCAGGCCGGGCACGGTCGGCAGTGGCGCGGACTCGCCATCCGCGACGAGGACGCCGATGAGCATCTCGCCGAACGTCTGCTGGTAGCTCTCCGTCCAGCCCTCGCCCAGGGCGGACGCCATGTCGGGAAGCTCCACGACGACGGGGTCCTCGCCGGCTAGGTACTTCTCCGGGTGCATGATCTGCTCGGTGGAGACGGGCCGCTCGGCGTAGGCCTCGTCGACCGCCTGGTAGTCCCCGCCGGCGCGCACGGCAGTCACGAAGACGAAGCCGTCGGTGTACGGGAACTCGAGTTGGCGACGCAGGACCGGGGGCATCGACTCGAGCAGCTCCTGGTCGCCCGGCGTGATCGCCTCCTGTAGCTCCAGGATCTCGTCGAAGGACAGGTTGGCGAAGGCCCACTCGACCATCACCGCGATTGCGTCGCCCTCGATGAGACCCAGCGCGCCGGACGCTCGGTCGCCCTCGGCGGGGTCGGCGACGGCGGTACCCTCCAGATCGAAGTGCTGGTCCTGGAGCGCGTGGACGTACTCGTGGGCCACCGTGACGGCGTCCGCTGAACCGAACTCCGCATCCTCACCGCGCTGGATCACCGTGAAGCTGCCGGTGCGCGTGTCATAGAACGCGGCCACCTGGCTGCCGTACAGCTCCAGCACCAGCGCCTCCAGTTCGGCCTCCGGCGCCAGGAGGCCGAGGCGCTTGAGGAGATCGTCCTCGGCGGCGACCTGCTCGGGGGCATTCTCGGCGGCGAAAAGCTCGCGTAGCTCCACCTCGAATCGCTCGGGCGTGATGAAGCGGAAGGGCACGGCCTCCAGCGGCTCCAGTCCGCGGATGGGCGGCACCTGCTCCGTGATCTCGCGGATGCGCGCCTCCACAGCAGGGTCGATCGGCAGATCTCCGCTGGACGCCGGATCGGCCGTCCGGGACGGCTTTGGATCGGCCGTGCCCGATGGCAACGGATCGCTCGCTCCGGGCGCGGTCGCCGTCGGGGCCCGGGCGGCCGAAGGGCTGGCCTCGGTCACCATCGTCGGTCGGGGCGTCGCGGTCGCACCGGGCTCGACGCCGCGCGGCAGGAGGAGCCACAGGCCGATCGCCACGACCGCCAGGACGGCTACGCCCGCGAGAGCGAGTGGCACGGCCGCACGTCGAATGGGCGGCGTTGGGGAACCGCCGCCGACGCTGGGAAAGCCCGCGGGCGTCCCCTGCGGGGTCCTGGCAGCGCCATCCGGCCCCGCCGTTCCCGGCCGCCCCTCTTCGGTCACCGGGCCATCCTGCCAGAAGGTGTGCGTTTCTTCACCGTCTCCCCTCTGGTGCCTTCATCGACGCGGTCTACATTGATGGGGCGGAACAAAAGCATCGCTTCTGTTCCCTCTCCCTCCCTCGGAACGAGGGGCGCCGATTGGGCAGGCGCCCCTCGTTCATTTTGCGTGTGGCAGGATGCCTGCCATGGAGATCACCTGGTACGGCGATACCTGTCTGCGACTGAAAGGGCGGGAGGGCGTGGTCGCCGCCGACGCCTACCGGTCGGTGGTCGGCCCCACCGGACGCGGCCTGACGGCTGACATCATCACCTACAGCCACCCGGATGACACCCCACCGCCGGTGCGGCCCAAGGGCGACCGACTCAACGGACACGCGGCGGGCTTCCTGAGGCCGACCAGCCTGGACCCCGCCTTCATCCTGGACGGTCCCGGCGAATACGAGGTGCATGAGGTCCTCATCAACGGCGTGCGGACCTTCCGGGACGACGACAAGGGTCGCCAGCGTGGTCTGAACACCTGCTTCGTGTACGAGCTCGACGGTCTGCACGTGGCCCACCTGGGCGACATCGGACATATCCTCGACGAGGACGGTCTAGGCGAGATCGGATCGGCGGACATCGTCTGCGTGCCCATCGGCTCGGCGCTCACGGCGGCCAAGGCGGCCGAGGTAGCCACCCAGGTCGATGCGCGGCTGATCGTGCCGATGCTCGTGGGCGACGGAGAGGCCGCGCGGGGAGCGCTGGATCGCTTCATGCACGAGATGAGCGTCAGCCATCCGACGCCGGTGCCCAGGCTGAGCGTCACGATCTCCACGGTTCCCGCGGAGACAACGGTCGTGATCCTGGAGTCACGCAGCAGGGTCTAGCCAGCTTGCCCCATGCCGGGCCCGAGCACTCGGCCCGCGCCGTGGACGTGGCGCCCCGACTTCACGACGTGTCGCACCAGGTCGGCCCCCAGCCAGTAGGGGATCAGCTCGTGGCGGGGCACGTCCCAGACCACGAGGTCGCCGGCACGGCCCTTCACCAGCGATCCGTGAGTCGCTCCCAGGCCCACCGCATGGGCCGCGTTCACCGTCGCGGCGACCAGAGCCTCCGTGGCGGAGAGGCCCAGCTGGATGGTGGCCATGGCCATGGCCACCTGGAGGTTGGGCATCGGCGAGGTGCCCGGATTGAAGTCCGTGCCCAGGGCGACCGGGACACCGTGCTCGATGAGAGCGCGCGCGGGCGCGCGGCGCTGGGCCATGAGGTAGAAGGTCGTCGCGGGCAGGAGGGTCGCCACCACCGGATGGCCCTCATCCGCTGCTCGCCCCAGCGCCGCGATGCCTTCTCCGGAGATCGCGGCGAGGTGATCGGCGGAGAGGGCGCCGATCTCGGCCGCCAGCGAGGCGCCGCCGGAATCGTGCAGCTCGTCGGCGTGGAGTCGCGCGGCGAGCCCGTGATCCCGTGCCGCCTGTAGGATGCGGCGCGACCGGTCCACGTCGAAGACGCCGCGTTCGCAGAAGACGTCACAGGAACGCGCGATGCCCTGCTCCGCGACGGCCGGCAGTTGTCGCTGGACGATGTCCTGCACGTACGCGTCCACTCGTCCGGCGAACTCCAGCGGGACCGCATGTGCGCCCAGGAACGTGGGCACGAGCTCCAACGGGCCCTCGGCATCGAGCTGCTGGTAGACCTCCAGCAGGCGCAACTCCGTCTCCAGGTCGAGCCCGTAGCCCGACTTGGCCTCCGCCGTGGTCACGCCGTGACGCAGCATCTCGACGCTCCAACGGCGAGCGTCGGCGAGCAGCGCCTCGGAACTCGCCGCGCGCGTCCGCTCCACCGTGGAGAGGATCCCGCCGCCAGCTGCCAGGATGTCCAGATACCCAGCGCCTTCCTGGCGCAGGCGCAGCTCGGTCTCGCGAGTGCCGGCAAAGGCCAGGTGCGTGTGCGCGTCGATGAGGCCGGGAGTGATCGTCCCGCCCCCTGCTTGGAGACGCGCCATGTCCGCTGGATCGAGACCCAGCCCGACCAGTCGCGCGTGCACTTCGGGCTCGGGACCCACTGTAGCCACCCGACCCTCCAGCACCGCCACCGCGAGCCGCCCGGCCCCGCCGGCTCGCAGCACGGACGCGTCGCTCTGGGCGGAGCCGCGTCGCAGTCCGCCGGCCAGCGTGGCTATCTCCGCTGCACCCGTGACGAGCAGGTCCGCCGGGCGTTGGTCAGGCGTCGCCATCGCCCTCCGCACGCGCCAGGCGCACCTCCAGCGCCTTGGTCGGCTGGAAGTCTCGTATCCGCAGCCAGGCCGCCGCTTCGGTTATCCGTGTCGCATCCGATCCGCCGGCCGGGATCCCGATGTGATCGGCTACCTCGGTCAGCGCGGCGAGGGGCGCCAGACCGATGAGCTCCGACTCGCGCAGCTCCACGCCCTCTGCCGCGGCCAGGTCGCGCACCGTTTCCCAGACCTGCCAGAGCGGCGTGATCTCGTGATCGAGGAGGTTCATCGAGACCTGGGCACAGCGCAGGCCCGCCAGGTACAGGCCCAGTGCCTGCACTCGCGGGAGGCCGCCGCCCTTCTCGCGCACCGCGCCGGCGATCCGCTTGGCGACGCCCAGGTCCTCCGAGGCCAGGTTGATGTTGTAGGCGATGAGGAAGGGCCGCGCTCCCACCGCCACGGCGCCACCAGTGGGGTGCAGCCGCTTGGGTCCGAAGTCCGGCGCCCGCTCCGGATCCTCCCGGATGAGAGCCTTCAGCCCCTCGTACTGCGGCCGCCGGACGTCGGCCAACACGCGCCGCTCCGGTCTTGTCGCCGCCATGGCGTACAGATAGACCGGCAGCTCGAAGCGCTCCGCGATGCGCTCCCCGAACTCGCCGGCCAGCGCGACCGCCTCGTCCAGCGAGGTCTCGCCTAGAGGCACGAAAGGGATGACATCGACGGCACCCATGCGCGGGTGCTGCCCGGTGTGGGCGTCCATGTCGATGCGGGCGAGGGCGATGCTCAGCAGGCGCTCCATCGCGTCGGTCACGGGGCGCGGCGGGCCGGCGAAGGTGAGCACGCTCCGGTTGTGGTCGCGGTCAGAGGTGCGGTCCAGGAGGTGCAGTTCGCCACTTTCCGAGACCGCGGCAGCCAGCGCGTCCACCACCTCGGTCCGGCGGCCCTCGCTGAAATTGGGCACGCACTCGATGAGTCGTCGCATCGCGGGCTAGTGTACGGGCGGCTCGACCGTCTCCAGCGTCTCGTTGGCCGGGGGCGCGTGATGATCTTCCGGCGCGGACCGGAGAGGACCTCCCGGCGGAGGCTGCTCGCGCTGATCGTCCGGCGGCTTGGCGCGGCCCGCAAGGGCGCCCTCCCTGTGCCCGGAGCCCGTCGGGGCGGCGATGCCCAACGAGGGCGCGAAGGCCACGGTCTCGACATCGCGCAAGCGCAGTTCCACCCGGTCGCCGATGGCCAGCCGGCGGACCTGGCCACCGGCCTCCACCCAGACGCGCTGACCGTCCGGCGCGCGCACTTCCAGGAGGATCTCCGAGCCCGAGAACTGCCGCGCGATGACCTGCCAGGCCTGAGCCGAGACTGGTCCATCCGGCGCCTCCCGGACCAGGAAGTGCTCCGGGCGCAGCAGCGACAGGGCGCGTCCCTCCGGACGCCGGTCGGGGGCACCGATGAGCGTCACGGGTCCCAAACGCGTCTGCGCGATGCCCCCGCGACACTCGGCGGGGAGCAGGTTCGCGACACCCACGAAGGTCGCCACGAACGGGGTGCGTGGCTCGGCGTAGATGACCTCCGGCGCCGCGACCTGCTCGATCCGGCCGCGCGCCATGACCGCGACGCGATCGGCGATGGTCAAGGCCTCGCCCTGGTCATGCGTCACGAAGATGGCGCTCTGGTGCGCATCACGCAGGATCTGGCGCAACTCCGCCCGGAGTTGCGTGCGCAGCGCCTGATCGAGATTGGAGAACGGCTCGTCGAGCAGGATGACGTCCGGTCGTGGCGCCAGGGCACGGGCGATGGCGACACGCTGCTGCATGCCCCCCGACAGCTCGTGCGGCATCCGCCGCTCGTCCCCGCGCAATCCGACCAGCTCCAGGAGCTCGTCCACGCGCACATCCCGATCAGGGTCGCGCCGGATGCCATAGGCCACGTTCTGCCGCACGGAGAGATGCGGGAACAGGGCGAAGTCCTGGAACACCACCCCGACGCGGCGGCGCTCCGGCGGCACGCTCGCGCCCGGCGAGGCGACCCGGCGGCCGCCCACCTCGACCGTTCCGGCATCCGGCCGCTCGAAGCCAGCGATCAGCCGCAGCGCTGTCGTCTTGCCGCAGCCGGACGGCCCAAGCAGGGCCAGCATCGAGCCGGACGGGAGTTCCAGGTCGAAGTGGTCGAGTGCCGTGATATGCCCGAAGCGCTTCTCCACGCCGGACAGGCGCACCGCGACGTGAGCGTCCGCGGAGATGCCGCCCGCGCTCACGGAGAGTGCTCCCCGTCGCGCAGCAGGAGCGCCACGGAGGCCAGCGAGATGAGCATCAGCACCGCCGCTGGTGCCGCCGCCCGCGCGAAGAAGCCACCATTGGCAGCACCCCACACCTGGGTGGCCAGCGTGCCGAAGCCGGTAGGTGCCACGAGCAGCGTCAGGGGCAGCTCCTTGATCGTGCTGAGGAATACGAGAGCCGCTCCGGCCAACAGGCCAGGCCGCAACAGCGGCAGGGTGATGGTACGCAGCACCTCCCAAGGTGAGCGGCCCAGAGAACGAGCCGCTTCCGGGACGTGCGGCCCGATCAACATGAGCGCGCTGCGCGTGGTGCCGGCGGCCTGGGGCAGGAAGCGCACCGCGTAGGCCAGCACCAGCAGGGTCAGCGTCTGGTACAAGAAGGGCACCACATTGAGGCTGAAGAAGACGAGCGCCAGGGCGAGCGCGATGCCGGGCACGGCATAGGCGCCGTAGAGAAGGCGCTCCGCCATCGAAGCCAAGCGGCCGGGATAGCGAACCACCAGAAAGGCTACGGGCAGGGCGAGGATCCCCGCCACCAGCGCCGCCGCCCCAGCCGCCACGAGTGAATCGCCGATGGGGTCCGCCACCAAGCGCAGCGGCTCGCCCTGCGCCAGACCGCGCACCAGCCAGTAGGCGATGGTGCCTGCCGGCAGGACCAGGGACAGGCCGGTGACCGTCCCGCAGAAGGCCAGCGCGGCCCAGCGCCAGCGCCCCAGCGGAACCACGCGCGCGGCGCGGCGTGCGCCATGCGGCACTCGCAGGGCGGCGCGTCGCCTGACTCGTGCCTCCGCCCACACGAGGGCGAAGGCCGCCGCCACCAGGAGCAGCGCCAGAGCGGCAGCCCCCGAACGATCGAAGGAGGAGCGGTACTGGACATGGATGGCGCGCGCGAACGAGTCGAAGCGGAGGATGGACACAGCCCCGAAGTCGGAGATGGCGTAAAGCGCGGCGAGCAGCGCGCCAGTGCCGATGGCCGGTGCGAGCAGTGGCAGCGTCACCCGGCGAAAGGCCGTGCCGAAGCCGTCCCCGAGCGATCGTGCAGCTTCTTCCAGGGCGGGATCGGCCCGCATGAGCGTCGCTCGCGTGGTCAGCAGGACGTAGGGATAGGTGGCCAGCGTGAGGACCAGCAAGGCGCCCGGCAAGCCGTAGATGCTGGGCAGCCCCTCCACGCCGAGTGACTGCAGGGTGCCACTCAGCACGCCGCGCGGACCCAAGCCGGCGATGAGCGCGAAGGCCAGCACGTAGGAGGGCACGGCCAGCGGGGCGACCGTGAGCACCGTCCAGGCGCGACGGCCGGGCAGATCGGTGCGGGTCGTGAGCCAGGCCAAGGGCACTCCCAGCACTGTGGCGCCAAGCCCGACGCCCGCCGCCAGCGCGACGCTCGAGGTGAGCAGCTCGAGCGTGCGGGGCCGCGCGATGAGCTCCAGGGCGCGCTCGTCGACACCCAAGGCCCGGATTACGAGATAGGCCAGAGGCAGCATGGCCAGGACGCCGATGGTCGCCACCGCCGCCAGCAGTGGGAGTGGCGGCCGCCTTGTGCTGACCGATGCGACGGGCAAGCGGCGCAAGACCGCCGGCAGAGCCACGTGCCCGCCGCGTGCCTGGTCCTGGGCCACGGCTAGACCCGGTCCACGGCTAGTCCAGGGCTCCTGTCTCGCGCATCAGCTCGACCGTGCCCTGGAGGTCCGCCAGCGAGTTGAGGTCGATCTCGGGCGACTCGATCTCGGCGAGCGTGGGGAGTCGCGGATCGGCGGCGATGCCGTCCAGGAGGGGGAACTCGTAGGTCTCCTCGGAGAAGTACGTTTGAGCGTCCTCCGACACCAGGTAGTCGACGAACCGCGCGGCAGCGTCGGCCCGTTCGCTGTCGGCCAGGATGCCGGCGCCGGCCACGTTCACCAGCGAGCCCAGGTCGCCGCCGGGCAGGAAGTGGTTGGCGACCGGGTACTCGGGACCATTCTCGGCGAGGAGCCGCATCAGGTAGTAGTGGTTGACCAGGGCGACGTCGACCTCGCCCGCGGCGACGCCCTCGACGGCCCCCGTGTTGTTGGGGTAGACCACCGGGTCATTGGCCACGATGCCCTCCAGCCACGCCCGCGCAGCGTCCTCTCCCTCCAACTGGCGGAAGGCGGTCACGAAGGCCTGCATCGAGGCATTGGTGGGCGCCCAGCCGATGCGGCCGGCCCAGGTCGGGTCGGTCAGCTCGGTGATCGAAGCGGGCAGATCGTCCTCCGACAGCCGCTCCGTGGAATACGCCAGCACCCGCGCACGCCCGCTGACCCCGACCCAGCGCCCCTCGTCGTCTCGGAAACGGGCATCGACCCGGTCGAGCACCGTCGCGTCGAGCGGCGCCAGCAGTCCTGCCGCCGCGACCGCCCCGAGCGCTCCAGCGTCCTGGGCAAAGAAGACGTCCGCTCGGACGTCACCGGCCTCGCCCTCCTCCAGGATGATCGAGGCCAGTTCCGCCGTATCGCCATAGCGAGCTTCGATGTCGATACCTGACTCGGCCTCGAACCGCTCGATGAGCGGCGCCACGAGCTCCTCTTCGCGGCCAGAGTAGACGGTCAGCGTGGTGCTGGAAACGTCCGGTGAGGTGACCGCGCCGGAGGAGGCCGTAGGCGACGCGCCGGTACCCGGGGCCAGGACGGGCGGCGCCCCGGCATTGCACGCCGCCAGCACAGCGGCAGCCACCATCCCGGATGCGACTCGAGCCGCGTGAGAACGCCAACGCGTCGCGAATACGGCACGCTCCATGTCTTCCTCCTTCGTATCCTGAGCGACCAGGTCAGATTTGCGAGGCGCAGCGTAGCGCCACCTGAGAGTTCGGTCAAGCAGCCTTGCACGCGGAGGTCAGGGACCCTTGAGGGCGACCGGGTCGTACCATGGCGCCATGAACCGGCGGCGCGATGACGGGACACCAGCGGAGCTCTCCGAGGCGAGTCAGGGTTACCTGCTGGCCCTGCGCTGGATGACCGGGAGCGGTGGTCCGGCCATGACCGCCTCCCTCGCGCGCAAGCTGGGTGTCACCACGCAAGCTGCGTCGGAGATGGTGGGTCGGCTGGCCCATGACGGCCTGGTGTCAGTGTCACCCGAGCGCTCCCTGGCGCTGACCGCCGCCGGCCTCGCCGCGGCCGACACGATCTTCCGCCGCCATGCCCTGCTGGAGTGGCTGCTCACCCGTGTCGTCGGGCTGGGCTGGGCCGAATCGGATGAGGAAGCGGCGCGGCTGCAGAGTGCCATCTCACCACGCGTGGAAGCCGGCATCGCACGCCTGCTGGGCGATCCACCGACGTGTCCCCATGGCAATCCCATCGACGCCGCGGCGGCCCGGAGCCGGCCCCCGGGCATC
>Ga0136615_10000252_pt1 | contig 23908 bp, 30 predicted proteins | sample AntDrymUQ2882206_2_FD_106647 | JGI IMG/M metagenome (GOLD analysis project Ga0136615, IMG submission 106647) | Polar desert sand microbial communities from Dry Valleys, Antarctica - metaG UQ288 (22.06) | ecosystem: Environmental > Terrestrial > Soil > Desert | place: Antarctica: Dry Valley... | reverse complement strand
TGCACGCACAGCAGGTCCCGCCCCGACCAGTCGACGTATCAAGCCAAAGACAGCCACTCGCGTCGGTCCACAGGAGAGTCAGACCGGCGGGGCGGGACCTGCTCAAGTATCAATGTCCACAGGACATGGACCCACACCGAACTTGGAGTCGTCGCCGATGGCTAGCGTCCCTCACATGAGCGCACAACTCGACATCGACGATGACGTGGTGCTGCTCGTTCCCGAGGAGGAGACGGTGCCGGAGCACGACGTCCACCGCGTCCTCGTCGATCTCCTCGCCGCCGGGCTGGTCGCCGGCTTCGCCGAGGATGCCGACGTGGCGGTCTTCTCGCGGCTGGCGTGGTTCCCCGATCGCGACGACACCCGGATTCGCCTGGATCCCGACGTGATGGTGGTGTTCGGTCGGCCGCCGGGTCCGCGCAAGAGCTACAAGGCCTGGATGGAGGACGGGGTCGCCCCAGCGGTGGTGGTGGAGGTGTGGTCCGAAGACGACACCGACGCCGACTACCGCCGCCGGCTGTCCCGGATGCGCCGCTACGGCGTCGCCGAGGTCGTGATCGTCGACCCGTTCGCACCCGGCGGCGTGCGGGTGCAGCACCTGCAAGCCGACGGCGGCGGCGGCGACGGGTACCGCACCGTCGTGACGTCCGCTGGTCCCGACCAGCTCGTGACGGTGGCGTCGCTCGGCATCACCCTGTCGGGCGGCGAGCAGTTGGACGTCCGCGGCGAGGCCGACGAACCCTGGCCCACGACGGCCGAGGCCTTCCGCCGGGCGCGGGCCGAGAAGAATCGGGCGGATCGGGAGGCCCGCCGCGCCGACATCGAGGCCCGCCGCGCCAACGACGCATCGCGGCGTGCCGACGAGGAGGCCCGGCGGGCGGACGACGCGGACCGGCGGGCCGACGGCGAGGCCCGGCGTGCCGACGGCGAGGCCCGGCGTGCCGACGGCGAGGCCCGGCGGGCCGCGCTGTTGGCGGCTCGGTTGCGGGCGGCGGGTATCGACCCCGACTCCTGACGCGCCGCGCCAGCGGGCAGTTCGGGGACCGGTGCTGGCCCCCGATATCCTGACTACCAATGGTCACCGCCCTGCTCGCGCCGCTGGTCGCCACGCTGGTGGCCGGTGCGTTCGCGACCTCGCTGGGGCGGCAGTGGCGGGTACGTCGGCGCGACCACGCACTGGCCTGGACCCTGTCACTGCTGATGTTCGCGGGTGGCACGCTCGCCATCGCGCTGGGGATCGCGACGGGGTGGCGTCGGGCGAACTTCAGCACCTACTGGCTGCTCGGCGCGCTGCTCGTCGTGCCGCTGCTCGCGGTGGGCCAGCTCCACCTCATGGCGCCGAAGCTGTCGGTGCTGTGGTGGACCTTCGCCGGGCTGTTCGGCGCCTGGGCCATCTACACCCTGCTCAGCTCGCCGGCGGACCCGGCCGTGCTGCGCGCGGTCGACACGGCCGGGGGCATCCCGCGCGGCGCCGACGTCTTCGGCGAGGACTCGCTGACCATGGCGCTGCTGCCGGTGTCGAACTACACCGCCGCCGTCGTGGTGCTCGGCTCCGTGTGGTCGGGGGTGCGCACAAAGCGCTATGGCATCCTGCTCATCGCCCTCGGCGTGGTCCTCGCCGGCGCGTCCTTCGTCTTCGTGCGCATCGGGCAGGGCGAGCTGGTATCGGTCTTCCTCGCCCTCGGTGTGTCGCTCATGTATGGAGGGTTCGTGGCCGCGGGACGGCCGTCGCGGAGGATCGCCTTCGTCGAGCCGCCCAGCCCGTCGCGCGCGTGACACGCCCACGCGTCACCGTCTACACCCGTGCGGGCTGCCACCTGTGCGAGCGAGCGGAGGCCGACGTCCGGCACCTCGCCCGCGGCCGGGCCGACGTGGAGCTCGTCGACGTCGACGCCGACCCCTCGCTCACCGAGCGCTACACGGTCCGCGTGCCGGTCGTCGAGGTCGACGGGCGGGAGGTCGCGGAGTTCGAGGTCGACCCGGCCGTCCTGCGGGCGGCGCTGCGCGAGCGGGCCGGCGGCGCTCAGCGCTGGGCGATGAACAGGCTCTGAAGGCCGTAGCCGAGGGGGCCGTGCTCGTCGGCGATGGTCGAGGTGGCCAGGCCCACGCCGGACGGTTCGATCACGGTGCAGGCATCGAGGTGGACCCACTGGCCCAGCGGCTGGCGGTGCAGGTGCACGGTGAGGTCGGGGTTGATGAACAGGTAGTGGCGGAAGTCCACCGCGCCGCTCACGCCGTTGCCCGAGTCCGCCGCGATGAGCACGCGCTGCCACGGTGACGGTCGCTCCCCGAGCACCAGCGGGACCCGCATCCGCATCCACACCTTCGCCGGGCCGAGCTCGGTGAACCCGCCCTCGAGGAAGCGGTGCTCCATACCGGTGTGGTACCCGACCTCCTGGTCGGTGGGAAAGAAGTCCAGCCCGCGTCCCTCGTCGGGCCCCTGCAGGGGCGGGGGACCGGCGTCGGGCTGGGGTAGCGGCAGGTCGGTGGTGCGGATGCGCACCGCCCGCGCCCGCAGCAGCTCCGTGCCATCGACGCTGATCGCGCCTTCGAGCGACTCGACGTTGCGCCCGGCGCGCACCATGCGGGTGCTGACCTCGAGCGGCGCCAGCGGCACCGGCCGCAGCAACTCCACGGTGATCCGCACGAGTTGCAGGTCATCGCGCTCCGAAGTCTGCTCGATCGCCCGGCACAGCAGCGCCGACGGCGGCCCCCCGTGCTGCGCCAGCGGGTCCCACGGCCCCCGCGTCAACTCCGTGGAGACAAAGCGCCCGCCGTCGTCCACATAGAAGCTGTCCGCCATGGCCCGCAGCCTATGCCCCGCCGCCCCACCCTCCGCCCCCCTGCGGTGCCCGCCGCGTGAACCGCACACTGCCCCGTCGACGCGGATGGTTGCGCCCCCTGCACACGGCCGGAGGCCCCGAACAGCAGCCGTGTGCGATCGGCGCGGACTGTTGCGCCAACCCGTGCAGTGTGCGGAGAACACGGGCGGGCGGCGCGGCGTCGCGCTGCTGCGCGCGCCGTGCTCGCACGCCGCGGCGCCAGCTGAGTACGCACGCAGCGTCCCGCCGCCAACAGATTGAGCGCCACGGAGGGCGCACGTACCCTTGTGAAACCGGGCCCCGGGCCCCGGACGCTGAGCCCGCGAAGGGAAAGTCGGTTCTTGTCCTCTCGCCAGATTCCCGAGGCGAGCGTGTCGCGGCTACCGGTCTACCTGCGGGCGCTCGTGGACATTGCCGAGCACGGCACGCACACCATGTCCAGCGAGGCGCTGGCCACCGCAGCCGGCGTGAACTCGGCGAAGATCCGCAAGGACCTGTCCTACCTCGGCTCCTACGGGACCCGCGGGGTGGGCTATGACGTCGAGTACCTCATCCACCAGATCAGCCGCGAGCTGGGCCTGACGCAGGACTGGGCGGTCTGCATCGTGGGCATCGGCAACCTCGGCAGCGCGCTGGCCAGCTACAGCGGGTTCGCGGAGCGGGGCTTTCGCATCGCGGCACTGCTCGACGCCGACGCCGCCAAGGTGGGCACGATGGTCGGCGACCTGGAGGTGGGCCACTTCGAGGACGTCGAGCGCTACGTGAAGGAGGAGGACATCTCCATCGCCATCCTGGCCGTGCCCGCCACGGTGGCGCAGGAGACCGCGGACCGGATGTGCGCAGCGGGCATCTCCTCCATCCTCAACTTCACCCCGCGCGTGCTGACCGTCCCGGAGGGCGTATCGCTGCGCAAGGTCGACCTGTCCATCGAGCTGCAGATCCTGTCCTTCTACGAGCAGCGCCGGGTGGCCGAGGAGTCGGTCCGCCGAGGGACGGCGCGCCGCCGCCTCGAGGAGGTCGACCCCGGTCCTGCCGCACCCCCGAGATGACCGCCGAGCTCCCCCTGTTCGTCCGTGTGGCGGGCGCGCGGGTCGTGAGTGTGGGCGCGGGCCCCGTGGCGGCCTCGAAGGTGTTGCCCCTGGTCGAGGAGGGTGCCGCCGTGGTGGTCGTGGCGCCCGACGCCGTGCCCGAGATCCGCGCCGCCGACGCCGAGGGCCGCCTGGCCTGGTACGAACGGTCCTGGCAGCCCGACGACCTCGACGGCGCAGTGCTGGTGCTCGCGGGCACCGCAGACCCGCAGGTCAATGCGGAGGTCGCGGAGGCGGCGGCGGTGCGCTCGACGCTGTGCGTGCGGGTCGACGCGCGCGGAGACGGCAGCGCCGACTTCGCCGGCGTGGTGCGCCGCGGGCCCCTCACCATCGCGGTCTCCACCGGCGGTCGCGCGCCCGTCCTGGCCGGCCACCTGCGGTCCGAGCTGGAGCGGACCTACGGGCCCGAGTGGGGCCAGGTGGTCACCCTCTACGGCGAGTTGCGCAAGGATCCTGGTATCACCGAGGCCCTTGCCGGCCTCCCACCCGCTGAGCGTCGTCGTCGTTGGCGCTCGATTCCGCTCACCGATATCTTGGAAATGCTGCGCTCCGGTCGCCTCTCCGACGCGAAAGAAGCTGCTTCCGCGTGTCTGTCCTCGTCCTCGGGCTGAACTACCGAACGGCTCCGATCGCCCTGCTGGAGCGCGTCGCGGTCCCATCCGAGCGCCTGCCGAAGGCCCTGCTGAGCCTGGTGCAGCGCGAGCACGTCGACGAGGCCGTGGTGCTGTCCACCTGCAACCGGGTCGAGGTCTACGCCAACGTCAGCCGCTACCACGGTGGCATGGCGGATCTGCGCAACTTCCTGTCCGAGTGGGGCGGCATCGCGCCCGAGGACTTCTCCGACCTCGCCTACGACTACTTCGAGGACCGCGCCGCGGCGCACCTGTTCGCCGTCACCTCGGGCCTGGACTCGATGGTGGTCGGCGAGCGCCAGATCGCCCTGCAGGTGAAGCAGGCCTACGCCGACGCGGACCGCCAGGCCACGACCGGGCGCGTGCTGTCCAGCCTGTTCCGCCACGCCCTCCGCGCGGGCAAGCGCACCCGCGCGGAGACCGGCATCTCCGAGGGCGCCTCCTCCATGGTGGACGTGGGCCTCGACGCGGCCCGCAAGGTCCTCGGCACGCTGGAGCGCCGCACCGTGCTGCTCGTGGGCGCGGGCAAGATGGGTGGTCTGGCTGCGACGCGTGTGCACGGCCTGGCCGAGCGGATCGTCGTCGCCAACCGCACCGCGGACCGCGGTGCGCGCCTGGCGCTGCGGGTCGACGGCGACGTGCTCGACTTCGCCGACCTCGGCGCCGGCCTCGCCGAGGCCGACCTGGTGCTGTCCTCGACCGGCGCCTCGACCCCGGTGATCGACGCCGAGGCCGTGGCCGCCGCCATGGCCCGCCGCCCCTCCCGGCCCCTGGTGCTCCTCGACATCGCCGTCCCGCGCGACGTCGACCCCGCCTGCGCGGCCCTCCCCGGCGTCACCGTCCTCGATGTCGACACCGTGCGCACCCTCACGGACACGGGCAGCACCGGGGAAGAGGTGCTCAAGGCACGGGCGCTGGTCGAGGAGGAGGCCGAGCGCTTCGCCGCCTGGACCCGCACCGTCCGCGTGGAGCCGACCATCGGCGCCCTGCGCGCCCGCGCCGAGCAGGTCCGCAGCGCGGAGCTCGAGCGCTTGGCCGGGCGCCTCGCCGGGCTGGACGGGCGCCAGCGCGAGGCCGTGGAGGCGCTCACCCGCGGCATCGTGAACACGCTGCTCCACGACCCCTCCGTGCGCCTCAAGGCGATCGCCGACGCTCGCGGGGGGGAGCGGCACGCGGCCACCCTGCGCGAGCTGTTCGACCTGCCCGAAGAAGGCTGAGCACCCTCATTGTGAACCTGCATCCCACCCATCCCACCCTCCGCATCGCCACGCGCCGCTCGGCGCTGGCGCGCGCTCAGGCGTTCCAGGCCGGCCGCCTCCTCCAGCGCCGCACCAGGACCCCGTTCGAGCTGGTCCCCCTCGCCACCTCAGGGGACCTGCACCCCGACACGCCAGTGGGGCAGCTCGACGTGAAGGGCATGTTCGTCGACACGATCCGCGCCGCGGTGCTCGACGGCGCCTGCGACCTGGCCGTCCACTCCTACAAGGACCTGCCCACCGAGGCCGTCCCCGGCCTGACGCTGGCCGCGGTGCCGGAGCGCGAAGACCCTCGCGACGTCCTCATCAGCCGCGACGGCTACGCCTTTTCGACCCTTCCCCCACTTTCGACCGTGGGCACGTCCAGCGAGCGTCGACGCCTGCAGCTGCTGCGCGCGAAGCCCGGCCTGCAGGTGCTGCCGCTGCGCGGGAACATCGACACCCGGCTGCGCAAGGTCGCCGAAGGCGAGTACGACGCGGTGGTCCTGGCCTACGCCGGACTGCGCCGGCTGTACGTGCCGGTCGAGGCCGGCGGCGTCGGAGCGCTGGGCCTGCCGCTGACCGCCGCGCCGCTGGAGCCGGGGGAGATGCTCCCGGCGCCCGCGCAGGGCGCGCTGGCGATCGAGTGCCGCTCCGACGACACCGACGCCCTCGCGGCCTGCCGCGCAGCCGACCACCAGCCCACGCACCGCATGGTCCGCGCCGAGCGCGCCTTCCTCGCGGCCATGGGCGGCGGGTGCCTGGCCGCCGTCGGCGCGCTGTGCAGCCTGACCGGCGCGGGCGGGCTGGAGCTGGCCGGAATGCTGGGCGACCCCGGCCGGCGCCGGGTCCACCGTGCCAGCCGCCAGGGCGCCTACGGCGACCCCGAGGGCTTGGGCCGCGCGCTCGCAGTACAGATGTCCTCGGCGCTGGCGGCGGTGTGATCGGGTCGCCGTCCAGGCCCGGGCCGGCGTGAGCTGGGCGGACGCCGAGGTCTTCGCCGGTGCGCCCGCGACGCCCGGGGCGGTGGCGCTGGTGGGCGGCGGGCCGGGTGACCCGGGGCTGGTGGGGCTGCGCGCGGCGAAGCTGCTGACCAGCGCCACATTCGTGGCCTTCGACCGGCTTTCGCCGCCCGAGGTGCTCGCGCTGTGCGGCCCGGACTGCGAGCGGCTCTACGTCGGCAAGCTGCCGGATCGCCACGCGCTGGCCCAGGACGAGATCAACAGGCTGTTGGTGCGCAAGGCGCGCGAGGGCCATGCGGTGGTGCGGTTCAAGGGCGGGGACCCGTTCGTCTTCGGCCGGGGGTCGGAGGAGGCGCAGGAGTGCGCCGCGTCCGGCGTGCCCTTCGAGGTGGTGCCGGCGGTGACCTCGGCGATCGCTGCCCCGGCCTACGCGGGCATCCCCGTCACGCACCGTGGCGCCTCGCCCGCCTTTGCGGTCGTCACCGGGCACGAGGACCCGACGAAGGACGAGCTCCAGGTCGACTGGCCGGCGCTCGCGCGCTTCCCCGGCACCCTCGTGCTGCTCATGGCGGTCGGTCGGATCGGCGAGATCGCCGCTGCCCTGCTGGCGGCGGGCAAGCCGCCCTCGACCCCGGTGGCACTGGTGCGCTGGGGGACCACGCCGCGCCAGGAGGTGCTGACCACCACGCTCGCCGAGGTGGGGGAGCGGGTGGCCGAGACGGGCTTCGGCTCGCCTGCGGTGACGGTGGTGGGCGACGTCGCCGCCCTGCGCGGCGAGCTCGCCTGGTACGAGCGCCGCCCGCTGTTCGGCGTGTCCGTGCTGGTGCCGCGCACCCGGCGCCAGGCGGGCGAGCTGTCGGCCCGGCTGCGCGCGCTGGGCGCGGAGCCGGTCGAGGCCCCGACCATCGCCATCGCGCCGACCCGCGAGCCTGAGCGGCTCGCGGCCTGCCTCGCCGCGGTCGGAGACGGCGCCTACGACTGGGTGGCCTTCACGTCGGCGAACGGCGTCGAGGCGGTCGGCGAGGCCCTGCGGGCCACGGGCGCGGACGTGCGGCGCTTCGCGGGGGTCGGCCTGGCCGCCGTGGGGCCCGGGACGGCCGCGGCGCTCGCCGACCTCGGGCTCCGCGCCGACCTCGTGCCAATGCCGGCCACCACCCGCGCGCTCGCCGACGCGCTGCTCGCCGCCGCAGAGCCAGGCGGCACGCGAAAGGCGCCCGCCGGCGACGCGCGTGCACCGCGGGTGCTCCTGCCGCGCGCCGACATCGCGACGCCCACCCTGACCGAGTCGCTGCGCGGGGCGGGCTGGCAGACCGACGAGGTCGAGGCCTACCGCACCGTCGAGGTGCGCGAGCTCGACCCGACGGTGCGGCGCCGCCTGGAAAGCGGCGAGGTGGACGCCGCGGCGTTCGCGTCCTCGTCGACGGTGCGCAACTTCATCGCCCTCTTCGGCGGCCCGCCGCCGGCGCGCACGCGGGTGGCCTCCATCGGTCCCGTGACCAGCGAAACCTGCCGCGAGCTCGGCGTCCGCGTGGACGCCGAGGCGTCCCCCCACGATCTCGACGGCCTGGTCGCTGCGGTGCTGGAGGCGGTCAGGTAAAGATTCGGTGATCCTCGGGACAGGTGCGTATCTACTACACCTGTAGGTGGTAGTGTCCCGGACGCACCCATCCACCCCGAGAGGATTACACATGCTGCGCCGCAAGCTCGCATCGTTCGGTCTCGCCGGCCTGCTCGCCCTGTCGGGCGTCGCCTGCGCGAGCGACGCCGCTGACGAGGAGGCCACGGACGCGACCGAGGAAGAGTCGGAGTCCGAGATGGAGTCGGAGCCGGAGTCCGAGATGGAGTCGGAGTCCGAGATGGAGTCGGAGCCGGAGTCCGAGATGGAGTCGGAGCCGGAGTCCGAGATGGAGTCGGAGTCGGAGTCGGAGATGGAGTCGGAGTCGGAGCCCTCCGAGTCGGAGAGCTAGGACTTCACGCCACGAACCATAGGTACAACCCCAGGCCGACCAGGGCGAGGAACACGAGCTTCAAGGCGGTCTTCGCCACCCGTACGGCCAGGAAGATGCCGAGCACCACGAGGGCAATTCCGACAGGGGTTGAGATCTCCGCGGCCCCGCACGCTAGCCGATGGGCTGCGCGTGCGGGGCCGTACCTGTCGGGCAGGGCCTAAGCTTTCGGGCATGGACCCCGCAGCCTTCCCGATCGCCCGTCCACGGCGCCTGCGGCGCACCGCAGCCCTGCGCGCCGCCGTGCGCGAGACCACGCTGTTGCCCTCACAGCTCGTTGCCCCGCTGTTCGTGAAGGAGGGGATCACCGAGCCGCAACCCGTGGGCTCGATGCCCGGGGTGGCGCAGCACACCGTGGACAGCCTGCGGCTGGAGGCCAAGGAGCTGCGCGCCGCCGGGGTGATCAGCTTCCTGCTGTTCGGCGTGCCGGCAGCGAAGGACGTCCAGGGCTCTGGCGCGTGGCGGCGCCACGGCGTGGTCCAGCAGGCGCTGCGCGCGCTGCGCCAGGACCACGGCGACGAGGTCGTCCTGTTCGCCGACACCTGCTTGGACGAGTACACCGACCACGGCCACTGCGGACCGCTGCGCGCGGACGGGACCGTGGACAACGACGCCGCCCTGGTGTCGTACGCGCGCGCCGCGGTGTCGCAGGCCGAGGCCGGGGCGGACCTCGTGGCGCCCTCCGGAATGATGGACGGCCAGGTCGCGGCGATCCGCGCGGCGCTGGACGGCGCCGGGTTGTCAGAGCGCACGGGGATCATGGCCTACTGCACGAAGTACGCCTCGGCGTTCTACGGGCCGTTTCGTGACGCCGCCGAGTGCGCGCCGCAGTTCGGCGACCGGTCCGCCTACCAGATGGACCCGGGCAACGCCGAGGAGGGGGTCCGCGAGGCCCTGACCGACGCCGCCGAGGGCGCCGACATCCTGCTGGTGAAGCCGGCCGTGCCGTACCTCGACGTCGTCGCGCGCGTCAAGGGCGCCACCGGCCTGCCGCTCGCCGCCTACCACGTGTCCGGCGAGTACGCGATGGTGCACGCCGCCGCCGAGCGCGGTTGGATCGACCACGACCGCGTCATGGCCGAGACCCTGCTCGGCATCCGCCGCGCCGGCGCGGACCTCGTGATCACCTACGCCGCCGGCTGGCTCGCCCGGAGCCTATAGCGGTGAGCACGCTAGGCACCGTCGAGGCCCACCTGTCGGCGTTCAACGCGCGCGACGCCTACGCGGTGGTCGCGCTGTTCACCGACGACGCGGTCTTCGCCACGGCCGACGAGCTGGTGGTCGGCCGCCGCGCGCTGGGCGCGCTGTTCAGCCAGGCGTTCGCCGAGCCGGTCGGCGCCGCCCTCGAGCTGCGCCGCGCGGTCGTCGACGGCGACACCGCCGCCTGCGAGCTGGTCGAGACCCTCGCCCTGCCGGGCGGCGCCACCGCCGAACTCCCCGTCGCGGCCTTTTACACCGTCCACAGCGGTGCCCTCGCCCGCGTCCGCGTCTACCGCGACACCCCCGCTTGACCGGCGAGAAACCCGCGCCCGCGCGCATCTCCCGGCGCCGCCCGCCGCAAGCGGGGTGGCCGGCGCCTACGCGGGGCCGGCGAGTTGCAGCGAGGTGTGGCGGGCGAGGGTGGTGAAGTCGGCGCCGAGGTGGAGGACAGCGGCGCGGTCGCAGATGGTGACCGCGGCGATGAGGCACTCTGTCATCCTGCCGACGGTGTCGCCGTTGCGTCGGCACGAGATCGCCGACTGGTAGCAACACGAAGCGCCGCAGGAGGCGATGTTCGTGCGCGCCATCGCGACCACGATGCGCCGCCACACAGCGATGGGTGTTGCTGGTGCTTGGGATCAAGGGCTGACCGCCGCTACGCTGCCGCCCCCACCCGGAGGAGATCTGGTGCCACCTGCCGACGGCAGCTCGCCGGAGGAGTTCGTCACTCTGGTCGCGGGCGCGACCCTGTGCATCTCGGCCCCGGACGGCGGCATCCGCCCGGACAGCCTCGAGGGGGTCTATCACCGCGACGTGCGGCTGGTGTCGGCGCTGGCCCTGACCGTCGACGGGTCCGCGCCGCCCCTGGCCGCGGCCTCCCGGGAGGGGGCGGACCGATCTCACCGCGTCCAAACCCTGGCGACGGACGCGCACCAGAGCCCGACCGCGCTGCTGCGCTGCCGCCGCGAGGTCGGCGTGGACGTCACCGAGAGCTACACGGTCGAGGTGTACGCCGGCGCGCTGGAGGGCGTGGAGCTGCGCCTCGACCTGGCCAGCGACTTCGCCGACCTGCTCGTCCGCAATCACGCGCTGGTCGCGCCGCCGCCCGCCGACTACGCCCGGGACGACGGCCTGCGGGCGGACGGCGAGCGCTTCGGCGTGGCGATTGCGGCGCTGGGGCCGGCCCCCCGGGTCGAGGACGGCGCCCTGGTGTGGACCGTGGACGCGGCGCCGGGACGGCCGTGGAGCGCTGGCGTGCGCTTCTCGCCCCGCGACCGCGGCGAGCGGGTGGAGACGGACGGCGGGCAGGCACTGCGCTCGCCGCTGCGGGTGATTGCCGTCGCCGAGCCCTGGCGGGCCTCGGTGACCTCCGCCCTCGCCGACCTCGACGGGCTGCGGATCGACGCCCCGGACCTCGGCCTGTCCTACCTCGGGGCGGGCGCGCCGTGGTACATGGCCCTGTTCGGGCGCGACACGCTGTTGACCGGCTGGTCGTCGCTGATCGCGGGGACCGGCCTCGCCCTCGACGTCCTGGAGGCGCTGGCCAGGTACCAGGGCCGCGGCCACGACGCCCGCACCCTCGAACAGCCCGGCAAGATCCTGCACGAGCTGCGCACCGGCGGCTCCGGGGTGTTCGAGCTGGAGTCCGGCCGGGCGTACTACGGCACGGTGGACGCCTCGCCGCTGTTCGTGATGCTGCTCGCCGAGGTCGCCCGCTTCGGTGGCGACCCGCGCCGGGTGGCCGCGCTGCTGCCGGCGGCCCGCGCCGCGGTGGCCTGGTGCGTGGACTTCGGCGACCTCGACGGCGACGGCTACGTCGAGTACGCCGCGGATCCCAAGGGCCTGACGAACCAGGGGTGGAAGGACTCCGGGGACGCGATGGTCCACGCCGACGGGTCACTCGCGCCGGCGCCGATTGCCCCGGCCGAGGTCCAGGGCTACCTGCACGGCGCCTACCTCGCGCTGGCACAGCTGGAGGAGCGGCTGGGCGACGCCGCGCGCGCACCGGCGCTGCGGCAGCGCGCCGCCGCGCTGCGCACCGCCTTTGCCCGCGACTTCTGGCTCCCTGAGCACGACCTCATCGCCATGGCGCTCGATGCCGACAAGCGGCCCCTCGCCGTCGCCAACTCGAACATGGCGCACTGCCTGTGGACCGGTCTGGTCGAGGGTGGCACGGCCGGGGCGGTCGCCGCGCGGCTGGGCGCAGGGGACCTGACGGCGTCGTGGGGGCTGCGCACCCTCGGGTCGCGCGAGGTGGCCTACAACCCGCTGGGCTACCACCTCGGCTCGATCTGGCCCCACGACACCGCGATCGCCGCGGCCGGCCTGGCGCGCGTGGGCGACCGGGCAGGGGCGCTGCGCCTGTCCGAGGGCCTGCTGGCCGCCGCCGCCCACTTCGACGGGCGCCTGCCCGAGCTGTTCGGTGGCATCGACGCCGCCGACCTGCCCTTCCCCGTGCCCTATCCGGTGGCCTGCAGCCCGCAGGCCTGGAGCGCCGCCGCGCCGCTGCTGCTGCTGCGCACCGCGCTCGGCCTCGATCCCGATGTCGGAGCGGGTGTGGTCCGCCTCGACCCGTTCCTTCCCGAGGGCGTCGAACTCCACGTGGCCGGCATCCCCCTCGGCGGCGGCGCCCTGGAACTGCGCGCCCGCGGTCGCCACGCTGAGGTCCTGGCCGCCCCGCCCGGCCTGCGTGTCGAGCTCGCCTAACCGGCGCGCAGGAGCCGCACCTCCACGCCGACCTCGGCATCCGCCCAAGCCGCGTCCGCCGTCACGGCCGGCACCTCGAGGCGCTCCGCGAGCGCCAGGCCGAGCCGGTCGCCCAGGGACAGACACGGACAGGTCGGCCACAGGCGGGCGGCGCGCTCGGCGTCGCGTTCCTCGACCGGGGCAACGGCAACGCCAAGCGCGCGCAGCAGCCGCCCCACATCGTGGCTGACCGCACCGTGCTGCTGGGCCTTCTGCAGGATCTCCGACCAGTTCGCGGCCCCGACCACGCTGCCGTCCAGCAGCGCGCGCACCTGCCGACCTCCTGGCGCCTCCTGCATCCAGGCGAGGACGGCGGAGGAGTCCAGGACAACGCTCACGCCGGCGCCTCCGCCGCGGCGTCCGTCCTGCGCTCCCGGATCAGCTCCTGCGCCATGCTCGTGGGAACGTCGCGGAACATCACGAGCAGGCGCTCCTCGAGGGTCTCGCGCGGAATGAGCACGACGGTTCCAGCCTCTACCAGCGCCACCAGGCGGGTCCCCTCTTCGATGCCCAGCTCCCGCCTGATCGCCGCCGGGATGACCACCCGGCCCTTTGGTCCCACCTGCACCTTTGCTGTCCCACTCATGAAGCGATCGTGCCACTGCGATGGATCTGGTGCAACGGCTTCCCCAACGTGGTGCACTTCCTAGTGGAGTAGTGCGCGCGCTTCGCCTAGCGTGCTGGGTTGCGGAGGAGCCATCCATGGTTGGAGAGCAGCGCTGTCCGGAATGCGGGGCGCCCGTCGCCACGGGTGCTCCGTACTGCCCGAACGGCCACGCGATCGCCTGGCGCGAGGAGTCGGAGGACCGCACCACGGATCTCGGTGGGGCAGACCGGGGGCAGTACGGCGACGAGGCCCTCGTCACGCGGCGCATGGCCGGCGACCAGCCGGACCCACGCGACGAGCGGGGGCGCGGCGCCCCCGCCACGCCGACGGACGGTGGTCCGGTCGGCGTCGCAGGTGTCGGCGTCGCAGGTGTCGGCGTCGGCGGTGGTGGGCGCCAGCGCGTCCGCCGCGGGCCGAACCCCGCCGCCATCGTGCTCGGCGTGCTGCTCCTCGGCGTGCTCGCCGGGGCCGGCTGGTACTTCGTGAACGCGCGTGGTGACGGGGCGGCGCCCGCCGGCGCCGCGACCACCTCCGAGACGGCGACGGCGACCACCGTGCCGAGCGGCAGCGCGAGTCCGAGCGCCACCGAGCCAGACCGCGAGACCTACGAGATCCAGGCGGGGGACTCCCTGTCCGGGATCGCCGCGCAGTTCAACACGACCGTCGAGGCGCTGGCCGCCGAGAACGAGATCACCGACATCAACCGCATCACCGTCGGCCAGGTGCTCACGATCCCGCCCGAGACCGGCACGGCCTCGCCATAGCCCGATCGCCCCGCCACGATTGCATCATCAAGGGCACCGACCTCCAGCCCCACGTCCGCTACCGCGCCGGCCTGCTGGTCCTGGACGTCGGCGACCCCAGCCACGTGGTCGCCCGCTCTTCCACACCGCTTGCTGGCGCCCGAGCTGCCAGCCGAGCGCGAGGGGATCGTGCCGAACGTCGTCTTCCCGACCGCCATTGAGCGCGCCCCGACGGCGACCACGACGTCTTCTACGGGCATGGCCGACTCGCGCATCGGCGTGGCCCGTCTCCACCGCCTCCTGAACCCGGTGCACGTCGTCCTTGCCGCACCCGGACAGTGGCCGTGGAGGAGCGGCCCGTGCAGGAGCGGCCCGCGCCCGCGCCCGGGGCCCGACCCAGGTGGTCATGGCGGTCGACGACGGCCTGACCTGTGGTGCGCGACGTGGTACGTTGAGCGGCATGGGTCCCAGGCTGCAGCGCCTGCTCGACCTGCTCGATGAGGCCGGCGGTGGAACGGTCGGCACCTCGATGCGCTTGCCCGTTCACCTGCGCAACGCCGCGGGTGTCGCGATCGAGCTGGGCATCGGCGCCTCCACTGCCGAGTTCACGGTTCAGGGGATGCGCGCCGTCCTCGAGGCCTTCGCTCAGCGGGCCGCCCTCGACGCCCACTACGCGGCGCACCCGGACACCCGTCCCGACCTGGCCGAGATCGCCCTGGCGACCGCGGAACTCGACGATCATCCCATCGCGAGTCACCCGCAGCTGATCCGGCGGGCCGCGGACGGCGTCCAACACATCAAGGACGATCCCACACCCGACGACGTGCTGGTCTACGCAGCGGGGCTGGCGGCGGCCGCGGCGTGAGCCAAGCTCGCACGGTGCTGCTGGACAATGAGGCGGTCCAAGCTCTCCTCCAGCCCATGCACCGCAAGCACCGGCGGGCGCTGGCCTTCGTCGAGGCGACCGCCGCCCGCAACCTGCGACGAGCGGGGACCGTTCGACTGGTGGTGCCCACCGCGGTCCGGGTGGAAGCCGGCTGGGACCGGCGAGCAGCCGGTGCGGACGCCATCAACCGGCTCCGCGTCGACGACGCCCCGCTCGGCTCCCGCGCTGCGGACCTCGCGGTCCCGGTACGCGTCGACCTCGGCGTGTCCGTGACCGACGCAGCGCTTGCGGCCGCGGTCGCCACCGCGCCAGAACCCCATGCGGTGATCACCAGCGACGCTCAGGACCTGCGCGCTATCGCCGACCACGTTGGCACGAGCACCACCGTCGTCATCCTCTGACATAGGCGTCCCGCTGGTCGTGCCGAGCTCGGCGGACAGGTCGCAGAAGTCGCGGTAGCACGCCAGCGACGCCTCGTCCAGGGTGTCGGGCGGCCGCCGTCGATCGTCACAAGGGTGGGGGAGGAGTGCTCGGCAGGGCCGCGAGCGCGGCCAGCACCGCCTCGACCGCCACCGCCTACCCGCCCACCCGGCTCCAGAACTCGCTGGGGATGTGGTGGTCCCGCCAGAAACGCTCGAGGTCCGGACTGCGGCTGGTGAAGCGCGCGGCGATCTCACCGAGCAGTTGTTCGGGGTCGGCGGCGCCGAGGGCCGCGAGCACCGCCGGAACGTGCTCGGCCCGCACGGTGCGCACGAACTCGTACTCGTCGAGGCCGTCGCCGAAGGCGCGCTCGACTCCGGGGCCCAGGTCGTGACCGGTGAGCACGAGGTCGCCGGCCTCGGTGAGCGCCACGGAGCGGTGCATGGAGCCGTCCGCGTCACGTGCGCTCACCAGCACCACCTCCCGCGTGCTCATCGCGGTCTCCCCTTCCCCGCCGCGCCTTTCCCGGACGCGTGCGGAGCGTAGCGGCGGAGCTCTGGCGGGAGCATGCTAAGCGGCCCAGAGACAGACCCGGCCGAGAGAAAGCCCTGCTGTGATCCGCTTCGTCCTAGCCGTGCTGCTGCTGCTCGCCGCCATGCCACTGATCGCCATGCGGCCACGGCCCGTCCCCGCCGTGGTCGAGGAGGGCCGCACCCGCGGTCGCGGTCGCCTGCCCGCCGTCCCGGCCTTCCCCACCCGGCGGCTCGGCCTGGCCCTGCTCGTCGCCGGGCTGGTCCTGCTGCTCCTGTCCAGCCTGCGGGTGATCGGCGCGACCGCCATCGGCATCCCCGTCACCTTTGGGACGGTCGGCGAGCCGCTGCGCTCCGGCATCCACCTGGTGCAGCCCTGGACCTTCATCAACGAGCTCGACCTGCGGCTGACCGAGTACACGATGACCCGTGCGGACGACGAGGGTGCGGTCGGCGGCGACGACTCCATCGAGGTGATCTCCAGCGATCAGGGCCGCCTGATCGTGGACGCCACCGTGCGCTACGCGGTGGACCCCGAATCCGCCGAGGACGTCTTCCGGCGCTTGGGCACCACCGACGAGCAGTTCCAGATCAAGGCCGTGCGACCGGAGGCGCGCTCTGCGCTGCGCGAGGTGGCCACTCAGTTCCGCGCCGTGGAGCTGGTCTCGGAGCGGCGCACGGAGTTCGGCGACGCGATCGAGGAGGAGATCCGCGCGCGGCTCGCGCCGCTCGGGATCGTGGTCAACGGCGTCGCGCTGCGCGACGTGACCCCCTCCGAGGAGCTTCAGGCCGCCGCGGACGCGAAGCTCCAGCAGGAGCAGACCAACGACCGCGCGGAGCTTGAGCAGATCGAGGCCGAGGTACGCGCGACGATCCGCCGCACGGAGGCGCAGGGCGAGGCGGACGCGAACCGTATCCTGTCTCAGTCGCTGACCCCGGAGCTGCTGGCGCGTCTGCAGATCGAGGCCTACGACGAGGGGTCGGTCTTCGTGGTGCCGGAGGGCGGGGCGAACCTGCTGCTCCAGCCCCCAGCGGCGCAGCCCGGCGGCGAGACCGCGCCGCCGGCCGACGGGGGGTGAGCCGTTGACCGCCATCGTCGTGGTCTGCCTGCTGCTCGTCGCCGCCTGCGGCGCCTGGGTGGTGGCCCAGGCGAGCGCGCGGGCGCGGCTGGTCGACCAGGAGCTGGACCGCACCTACCGCGCCCTGGTGGTCGCCGAGGAGGGCCTGGAGCTGCTCGCCGAGACCGGCGACCCGCACGCCCAGGCCCTGGCCGCCAGCACCCTGCGCGCGATCCGCCAGGCCCGCGAGCCGCGTGCCCTCGGCGAGGGGCCTTGACGGTCGGCGTCAGCGACGGGTCACGGCGACGACGAGGTGGCGGCTGCCCTCGGATGGGTAGAGGGCGGTGACGGCCTCGGCCACCACCAGGGTGCGGCGGCCGCGCGGGGTGGCGATGAGCGGCAGTCGGTCATGGGCGGGCGGCTCGGCCAGCTCCAGGCGCCACCAGCCGCCGGCCTGGCGCCGCGCGCCCGCCACGCCGTAGTAGTCGAGGACCGCCTCGCTGGGGGAGGACACCGCCAGCAGTTGGAAGCCACCGTCCGGCAGGGCCGCGAAGCGCTCCCGTGCGGGCACGCCGTACACCGAGTGCCGGTAGGTCAGGTCGAACGCACCGTCCGCGGGCAGGGGCTCGCGGGCGATGACGTCACCCTGTGCGTCAGTCACCGTGACGGTCGCCGCCGCCTCGCCGCGGGGAGGGTCCGCCCGCGCCAGACCGACCGCGGTGATCGCCGCCGCCGCCATCAGCGCCAGGAGCACCGCGGAGACCGCGGCACCGCCGAGACGCGCGCGGACGGCCACGGTGGCGGCTCAGCCGTTCTCGTCGTAGTAGCGCTGGGCGCCGGGGTGCAGCTCCAGCGGTTCGACCTGCTGGGCGCGTTCAAGCTCGAGGTTGGCCGCCTCCGGGTGCACCGCCGTCAGCGCCTCCTGCTGCGCGAACAGCAGCTCGGTGATGGAGAACGCCAGCTCCTCGTCCATCGCTGCGTTCACCACCAGGTAGTTCGGGACGCTGATCGTGGCCACCTCCGCGGTGATACCCGGGTAGACCTCGGTCGGGAAGGCCGCCTCCTGGTAGGCGTCGCCGTAGGTCTCCTGCAGCGGGGTCAGGTAGTCGCCGAGGGGCACCAGCACGATGGCGTCGGTCGAGGCCAGGTCGGTCACGCCGCCGGTGGGCAGGCCGCCGGACCAGAAGAACGCGTCGATTGTGCCGTCACGGACCGCCTGCACCGACTCACCGACCCCGAGCTGCTGGCGTGAGATGTCGGCGTCGGAGTCCAGGCCCGCCGCCTCGAGGATGCGCAGGGCGATGACCTCGGTGCCGGAGTTGGGGCTGCCGACCGAGACGCTGCGGCCGCGCAGGCTGTCCACGGAGGTGATGCCCGAGTCGGCGGTGGTCACCAGATGGGTGATGTTGTCATAGATGTTGGCCAGGACCTGGGCGTCGACGGGCTCGGTGAACGGTTCCACGGCGTTGACCGCGTCGGCCGCGGTGTCGGCGAGGCTGAACGCCACATCGCTGGCCTCGTCGGCGATGAGCAGCATGTTGTCCACGGAGGCGGAGGTCACCTCGGCGGTCGCCTCGACGCCTTCGATGTTGGCCGTCATCTGCTCGGCCAGCCCGCCGCCGTACACGAAGTACACGCCGCTGGTCCCGCCGGTGGCGATGGACAGCCGCTGGCTCGCCCCGCCGCCTTCGGCGGGCTCGCTGGACTCGGTTTCCGAGGCGTCCGCGGTCTCCTCGGCGCCCGCCTCGCCCTCCTCGGTCCCGCCCCCCGCCTCCGTGGGGTCCTCGGCGACGGTGTCGACCTGGTCCTCGGTGACGCAGGCGGGCAGCACGAGTGCGAGCAGGCTGACGAGGACGAGCAGGCGAAGCCGGGGGACGCAGGCAACGGACGGTGGGTGCACGGGTGCTCTCCTGGTCGTGTGGTGGGCGGTGGTCAGGCGGCGGGGCGGGGTTGCGGTTCGGGTCCGGCGGCGCGGCGGCGCGTCAGCAGGTGCAACGCCAGGCCCACGACGATCGCCACGGCTCCTGCCAGGACCCAGGCGGGCTCCAGGTACAGCAGCAGCAGCGCACCGGCGCCGCACGCCACCCGCTCCGGCCAGCGGGCGGGACCGAGGAGCCAACCGCTGGTGGTCACCGCCAGCGCGCAGACCGCCAAGGCGGACACGGCAAAGGTCCACAGCACCGTGAGCGGAGGCGCCTCGGCAAGCACACCCTCGCCGTGGGGCGACAGCACGAAGGCGAAGGGCACGAGGAACGCCGGCAGCGTGTACTTCCAGGTCTGCATCATCGTCTTGAACGCGTTGCCCCCCGTGATGGCGGAGGCGGCCACCGCGGACAGCGCCGTGGGGGGACTGACCTCGGACAGGACCGCGTAGTAGAAGATGAACATGTAGGCGGCGAACGGCTCCACCCCCAGGGTGGTGAGCGCCGGCCCGACGATCACCGCGGCGATGATGAACGACGCGGTGACGGGGACGGCCAGCCCCAGCAGCAGCACGGCGACCGCGCTGAGCAGCACGGTGAACACGAGGCTGCCGCCGGCGATCGTGATGATGATCGAACTCACCTTGAGGCCCAGCCCGGTCAGGGTGGTCACCCCGACGATGATCCCGGCCGCGGCGCAGGTGGCGGCCACGGGCAGCATGCCCAGCGCCCCGGCCGCGAGGGCCTGGAAGGTCTTGCGGGGGGTGAAGCGGTCCGTCCGCGACAGGAACGACAGCCCAAAGGCGGCCGCCGTGGACAGTGCGACCGCGCGGAACGGCGACAGCCCCAGCGCCATGAGCACGACGATCATGAACAGCGAGCTGAAGTGGTAGCCCGAGCGCAGCAGCAGCCGGCCCAGCGGCGGTGTCTCCACCCGCACCCCGGTGGTCCCGAAGCGCCGGGCGTCCATCTCGATCGCCAGGATGATCCCCAGGTAGTACAGCAGCGTGGGGATGGTCGCCCAGATCAGCACCTGCAGGTAGCTGACCCCCAGGAAGTTGGCGATGATGAACGCGGCGGCGCCCAGCGTGGGCGGCGACAGGATCGCGCCGATGCCCGCCGCCGCCAGCACCCCGCCGCCCTCCGCCTGGGAGTAGCCCGCCCTTTTCAGGATGGGCCAGCCCACCGAGCCGAGGGTGACGGTCGTGGCGACCCCGGACCCCGAGACCGTGCCCAGGAGGAAGCCCGACAGCGTCACGGTCCTGCCGGGCGCCGTCCTCGATTGTCCGAAGGCGGCGAAGCTCACGTCGATGAAGAACTTGCCGGCGCCGGAGTACTCCAGGACCGCGCCGTAGATCGTGAACAGGACGATGTAGGTGAAGGCCACGTCGAGCGGCACGCCGAAGATCCCCTCCAGCCCCATGTACAGCGAGCCGACGAGCCGGGCCGTGTCGTACCCGGGGTGCCCGAACAGGTAGCCGTCGGGCACGAGGCCGCCGAGGTAGCCGTAGGCCAGGAACCCGATGCAGACTCCCGGCAGGATCCAGCCCACCGTCCGCCGGGTGGCCTCCAGCACGAGCACGACCGTCAGGACGCCGAAGGTGATGTCCAGGGTGTCCGGACGCACGGCGCGGCGGATGAACTCGTCGAAGACCACCAGCGGGTAGGCGATCGACACCAGCGCCAGACCCGCCAGGGCCCAGTCCACGATCCCCGGGTTGTCCGCCGCGCCGCGCCTGCGGGTCGCGCCCGGGCGTGACCAGCCGCGGTAGGCCAGGAACGTCAGGGGCAGGGCGACGGCGAGGGAGCTGGTCCGGTACTGCTGCGCGGCGACGGGTGAGAAGACCCACAGCAGCGCGTAGCAGGACAGGGCCGCGCCCACCACGGCCACGATCAGCTTGACCGCACCGCTGAGGTCGCGTGCGGGGCGCTCCTCGTCGTAGGCCCTGATCAGCGCCGCGGTGTGCTCGTCCCCGCCGGGGCTCGTCAGCCCGGCCGGCTCGTCGAGGTCCGCTGGCCCCGCGGCGTCGCCCGTCCGCAGCGCGGAGGCGCCCTGGCTTGCGTCCGGCTGTCCCTGTGACATCTCGCCGTCCCTCGTCGGCCCGTCCGCGCAGTGTTCCAGACACCGAACCGTCACTCCACCGTTTCCGCACGGGCCCGGCGCAGGTCGTCGCGATCGCCCCGGTAATCTGGAGGGGACGCGCCACCCGCTCAGGAGCCCTGCCATGCGGTACCGCCAGCTCGCCCCCGGCATCGACGTCAGCGAGATCGGCTTCGGCAACTGGACCCTCACCACCGGCTGGTGGGGCTCCTACACAGAGGCCGAGGCGATCGGGCTGCACCGAGCGGGCTTCGAGGCCGGGATCACCTTCTTCGACACCTCCAACGCCTACGCCGAGGGCTACGCCGAGCAGGTGCTCGGCAAGGCGCTGGGCGACGTGCGCGACCAGATCGTGATCGGCACGAAGTTCGGTTACGACCTCGACGCCACCGACAGCCGCCGCGGCCAGCAGGAGCGCCCCCACCGCACCGACCTCGCGTCCGTCCGTGCCGACCTCGAAGCCAGCCTGCGCCGCCTGAACACCGACGTCATCGACGTCTACCAGCTCCACAACCCGCGCATGGCCCACCTCGACGACGACGAGCTGTTCGCCTTCCTCGAGCAGCGCAAGGCCGCGGGCGTGATCCGCAGCTACGGCATCGCGCTGGGCCCCAAGATCGGCTGGCTGGAGGAGGGCGTGCACGCCATGCGCACCCGCGACGTCAGCGCGGTGCAGATGATCTACAACGCGCTGGAGCAGGACCCCGGCCGCGAGCTGCTGCGCGCGGCCGCCGAGACCGGCGTGAAGATGATCGTGCGGGTGCCGCACTCGTCGGGGATGCTCGAGGGCAACCTGAACGCGGACACGGTGTTTGCCGAGAACGACCACCGGCGCCACCGCCCGCGCAGCTGGCTGGTCGAGGGCGTGGAGAAGATCAAGGCGCTGGACTTCCTGCGCGCGGCCGGCCGCCGCACCCTCGGCCAGGCCGCGCTGCGCTGGGTGCTGGCGGACCCCGACGTCGCGACCACGCTGCCGAACATCTACGGCCGCGAGCAGATCGCCGAGTTCACCGCCGCCGCCGACGCGCCGGACCTGACCCCCGAGGAGCTGGAGCGCGTCGCGGCGCTTGCGGCCGAGAACTTCGGCGTAGCCCGCGCCGCGCTTCCCACCGGGGCCTGAGCCGGCGTGACGAGCATCCAGCGCAACTCCGACGCGCTCTACGCGCGCGCGCTGCAGGTCATCCCTGGCGGGGTGAACTCACCGGTGCGCGCCTTCCGCAGCGTCGGCGGGACCCCGCGCTTCATGGCCGCGGGCGCGGGCGCGGTCATCGTGGACGTCGACGGCAACCGCTACGTCGACTACGTGTGCAGCTGGGGCCCGCTGATCCACGGCCACGCGCACCCGCGCCTGGTCGCCGCAGCCAAGGCCGCGGTGGACCGAGGCTCCAGCTACGGCGCGCCCACCGAGGGCGAGGTCGTCCTGGCCGAGGCCATCCGCGACGCCTACCCGGGCGTGGAGATGGTGCGCTGCGTGTCGTCGGGCACCGAGGCCGGGATGAGCGCGATCCGCCTGGCCCGCGGCGCGACCGGGCGCGACAAGGTGGTGAAGTTCGCCGGGCACTACCACGGCCACGCCGACGCGCTGCTGGTGGCGGCGGGCTCGGGGGTGGCGACCTTCGGGCTGCCCGACTCCTCGGGGGTCACCGCGGGCGCGACGGCGGACACCGCGGTGGTGGCGTGGAACGACCGCGCGGCGGTCGAGGCGGTCTTCGCCGAGCTCGGCGATCAGGTGGCGCTGGTCGCCTGCGAGCCGGTGGCCGCAAACATGGGCGTCGTGCCGCCCGAGCCGGGATTCCTGGAGTTCCTGCGCGCTCTCACCCGCCAGCACGGCGCGCTGCTGCTGTTCGACGAGGTCATGTCGGGTTTCCGGGTCGCGCGCGGCGGCATGGCCGAACGCTCCGGCGTGACCCCGGACCTCGTCGCGTTCGGCAAGGTGGTGGGCGGCGGGTTCCCGCTGGCCGCCTTCGGCGGGCCGGCCGAGGTCATGCGCCACCTCGCGCCGGAGGGGCCCGTGTACCAGGCAGGCACGCTGAGCGGGAACCCGGTGGCGGTGGCCGCGGGGCTTGCGCAGCTACGACTGCTGGACGCCGAGGCCTACAAGGGCCTGGATGCCCGCGCCGACCGGCTCATCGCCGGCTTGACCGAGGCCTTCGCCGCCGCCGCCGTCCCTGCGCTGCTGCCACGCGAGGCCAGCCTGTTCAGCGTCTTCTTCGCCGACGCCCCGGTGCGCGACTTCGACGGGGCCAAGGCGGCGGATCACGCCCGCTACGCGCGCTTCTTCAAAGGGATGTTGGAGCGCGGTCACTACTTGCCGCCATCGGGGTACGAGGCGCTGTTCGTCAGCCTCGCCCACACCGATCACCAGATCGACGCGACCATCGCGGCCGCGGCCGACGCCGCCCGGGAGCTGACATGAACCTCGCCCTTCGTCCCTCGACCCGGGCCCCCTCGGCGCGGGCCCGCTCGACCGAGTCCCGGCGCGGCAGCCTGCCGCGGGTCGCCCTGCTGGGGGCGGTCACCGGCCTGCGCTCCCAGGTCTCGCTGGCGCTGCTGGCGCGCGCTGCACGCGCGGGCCGTGTCGCCGCCGCCGGCTCCGGGCCGCGGCTGCTCGACTCCCGCCCGGCCGCCCCACTGCTCCTGCTGTCGATGGCGGGGGAGTTCGTGGGCGACAAGCTGCCGATGACCTCCAGCCGGCTTGACCGTGGGCCGCTGGGCAGCCGGCTGGTGCTCGGGGCGCTGGCCGGGGCGGTGCTGCGCCGGTCGGCCGGCGCCAGCATGGCGCCGGGCGTCCTGCTCGGGGCGCTGGGGGCGGGCGCGGGGGCCTGGGCGGGCTACCATGCGCGCGCCTGGGCGGGCCGCAGCACCGGCCTGGCCGACCCCGTGCTGGGCGCCGCCGAGGACCTCGTCGCCCTGGGCCTGGCCAGCTATGCGCTGCGCGACGACGCCTGACC
>Ga0136615_10000251_pt1 | contig 23931 bp, 23 predicted proteins | sample AntDrymUQ2882206_2_FD_106647 | JGI IMG/M metagenome (GOLD analysis project Ga0136615, IMG submission 106647) | Polar desert sand microbial communities from Dry Valleys, Antarctica - metaG UQ288 (22.06) | ecosystem: Environmental > Terrestrial > Soil > Desert | place: Antarctica: Dry Valley... | reverse complement strand
CGTCGTGCTCGTACTGGGCGCCTATCTCACCGGGCCCGGTGCCGGATTCCTCATGACGACCCCGGATGGGAATCTCGCCGCCGAGTTCCTGAACATCGTGCCGGGGGATGTCGATACGAATTTCTTCGACAATGACACCGTCATCATGCCATTCCCGATCTCGTCGATGCCGCTGCTCACGAAGGCCAACCCCAGGTTCACATTCGGTGTCCAGGCCACCTCCTTCGGGTACGGCACGATCGACACGGTCGGTACGACACCGTTCGGGGGGAGTGTCGCCGGCGGTATGTCGTTCAACGCCCGTACGCCCGGTCTGTCATTCTCCTCCGGTGGCGACGTCGCCCAGCTGGTCGTCTCCGGGTCGGGCACGACGATCGACGTCAGGCGCAACCCGACTGAGTTGGCAGCAGACCGGGCGGTGGGTGGACCGAAGGGAATCCTGATGATCCACTCGCACAACTCGACAACTGCCGGCCGGGCTCAGACGGTCGCCATACCCGGGTGACCTAGCCCCGGGAACGACAGACGCAAACCGACGGCCCTCGAACCGAGCACTGGTTCGAGGGCCGTCGAGCGTCTCCTAGGGTGTGCAGCATGCGGATTGCGGTCATCGGTGGCGACGGAATCGGGCCGGAGGTCACCGCCGAGGCGCTCAAGGTCCTGTCGGCGCTGACTGCTGACCTGGAGACCACGGACTTCGACCTCGGCGCGGCCCGTTGGAGCCGTACCGGGGAGTTGCTACCCGACTCCGCGCTCGAGGAGATCCGGGCACACGACGCGATCCTGCTCGGAGCGATCGGTGATCCCAGCGTCCCCAGCGGCGTCCTGGAACGTGGACTGCTGTTGCGGCTGCGCTTTGCCCTCGACCACCACGTGAACCTGCGCCCGGTGCGGCTGATGCCTGGTGTGGTCGGGCCGCTGAGCGGCAATCCGGCGATCGACATGGTCGTGGTGCGTGAGGGCACCGAAGGCCCGTACACCGGCAATGGGGGGGCCATGCGCGGCGGAACCCCCCAGGAGATCGCCACCGAGGTCAGCGTGAACACCGCGTACGGCGTCCAGCGTGTCGTTCGCGACGCCTTCGAGCGGGCGCAAGCCCGACCGAGACAGCACCTCACCCTTGTGCACAAGACGAATGTGCTGACGCATGCCGGCTCGTTGTGGTCGCGCATCGCGCAGGAAATGAGCCGGGAGTTTCCGGACGTCACGCTGGCCTACCAGCACGCCGACGCCGCCACGATGTTCTTCGTGACCGACCCGGGACGTTTCGACGTAGTCGTCACCGACAACCTATTCGGTGACATCCTGACCGACCTCGGCGCCGCCATCACCGGCGGCATCGGTCTGGCTGCCAGTGCCAACCTGGACATGACGCGGCAGAGCCCGAGCATGTTCGAACCGGTGCACGGCTCGGCACCCGACATCGCGGGTACGGGTACGGCCGACCCCACGGCGGCCATCCTGTCGGCTGCCCTGCTGCTCGATCACCTGGGGCGCTCGGATGAGGCCAGGCGCGTGGATGCCGCCGTAGCACAAGATCTGGCGACTCGTGATCCGGCCGACCCTGCAGGCACCCAGCAGATCGGCGACCGGATCGCTGCATCGGTCAGCCTCGACCCGGCCACTAGGTCGGTCGGGTAGCAAAACCAGGCCTTTACGGGAGTTTCCCGCACCTGGTTTACTTCTCAGTGATGTCAAGCTTGCTGGTCATTATCAGTTAGCGCGCCCGCCGTCCCGGCCTGCGCGCAGACCTCCCGTATCCGACGGGGGGTCTTTTTTGTTGCTTGCGCATTCCGGCCACCAGCACAGCTGAGCCACTCACGTGAGGTTGAAAATCATGAGTCCGCCATCTCCGCCGCCCCCACCACGGACGTTGCCCGATGATTCCTTTCACGTCTTCGACACGACATTGCGCGACGGCGCGCAGCGGGAGGGCATCACATACTCGGTCAACGACAAGCTGGCCGTGGCCCGGCTGCTCGACGACATCGGAGTGGGATTCATCGAGGGCGGCTGGCCCGGTGCGATGCCCAAGGACACTGAGTTCTTCGACCGCGCACACGACGAACTGGACCTGCGCCACGCCCAACTCGTCGCCTTCGGGTCCACGCGAAAAGCTGGCGTGGACGTACGGACTGACAAGCAGGTGCGGGCACTGCTGGCCGCGAACACGCCGGTCGTGTGCCTGGTGGCCAAGTCCGACGTACGACACGTGGAGCGCGCGCTGCGGACGACCCTCGAGGAGAACCTGGCGATGGTCTTCGACACCGTCGAACACCTTGTGGGGGAGGGGCGGCGGGTCTTTCTCGACTGCGAGCACTTCTTCGATGGGTACGCCATCGATCCGGACTATGGCCTCCGCGTGCTGGAGGCGGCCTTCCGCGGCGGCGCCGACGTCGGAGTGCTCTGCGACACCAACGGTGGTTCGCTGCCGATGGGTCTTGGTCGGATCGTCACCGACGTCAAAGAGCGTGGCGGCTTCCGCCTGGGCATTCACTGTCAGGACGACACGTGGTGTGCAGTGGCCAACACTCTCGCTGCGGTGGAGGCCGGCGTCACTCACGTCCAGGGAACCGCTAACGGGTACGGCGAACGGGCCGGCAATGCGGACACGTTCGCGATCATCGCGGGGTTGGTGACCAAGATGGATCGTCCGGTGGTGCCGCCCGAGTGCCTCACCGAACTCGTCCGGGTCTCGCATGCCATCGCCGAGTTGGCCAACATCGCGCCGAACACTCACCAGCCCTATGTCGGATCGTCCGCCTTCGCGCACAAGGCCGGGCTGCACGCCAGCGCGATCAAGGTGTCCCCGGCGCTGTACAACCACCTGGACCCGCTGGTCGTCGGAAACGACATGCGCATCCTGGTGACCGAGATGGCCGGGAGAGCCAGCATCGAACTCAAGGGCAAGGAGCTCGGGGTCGATCTCGAGGGGTACGGCGACGCGGTCGGCAGGGTGGTGGATCGGGTCAAGGTGCTGGAGGCCGAAGGCTGGTCCTTCGAAGCCGCCGACGCGTCCTTCGAATTGCTGTTGCGCTCTGAAATGGGCGCCGAGATGGGCTCGAAATTATCTGGGGATGTCGGGCCGATCTTCGAATTGGAGTCCTATCGGGTCATCGTCGAGCACCGTCCTGGCTCGGGTCCTGGGAATGGCTCGGTGATCAGCGAGGCGACGGTGAAGCTATTCGTGGCAGGTGAGCGGATCATCGCAACCCGGGAGGGCAACGGCCCGGTCAATGCACTGGACTCGGCGCTGCGGTCCGCGCTCACCCAGCCCTACCCGCAGCTGGCCCACCTGGAATTGGCCGACTACAAGGTGCGAATCCTCGAGGGCAAGCACGGCACCGACGCCGTGACCAGGGTGCTGATAGAGACCACCGACGGCGCCGGCGGCTGGACCACTGTGGGGGTGCACGGCAACGTGATCGAGGCTTCCTGGCACGCCCTGGTGGACGCGCTCACCTTCGGTCTCCGGCACCGCTCCGGCCCCGCCGTTCTCAGCTGACTCAGGGCCTCCCTGAGTCGAATCATTCGACTCAGGGACGCCCTGAGTCCATTGGAACCGGGCGAAACCGGCCGCTGGCTGAGACTGGGTAGATTGGGCGGCGATGCGTATCGTCCGGTTCGCCCACGCGCAGGGAATGTCATTCGGCACCGTCGAGTCCGACGGCAATCTCGCGCAGATCGACGGTCACCCATTCGGCTCCATCGTCTACACCGGGGCGCGATTCGATCCGGGCGACGTACGGCTGCTATCGCCCATCCTGCCCAGCAAGGTGATCGGCGTGGGCCGAAACTATGCCGACCATGCTGCGGAGATGGGCAACGAGATTCCGGCCGAACCGATGATCTTCCTCAAGCCCTCGACCTCCGTGATCGGGCCGGGCGATGCCATTCGGCTGACCACGTTGTCCAGCAACGTCCACCACGAGGCCGAGCTTGCGGTCGTCATAGGGGCGGTTGGCGCTCGCCGGGTGACCGAGGCCAACGCCATGGCCAGCGTTTTCGGCTACACCTGCGGAAACGACGTCACCGCTCGTGACCTGCAGAAGAAGGACGTGCAGTTCACCCGCGCGAAGGGGTTCGACTCGTTTTGTCCGATCGGGCCGTGGATCGACACGGACTTCGATCCCACCGATGCCGAGGTGCGTTGTGAGGTCGACGGTGAGGTGCGTCAGAGTGGTCGGACCAGCCAGCTGATCCATTCGATTCCGAAGCTCATCGCGTTCATCTCCGAGGTCATGACCCTGCTCCCGGGAGATGTGATCCTCACCGGAACGCCGGCCGGGGTGGGGCCGATCCTCGCCGGCCAACGCGTTGACGTCATCATCGAGAATCTTGGCACGCTGCCGAATCCCGTTGTCGCACCGCATGGTTCGACCCCGGCCCCGACCGATGAGACAGGATGACGGGTCCCATCGGTAGCGGATTACGGGTCAGATTCTGCCCCTCGCCTACCGGCCTGGTGCACGTCGGACTCGTGCGTACGGCCCTGTTCAACTGGGCCCACGCCCGGCATCACGGTGGGACTTTCGTGTTCCGGATCGAGGACACTGACGCCAGCCGGGACACCGAAGGCTCCTACCGGCATCTGCTCGACAGCCTGCGCTGGCTCGGGTTGGACTGGGACGAGGGGCCGGAGATCGGCGGACCGCATGCGCCCTACCGCCAGTCCCAGCGGGACGGCATCTACGCCGATATCGCGGCTCGACTGCTGGCATCGGGGTCGGCCTACGAGTCGTACTCGAACGGCACCGAGATCGAGGCACGACATCGGGCGGCCGGTCAGGATCCGAAATTGGGCTACGACAACTTCGACCGCGAGTTGTCCACCGAGCAGCTGGCTGCCTTCCGCGACGAAGGTCGGGCACCTGTCATCCGACTTCAGATGCCCGATCGCGACATCGTCTGGAACGACCTGGTCCGTGGAGAGATCCGGTTCGCGGCGGGGGCGGTGCCGGACTTCGTCATCGTGCGCGCCAACGGGATTCCCCTCTATCCCTTCGTGAACCCGGTCGACGATGCGCTGATGGAGATCACCGACGTGTTGCGCGGTGAGGACTTGCTGCCGTCCACGCCCCGCCAGCTGGCGCTGTACGAGGCGCTGTCCGCTATCGGTGTGGGCACCGGCCCCCCGCGCTTCGGTCATCTGCCCCTCGTTACCGGGGAGGGCAGCAAGAAGATGTCGAAGCGGGATCCGCAGTCCTCGTTGGATGTCTATCGCGAGCGCGGCTTTCTTCCCGAAGGCCTCCTCAATTACCTTGCGCTGCTTGGTTGGTCGATCGCCGATGATCGCGACATCTTTTCGATGGCCGAGATGGCCGCCGCCTTCGACGTCGCCAAGGTCAGCCCCAATCCGGCACGTTTCGACCTGCGCAAGGCCGAGGCGATCAATGCGGTTCACCTGCGGTCCCTCGAGCCCATGGAGTTCCAGCGCCGGGTGCGGCCCTATCTCGTCTCCGCCGGGTTGCTCAGCGATCCGGCCACCGAGGCTCAGCTGCGACTGCTCAGTGGCGCTGCACCCCTGGTCCAGGAACGGATGAACGTCCTGTCCGAGGCCGCCGGCCTGCTGCGGTTCTTGTTCACCGCAGAGCAGGACTTCACCGTCGAGCCGGACAGCGCCGCGAAGGTGTTCGACGATTCCGCGGTGCCGATCCTGCATGCCGCCGCGCAGGCCCTCGGTGCGCTGCCGAACTGGGCGGCGGCCGAGATCGAGGTCGCGCTCAAGACAGCGTTGGTCGAGGAGCTAGGCATCAAGCCGCGCAAGGCGTTTGCCCCGATCCGGGTGGCCGTCTGCGGCCGTACGGTCTCCCCGCCGTTGTACGAATCGCTGGAACTTCTCGGCCGCGAGCGGTCTCTGCTCCGGCTGAATGCCGCTGCCGGTCGGTGACCCGAGCCGATGACTGACCTGCCGGAGGCAGCAGGCGCCAGCCCGCCGACCGAGCCCGCCGCAGGGAGCCCGCCGCCTGGGCCGGCTCCGGTCTTCGGCTGGTACATCCCGCACGGACCGCCCATCGAAAACCAACCACCCTTGGGCTACGCCGCCGGCTCAGGCCATGTCCCGCCATATGGGTACGGGCCCTCGAGCGGTGGTGGACCGCCGCTCGGGTACGGCCATCCACCCGCGTACTGGCCACCCCCCGGGCCAGCGCCGTACGCGGCGTATCCGGACGGTTCGCTCCCGCCGTACGCCCCGGGGTGGTACCCGCCGGCTCCGATGTGGGGACCAGTCCGACCGCCGAGCTTCTCGAAGGTCCCGCACGCCGAGCCGCAGCCATATCTGCGCTTGATGCGGACCGTGAACTACCGCTGGTGGCGTCCAGTGCTGGGCATCCTCGCGTTCATCGGCTCGTACGTTGTCGCGGTCTTTCTGGTCGTGCTGGCATTTGTTGCCGGCGGCCTCGATCTGAACGACCTGACCCGGTTGGACGACCTCACCGATCCGGGCACACTCGCGCTTGCCAACGCCAGCCTCATCGTGGCCATCCCGACGGTCTGGCTGGCCTGGGTGGTACACACCGAGCGGCTGGGCTGGTCGTCTTCAGTGTTGGGTCGGATCCGTTGGCGTCTGCTCTGGCGGTACGGCCTGTTGGCCCTCGCCATTCTCGGGGTGGGCATCCTGATCAGCCTCGGGGTCGGCGGTGGAATTGGGTCCACCACCGGCTTCGATGGTCGGGAGTACGCGCTGCTGCTCGCGGTGGTGCTGATCAGTACGCCGCTGCAGTCCGCCGCAGAGGAGTACCTCTTCCGCGGATACGCCAGCCAAGCGATCAGCTCGTGGATCCCGTCCCGTACGACCGGTGCGGTGTTGGCCGCCCTGATCACGGCCACGTTGTTCTCCCTTGCCCACGCCCCAGGGGACATCTTCACCTTCCTCGATCGGTTCGCGTTCGGGCTGGCGGCATCAGCCGTCGTCTGGCTGACCGGAGGACTCGAGGCGGCGATCGCGCTGCATGCGGCGAACAACGTCGTGATCTTCCTCGTCATCGGCGCGCTGGGCGGAGAAACGAGTTCGGACATTCAGACCGGATCCGGCACGGCGGCGCTGATCGTGGCACTGGACATCCTCGTGATGGGGATCTACGTGTGGATCGTCGCCAAGACCCGCGAGCGGTGGCATCCGGAGATCCTGAGTCGCGCACCGGAGCCAGCCGACCCTGCCGCGCCGATGGCCCCCCCAGCTCATCCGCCGCCGAATTGGGGTGGCGGGCCACCGGGCTGGGCCGGCCAACCGTCCTACTCGCCGCAAAATGCGCCCGGCCCGCATCCCGGACTGACCTGAGCTGGGGCGGGTTGGCCCAACCCTTCGCCGGTTGGGTAGAGTTCACGTTCGGTGCGCAAGAGCCCAACGCACCACTTGGGGTATGGGGTAATTGGCAGCCCGTCGGTTTCTGGCACCGTTAGTCTAGGTTCGAGTCCTGGTACCCCAGCGCTCATCACCACAGCACGGCCCCGTCGTCTAGAGGCCCAGGACGCCGCCCTCTCAAGGCGGTAGCGCCGGTTCGAATCCGGTCGGGGCTACACCAAGCAGAACGGTCTGACCCGCGCCATTGCTGGTCAGACAGCTACTCTTTCCCAAATGCTGCCTGACCAGCTGCCCAGTTCAGGGGTGGCCGAGCCTGCAGCTCACTTGGTTCGCTGGCAGCGTCTGCTCTTCCTCTTTCTCGCTGTTTCCGGCGCGATCGTGGCACTGAGCTTGTTTCTGCCGCGGGGCTTCACCTACGTGAGCGAGGAGGCCAACCTGCCGACCTGGTGGACGGTCTCGCTTCTCGTCGGTGCTGCCGGACTCCACGTGCAGGCTGGGCTCCTGGCGCGCCGCTCCGGTAGCCGTGGTGCGGTCTCCTGGTGGTTGCTCGCAGCTCTTTCGCGTGGGTCGTACTAGGGATCCCGATCGCAATCGCGGTCACCGGATTCACGCTCGTCGTGGCGCGTCACCTGCCCAGGCCCTCGACGTTGCTCTCGGTGGGCGGGATCGGACTACTGCTCGCATCCGCCGTCGGGCTGGAGGCCGTGGGCAGCCTGATTCTGGCGGACCAGCCAATCCTGTCCCGAGGCAGTGACCTGGGCTACATCCTGGTCACGCATCTCGAGGAGTTCGGGGAGATGGCTGGGGCCGCTCTGGCCGCATGTTCTCCCCTCGCGGCGCTGCGGCTGCGAGGTGTCAGCACCGATTTCGGAGTCTGCTTGGCCGCCCGCTGACCGTTGGCAAAGATGGGCTGGTGGAAAGTGATGCCGACGAGCAGTCCCGGACCATTCTGTCTGCACTGCTCGGCGAGCCGGTTGTTGCCTGCGCCCCGATCTCGAGTGGGTTCACCGCTGCATTGGTCTACCGAATCTCCTTGGCAGGTGGCCGCAGCGCTGTCGCCAAAGTGGCGCCGTGGAGTGTCGAGCGCGAGCAGGTGCTGGCCGGCCTTCGGATCGAGTCTCTGGTGCTGTCCTCGCTGACCGCCCCCTTTCTTCCCCGGCTGCTGGCCGCCGACGTGTCCGTTGGGGCACTCGTGATCGAGGATCTCGGGACCGTTGGCTGGTTGCCGCATGGCACCGACGGGCAATGGCCGATACCTCCGCAGGCAGCGGCCGAGTCGATCTGGCGCACAGCTGAAGCGATCCGCGCACTGCCGATTCCGCCCGGTCTGCCTGCGGGCCACCGCGGCCTGTCCACGGTCTGGGATCGAGTCGGCGACCTCGATCTCGCACCGATGGGCATCGACGAGGCGTGGTGGAGGCACACCGGACCACTGCTGAGACAGGCGGCGGCCCAGCATGATTTCGCGGTCACAGTCCTGGTCCACGGGGACTTCAAGGGCGCGAACCTGTGTCTGCGCGACGGGTTCGTCGTCGCGGTGGATTGGTCCGGCGCTCATCTCGGCGATCCGAGCACTGACGTGCTCGAAGCCGCGATCTGGCTGCGGATGGCCGGCGCCCGGGTGCTTCCACCTGGTCTGGAGATGTTGCCGCTGTTGGCGGTGTACGGCGGCCTGCTGGTCCAGGAGTACCTCACCCTGGACTGGAAGCCCGATGCCCAGGGGCAACGGGCGCGCGACCTCAAGCGCCGTACGGCCATGGAGGCGCTGGCCGGCTTCAGTGAGCTGATCGGCGTCGCCTCGCCATCCGCCTGAGGATCCGGGCCAGCAGCTCTCAACCGGTCAGCGAACCGGCGGCCTCGAGCACCGACCTCACCAGACCGGTCTCCGGGCGGCGGCCCAAGCGCCCCACCGGCCCGGACACGGACACAGCGGCGATCACAGTGCCGTCGGAGTCGTGTACCGGTGCCGAGATCGACCCGACGCCCGCCTCGCGCTCGGCGCTGCTGTGCGCATAGCCCAACCGTCGCACCTCGGCCAGGGTCTTGGCGGAGAACGCGGCGCCCTCGAGCACCGCACGATCGGCACGGTCGCCGGTGGACCAGGCCAGCAGCACATGGGCAGCCGACCCAGCCGTCAATGGCAGCCGGGCGCCGAGCGGCACAGTGTCGCGAAGGCCGCTGGCACGGTCGGCAACCGCGACGCACACCCGGACGTCGGCATCGCGTTGGAAGAGTTGGGCACTCTCGCCGGTGTCCCGGCACAACTGCTCGAGGACCGGTCCCGCTCGGCTGACCAGATCCGGTTCAGCATCGGAGGCGAGCTCGGCGAGCAGGGGGCCCGACACCCAGGCGCCGGCTTCGTCGCGATCCAGCAAGCCGTGGAACTCGAGGGCGGCTGCGATCCGATGAGCGGTTGCCTTGGGGAGCCGGGTCCGCTGGACCAGATCGGTGAGCGTGGCCGGACCGAGAGCCGCCTGACGCAAAAGGAGGACGGCTTTGTCCAGGACGCCGATACCGCTAGTGTGTCCCACAAAGCGATACTAGCGTCTCACATTGTGAGATGGAACCGTCACATGGGCAGAGGGTTGGGTGGACATGGCCGGCACACTGGCAGAGAAGGTCTGGGAGAGCCACGTCGTACGACGTGCCGACAACGAACCTGATCTGCTGTTCATCGATCTGCATCTGGTCCATGAGGTGACCAGTCCGCAGGCTTTCGACGGACTGCGGACGGCCGGTCGTCGGGTGCGTAGGCCAGATCTGACCCTGGCCACGGAGGACCACAACGTCCCCACGCTCGACATCGACAAGCCCATTGCTGACCTGGTGTCGCGCACCCAGATCAACACGCTTCGCCGCAACTGCGCGGAGTTCGGTATCCGCCTGCACGCCATGGGCGATGCGGAGCAGGGGATCGTGCATGTCATCGGCCCGCAACTCGGACTGACCCAGCCAGGCATGACAATCGTGTGCGGAGACAGCCACACGTCCACCCATGGCGCCTTCGGTGCTCTGGCCTTCGGCATCGGAACGAGTGAGGTCGAGCACGTATTGGCCACCCAGACCCTGCCGGCCGCCCGACCCAGGACGATGGCGGTCAACGTCGACGGCCGGCTTCCGATCGGGGTAAGCGCCAAGGACCTGATCCTGGCGTTGATCACCCAGATCGGGACTGGAGGGGGACAGGGCTACGTGATCGAATACCGAGGTCCGGCGATCGAGGCGTTGTCCATGGAAGGCCGGATGACCGTGTGCAACATGTCGATCGAGGCCGGTGCCCGGGCGGGTCTGATCGCCCCCGACGAGACCACCTTCGAGTTTCTGGCAGGCCGGTCCAGTGCGCCGACCGGGGTCCGGTGGGACGAAGCCGTGGCCTACTGGCGGACTCTTCGATCCGACGGCGATGCGAGCTTCGATGCCGAGGTGCACCTCGATGCGAGCAGGCTCTCGCCGTTCGTGACCTGGGGAACGAACCCCGGCCAGGGCGCGCCATTGAGCGCCAGGGTGCCGAACCCGGAGGACTTCACCGACCCAGGGGACCGGGTGTCAGCGGAGAAGGCGTTGGCCTACATGGACCTCGAGCCGGGAACCCCATTGCGCGAGGTCAGCGTGGACACGGTCTTCGTGGGCTCCTGCACCAATGGTCGGATCGAGGATCTGCGCATCGCCGCGGATGTCTTGCGCGGCAGGAAGGTCGCTGCCTCGGTACGTATGTTGGTCGTGCCGGGCTCGATGCGGGTCAAGGTCGCCGCCGAAGCGGAGGGTCTGGACCAGATCTTCCTCGACGCCGGGGCGCAATGGCGCAGCGCTGGGTGTTCGATGTGTCTGGGCATGAACCCGGATCAGTTGGCCCCGGGTGAGCGATCCGCGTCGACGTCCAACCGCAATTTCGAGGGTCGACAGGGCAAGGGTGGTCGTACCCATCTGGTCTCCCCGGGGGTCGCCGCCGCGACTGCGGTCACCGGACACCTGACCTCGCCGGCCGAGTTGGAAGCCCGATCATGAAGGCGTTCACCGTGCACCGCGGCACCGTCGCCCCCCTGCGCCGGACCAATGTCGACACCGACCAGATCATCCCGGCGGTCTACCTCAAGCGGGTGACCCGAACCGGATTCGAGGACGGCCTGTTCGCCGCCTGGCGAGCCAACGAAGCGGACTTCGTGCTGAACAAGCCGGAATACGCCCGGTCTTCCATCCTGGTGGCGGACAACGACTTCGGCACCGGCTCATCGAGAGAACACGCGGTCTGGGCGCTGATGGACTACGGCTTCAGGGTAGTCATAGCGCCGCGCTTCGGTGACATCTTTCGAAACAACGCCCTCAAGACCGGCCTACTGGTCATCAAGCAGCCGATTGCCGAGATCGAGAGACTGTGGGAGCACGCCGAATCCCAGCCCGAGCAGCCGGTCGAGATCGACCTGGTGGCCAACGAGATCCGGTACGGAAACATCGTCACAGCCTTCGTTGTCGACCCTTACGCACGCTGGCGGTTGCTCGAGGGCCTCGACGACATCGCGCTGACCGAGCGGCATCTCGAGCTCATCACCGAGTTCGAAAGCGCCCGTCCGGAGCGACTTCCCACGATCAGCTAGCTGATCACCGTACGAAACCTGTTGCCAGATATCATGAAACGCCGGGGGAATGGTTGAGTCTGGCGTCCAGAAGGCATAACTTCGACCTCGGAGCGATGTACCCCGCCATCCGAGAGCACCGCAATGGTGCCGCCACAACGTCCGGGAGGACACGTGAACAAAGCTGAACTGATCGACGCGGTGGCAGACAAGACCGCCGTCGACAAGAAATCCACCGGCGCCGTCGTCGAGGCGATGGTCGACACCGTCCTACGGGCCGTCGCCAGCGGAGAGCGCGTGGCCATCACCGGGTTCGGGGTGTTCGAGAAGCGGGCACGCGCGGCCCGTACCGCACGTAACCCACGAACCGGGGTCGCTATCCGGCTCAAGAAGACCTCGGTCCCGGCCTTCCGCCCTGGCCAGGGCTTCAAGGATGTCGTCAGCGGCGTCAAGCGACTGACCAAGACGACGACGGCAAAGCGCACGTCGTCGGCGTCGGCCAGCAAGGCTGCTTCGGCCAAGAGCACTGCCAAGAAGGCGGCCCCGACCAAGCGGGCCGCGGCGAAGGTCCTCGCTACGAAGGCTCCGGCCAAGAAGGCAGCCACGAAGAAGTCCGCCGCCAAGGTTCTGGCCAAGAAGTCGACCAAAAAGGGCAAGAAGTAAGGCCGTACGGCATGGCACGGGCACCGTCATGAAGAGGTCCCCTCGGACAAGGCGTCTGAGGGGACCTCTTTGATCATCCGCGCCAGGCGGGGCGGTTGCCGATCAGCGTTTGGGTGGTGGGTAGTAGTCCGCGCGCATCCGACCTGGTCCGAAGGCCAGAGTCCAGGCGCCGGCTTTCGCTGCAACCTGTGGCATGGGTTCGGGAGCTCCGGACGGGGACAGCCAGGTCATCAGCGCCGGAATGACCCCGCCCTGACTGGCGATGACCGTCACATCGTCGGTCGAGGCGAGGTCGGACACGAGCTGGTCAGCGGCGCCCTGCGCGTCGGCGGAGAACTCGTCCTCTCCGAACATCGGCGCCTGCTCCACGTCAAGTCCTGCGGCACGGGCAAGAGGTTCGACGGTCTGCAGGCAGCGGCGAACCGGCGCGGCGAGAACCCGCGTGGGTCTGAAGCAGGTGATCAGCGGAACCAACCGCTCGGCCTGACGCAGACCGCGATGCGACAGGGGTCGCGCGACGTCCGCCCCGTCGAAGTCACTGCGACGTCCGGCATCAGCGTGGCGTACCAGCACCACCCGTACGACACTCGGCGGCTGGTCCAGCAACTCGGTGGCCAGTTGCTGGTCGTGGTCGTAGCTGAGCATTTTCTCGGCTCGGGCCATAGACACCCAGCGAGCCCTGTCCACCTCGTGGTTGGGCGTGAACCGTCCGGTCTCGGCTTGCATGGCCCAATAGGTGACTTCCTTGGGCCCATCGGTCGTGCGGTAGCGCACTGACCGCATGCGATGGCCGACCACGACCGATAATCCGGTCTCCTCCGACACCTCCCGGACGGCTGCGGCCAAGAGGGACTCCCCCTTGTGCAGCTTGCCTTTCGGGAAAGTCCAGTCGTCGTACCGCGGCCGGTGCACGAGCAGGACCTCGAAGGTGTTCGGCTCAGCGGTGCGACGCCATACGATACCTCCGGCGGCGAGAACCGGACTCGGCACCTAGATCGGTCCCGGCACTAGCCGACCCGCTCGGCAAGCCCGGCGATCAGTGCCGCCTGGTAGTCCTCGTCGCCGGATTGCACCCAGCTGCCGTCGGATGTGAGTGTCCAGCAGCGGACAGCCGCGCCCCACGCCGATGTCGTCACGTCCGACAGCTGCGCTCGAGCTGTCGAGTCGGTCACCTGCAGCATGACCTCGATCCGGCGATCGAGGTTGCGGTGCATCATGTCCGCGCTTCCGAGCCACCACTCCGGCTCATCGCCGTTGAGGAAGTTGACCACCCGGGAGTGCTCGAGGAAGCGTCCGACGATCGAGCGAACCTCGATGTTGTCTGACAGGCCGGGAACACCGGGCCTTAGCGCGCAGATGCCGCGGACGAGTAACCGGACTTGCACCCCAGCCCGGCTCGCGCGGTACAGACCATCGATGATGCCCTCGTCCACCAAGGAGTTGATCTTGAACATGATGCCGGCTGGCCGGCCTTCGCGGGCGTGGTCGATCTCGCGTTCGATCCGGTCCACCAGTCCTTGGCGGATTCCGCGCGGGGATACCAGCAGAGTGCGGTAGTTGGTCTGGCGCGAGTACCCGGTCAGCGCGTTGAACAGGTCGGTCAGATCCGCGCCGACCCTCGAGTCCGCGGTCAGGATGCCGAAATCCTCGTACAGGCGGGCCGTCTTCGGGTTGTAGTTGCCGGTCCCAAGGTGGCAGTACCGGCGGATGACGCCGTTCTCACTTCGCACCACCAGGGCGGTCTTGCAGTGCGTCTTGAGGCCGACGAGCCCGTACACGACGTGGCAGCCGGCCTGCTCCAGTTGTCGCGCCCAGCTGATGTTGGCGGCCTCGTCGAATCGAGCTTTGATCTCGACCAGGACCACGACCTGCTTGCCCGCCCGAGCGGCGTCGCTGAGCGCCTCCACGATCGGCGAATCACCGGAGGTCCGGTAGAGCGTCTGCTTGATCGCCAGGACGTGCGGGTCCTCGGCGGCCTGCTCGATGAACCGTTGCACGCTGGTCGCGAAGGAGTCGTAGGGGTGATGGACCAGGACGTCACCTTCGCGCAGGGTTGCGAAGACGCTCTTGGGTGTCTCCCCTTCCGACAACCGGGGATGGGTTGCTGGAACGAATGTCTCGTCCTTGAGTTCGGGACGGTCCAGGTTGTAGAGCGCCATGAGCCCCGAGAGATCCAGCAGCCCGGGAACACGCACGACGTCGGATTCACTGATCCCGAGTTCGGTGAGCAGGAAACCGAGGACCTCGGGATCCATGCTATCGGTGATCTCCAGCCGTACCGCCGGGCCGAACCGACGTCGGGCCAGTTCACGCTCCAGTGCCTGCAGCAAGTCCTCGTCGCGATCGTCCTCGACATCGAAGTCCGCATTTCGGGTCACCCGGAACACATGCTGGGCGATCACCTCATTGCCCGGGAACAGCTGGGCCATATGGGCAGAGATGAGGTCTTCGAGCGGCAGGAAGCTCTGCCCGTCGGCCAAGGTCACGAATCGCGGAACGTTGTTGGGCACCTTGACTCGCGCGAATCGTGACGGGCCGCCGACATGGTCCCGGATGAGCACTGCCAGGTTGAGGGACAACCCGCTGATGTAGGGAAAGGGGTGGGCCGGATCGACCGCCAGCGGGGTGAGGACCGGGAACACGTGGTCGCGGAAGTACTCGCGCAGCCGGGCGGCCTCGGAGCGCTCGAGCTCCCCCCAGTGCACGATGCGGATTCCTTCGGCCTCCAGCGCCGGAGCGATGTCCTCGCGAAAGCACGCCGAGTGTTGGGTCGACAGATCCTGGGTCCGTACGTTGATCCGGTCCAGTTGCTCTCGCGGGGACAGCCCGTCGAGCGAGCGCAGCGAGAGGCCGGTGCTCTGCCGGCGCTTGAGACCGGCCACCCGCACCATGTAGAACTCGTCCAGGTTCGAGGCAAAGATGGCCAGGAACTTCATCCGCTCCAACAGCGGCAACGTGCTGTCCACGGCCAGTGACAGGACCCGGCCGTTGAAGTCCAGCCAGGACAGCTCCCGGTTGAGGTAGCGGCCGGCCGGTAGGGCGCCCGCTGCGGTGTGCGACGGTCGGGTTCGGCTGTCCGCGGCCCCGTCCGCTGCATCCGGCTGCGCCGGATCCGCCTCTGACGGCCCGGCCGACCGGGTAGCGGAGACGACCGCTGCGGGCTCGGGCATGCCCTCATGATGTCCCACGAAGGTGAACGCCGGTCAATGACGTCGGGCTTGGGGGAAAATCAGGCCATGGTGAGCAGGGTGACCTTGGCGACATCGTCGCCGTCGTAGTCCAGTCGAACACGCTGACCGAGCCGGAGCAGCCGTAGACCGCCGGCCTGAAATGCGGTGCCCGGAAACTCCTCTCGTCGACCGTTGTCGTACAGCACTGCTCCGGCGCCGGTATCGGGATCGAACTCGGAGACGGTTGCCTGCCGAGAACGCGGCTGACTGCCCCCGGCGGAGGTCTCTGTCGGCTGGCCCTCAGCAGGCACAGGCTGTCAGTTCCGGGGCCAGCAGAGCCAACTGCGCGGCGGTGGCCGGGCCGAGGCCGATCCGCGCAGCGACGGCGAGATCCGCCGGGGTGTCCAGATCCCGGCGCAGGCTGGGCCACCCGCCCACGAGAGGGTGCGCGCCGTGCCGGCGATGAGCCTGCGCTGACTCGGCGCCAAACCGTGGTGCGAGATCGATTCCGGGCAGCGCGCTGAGCAGGGTGGTCCCGGTGCCCTGCACGTCGGCGACGAATGCCCGGGCGTATCCAGCGGCCAGGTCCAGAGCCTCGCTGAGTTCCGCGGGCCGCAGTGCGGCGAGGTCCGCTGACAGCGCGACCACTCCTGCCTGCGGCCGTTGTACGGCCGCCGCGGTGGCGCCGTACCGTAAGGCTGCGTTGAGTCCGTCGTCAGGAGCATCAGGTACGACCATGGCGCCGAGTGCGGAGAGCGTGCCTGCGGCGAGCTGGTCGTCGGTGACCACGACGACGGTGGCGACGTTCGTCGAGGCCAGCGCCGCGCAGACGGTGTCGCTGGCCATGGCCAGTGCGATCCGGCCATTGGCCGGCAGCCAGTCCACCCCAGGTGGCTGGTCGGTTGACTGCGGACTGTCCGGAGGGAGGTCGTCGCGTGCGCTGCCTGCCAATGCCGCGGAAAGACGGGTCTTGGCCAGGGACAGACGCTTGACCGGGATCACGATCGACCACATCACGGCTCCCAGCATGGCACCTCCTCGATGAGCGCCCGGGACGAGTCGATGGTCGTCCCACGTGGTCGGCGCACTCGGGGACACATCAGCGGGGGCCTTCGGCTGATGGTCATCATCTTTCATCCCATGGCCGACCTCCTCTTTCGGCGTGAGGTCTGGCACGGTGAGCGAATTCCGGCCTCCGGGCCGGTGATCATCGTGGCCAATCACATCTCCATCGCCGACCCGGTCTCCTTCGCTCGGGGCGTCTGGGACGCGGGGCGGATTCCGCAGTTCCTGGCCAAGAACACGCTCTACCGGGGCGTCTTCGGTGTCATCCTGCGCAGCGCCGGCCAGATCCCGGTCTATCGTGCGACGAGTGCGGCGCCAGACTCCCTGCGCGCGGCTGTGGCGGCCCTGGAGCGGGGAGAGGTGGTCTGCATCTATCCCGAAGGCACGGTCACCCGCGATCCGGATTGGTGGCCGATGGTGGCAAGGAACGGAGTCGCCAGGTTGGTTCTCTCTGTCGATGCGCCGGTCATCCCCGTGGGGCAGTGGGGTCCGCAGCTGACTCACGACTATTCCACCAAGAAGTGGTCGGTGTTTCCCCGAAAGCAGACGATCTGCAATGTCGGGAATGCGGTTGATGTCTCGGGCTACCGGGGCCGACCGGTCACCGGGGAACTGTTGCAGGAGATCACCGACAAGATCATGGTCAGCGTGCGCCACCAGTTGGCCGAGATCCGCCAGGAGCCGCCACCGGCGGATTTCTACCGGGATGCCAGGACCGGAGCCGACGAATGAGTTCCAGTCGCCGGATTGCCGTGCTGTCCGCGGGAAGCTGGGGCACAGCGTTCAGCAAGGTCGTCGCCGACGCGGGAGCTGAGGTGATGCTCTGGGCTCGGCGGGCAGAACTTGCCACGACGATCCAGGAGCAGCGGGTGAACCCGGACTATCTGCCGGGGCTGCGTCTACCCGAAAGCGTGCACGCCACCTCCGATGTCCGCGAGGCGCTGTCCGGGGCCGAGCTCGTGGTCATCGCCGTACCGTCGCAGACGCTGCGCGAGAACCTGGTGTCCTGGCAGCCTCATCTTCCGCGCGATGCCACCTTCGTCAGTCTGATGAAGGGAATCGAGCTCGGGACGGCGAAGCGGATGAGCGAAGTGATCGCGGAGGTCGCAGATCTCCCCGCCCAAAACGTCGCGGTCGTCACCGGGCCGAACCTCGCGCATGAGATCGCCCAGGAGCAACCCTCGGCGACCGTGGTCGCCTGCTCTGATCAGGACCGCGCGGTATTGGTCCAACAGGCATGCCGGACGCCGTATCTGCGGCCCTACACCAATCCCGATGTCGTCGGATGTGAACTGGGCGGTGCGATCAAGAACGTGATCGCCCTGGCGGTGGGAATCGCCGGTGGAATGGGTTTCGGGGACAACACCCGGGCCAGCCTGATCACCCGAGGATTGGCCGAGATGGCCCGGCTCGGGGTCTGCTTGGGGGCCGAACCAGCAACCTTCGCCGGGCTGGCCGGACTCGGCGATCTGGTGGCCACCTGCTCCTCGCCGCTGTCCCGGAACCGGACCTTCGGTGAGCGGCTTGGCAGGGGACAGACCCTGGCGCAGGTTCTGGAGGAGACCAAGCAGATCGCCGAAGGGGTGAAGACCTGCCGGTCGGTGCTGGACCTCGGGCATCGTGCCGGCGTCGACATGCCGATCACCGCGGCCGTCGTCCAGATCTGCCACGGAGGCGCCTCGGCTGCATCGATCGTACGAGCGATGATGGCGCGACAGGCCAAAGCCGAATGAGGTTGCGATGAGCACGAACTCCCACGGGGACGGCACCAGGGTCATCCGGGCGGGCAGTACCCTCCCGGTCTCGGGCATGCCGATGCACAACGGTCCGGTCTTCGCCGCACCCTTCCATCTCGCCGACGTTGAGCCGGGCGCCGACGGGGCGGACGTGTACGCCCGGTATGACAACCCGACACTTCGGGAGTTCGAGTCCTCAGTCGGCGGCCTGGACGCAGGACGCACTCTTGCCTTCGCATCGGGGATGGCGGCCCTGGCGGCGGTCTTCTACGGCTGTCTGTCTGCCGGTCAGAAATTGGTGATACCGGCCAACGGTTACTTCACCGGCCGCTCGCTGGCCGATGCCCACCTCCGGCGGTTCGGTGTCGAGATCGCAATGGTCGGAACGGATGTCGTCGAAGAGCGACTTCGCGCCGGTGACTTTGCCGGAGCCAAGCTGATTCTGGTGGAGACACCGAGCAACCCCGGGCTGGACGTTTGTGACATCCCTGCCGTCGCTGAACTGGCTCACCAGCAGGGTGCGCTGCTGGCCGTGGACAACACCACCGCAACGCCGCTCGGGCAGCGGCCACTGGAACTCGGCGCGGACATCGTGGTGGCCAGTGACACCAAGGCACTATCCGGCCACAGCGATCTGCTGATGGGTCACGTCTCGGTGCTCGACGACGGACTGTTCGCGAGTATCAAGGGCTGGCGGGACCACACCGGGGCGATTCCCGGCCCATTCGAAACCTGGCTGGCCTCCCGCAGTATCGGCACGTTGGACCTGCGGCTGGCCCGTCAGGCCGAGAACGCTGCTGCTGTGGCCGAGTTGTTGGCCGGCGCACCTCAGGTCTCGAACGTGCGCTGGCCGTGGCGGACCGACGATCCGTCCTACCCGATCGCGAGCCGGCAGATGTTGCGCCCGATGGGCGTCGTCTCGGCGATCCTCCCCTCAGCCGATGCGGTTGCGCGGCTGATTGCGGCATCGGACTTACTCACCGCGGCGACCAGCTTCGGCGGGCTGCACACGACCGTGGATCGTCGGGCTCAGTTCGGCGGGGATGCGGTGGCCGAAGGCTTCGTACGCATCTCCTGCGGATGCGAGGACACCGTCGACCTGATACGGGACATGACAACCGCCCTGCGCGCAATTACCGCTTAGTGGTCATGGCCACGTCGGAGGGCACACAAGGACCTCCGCTATAGCGGCCAGCCGACGACCGAGCGGGCCAGCCCACGGGCCTCGACCTCACCGACGGTGGCCAGCAACATCGCATCGGCCTGCGCCCGGACCCGCAAGGGCGGCCTGCACCCGGTCGACGATCTCGGTGTCGGATTGGGTCCGCAACCGCTGCTCGCAGGCCTCGGTCAGCGGCCCCGCTGGCATGGTCGGGGACCGACGGTCCCGACGAAGCCAACAGCGAACTCATACCCTGACGCTAGACCGACCGACCCTCGGACATTTCCGGATGCCCGGATGCTCTGCAGCGCGGTAACTCAGTCACTTCGGCAACATGCATCGGCGGCATGTGAGGCATGTGAGGCACTGCGGTCCAGTCAGCATTGACTCGACACAGCGCCTATGCCGCTAAGGTCGCGCGCATGTCGGGGAGGCCGGGGAAGACCCGCGTGGCTGTGGTCTTCGGCGGACGCAGTCCTGAACACGCGATCTCCTGTATCTCCGCCGGAAGCATCCTCGGCGCCATCGATCGCGAGGCCTACGACGTACTAGCTGTCGGCATAGCCCGAGACGGTCGTTGGCTCCTACTGCCCGACGACCCTGAAGCCCTGCAGATCCACGGCCGGGAACTTCCTGAGGTCACTGCCGGTCAGGCCGTAGCCCTGAGCAATGACCCGGCCCAGCGCGGACTGAGGATCTTCGACGGGGCGGCCGCCGGAGTCAGCGAGCTGGCTCAGGTGGACGTCGTCTTTCCCGTTCTGCATGGCGAGCAAGGGGAGGACGGCACCATCCAGGGCCTGTTCGAGATCGTCGGCATCCCGTACGTCGGGGCCGGTGTCTTCGCCAGCGCGGCCGCTATGGACAAGGAGTTCACCAAGAAACTGCTTGCCGCAGTTGGACTTCCGGTCGGGAACTACCTCGTGCTCCGTCGGGGGGACAGTGCCGAACTCAATGCCGACCAGCGCGCTCGGATCTCGTTGCCCGCCTTTGTCAAGCCAGCCCGCGCGGGCTCCAGCATCGGCATCACGAAGATCTCCGACTGGTCCGAACTGCCGCAGGCCGTTGCCACGGCGCGAGCAGTCGACGCCAAGGTGCTCGTCGAAGCCGGCGTGCCTGGCAGGGAGATCGAATGCGGGATCCTCGCGGAGGCGACGGGGCCAGGGAAGGCTCTTGAGATCCGAGCCAGTGTCCCGGCCGAGATCCGGGTCCTGCACGGGCATGACTGGTACGACTTCGAGGCGAAGTACCTCGACGACGCCTGCGAGTTCGACATCCCCGCCGACCTGCCCGAGGAGATCACCGCACAGATCCAGGATTACGCCGGACGGGCGTTCCGCGCTCTCGACGGTCGGGGCCTGGCTCGGGTCGACTTCTTCGTGACCGAGGCGGGAGATGTGATTATCAACGAGGTCAACACCATGCCAGGGTTCACGCCTATCTCCATGTATCCGCGAATGTGGGGGGCCAGCGGTGTCCCGTACCCCGACTTGGTCGACAGGCTGATCCGCTCCGCCCTCGCCGACTGATCCAGCTGCCGAGCCGGGCATCTCATCCCGGGGTGGGAGCCACGTAGGGAAAGGCCGTCACGATGAGCGGGCCCAGGACCGCGAGGGCGGCGCCGCCGTCGGCGGAGGACGGTACGGAGACCTCGATGTAGATGCCCCGGTCGACGGCGGTGTAGGTGGTTCCGGACGTGGCGGTCTGGAAGAACCACTCGACCTCGCTGATCGCCAACGTGCTCACGCCGATCAGGTAGGCCGGCGGGCGTGGAACACCGCAGCGCAGGACCGTCGGATCTTCGCCCCACGCATAGCCGGTCGGAAGGGTCGAGCGAACCGGGCGCGACGGGCGGCCGTCGAGGCGCAGTGGCAGCGTTGTGATCAGCGACGTACAGGCGGCCTCGACCTCCGGCGTGACCGCCGGAGTATCGACATCAAGGACCGGCAGCGTTCGTTGACCGAGGGAGGGCAACGGGGCCAGATCGCGGACGTCTCGCAACGAGAACTGGATGATGACCAACAGCGCCACCACGACGGGGACGGTCACCGCAGTGGCCAGCAGCGCCGCTCGCCGCAACTGCGAGCGGTCAGGCGAAGACGACCCGCTTCCTGGCCGGGCTGACTGAGGGTCCTCGCCGGCCAGTTGAGCGACCTAGAGGTTGACGACGGGGCAGGTCAACGTGCGGGTGATCCCGTCGACGCCCTGCACCTTGGCGACCACGAGCTTGCCGAGTTCGTCGACGTTGCGCGCTTCAGCCCGAACGATCACGTCGTAGGGGCCGGTCACGTCCTCCGCGGTCGTGACGCCATCGAGTTCGGCGACCGCCCGGGCCACAGCTGCGGCCTTGCCGACCTCGGTCTGGATCAGTATGTAGGCGTGGACCACGCGTAGACCTCCTCGTCGAGGCTGGATGACAAGTGCTGGTTGTCCGTACCGGATCGGCGTTCGTCTGGTTCGGGAGAACCTACCCGGTCGGCGGCTCACTCGTCGCCCAGCCCTGGTGCGGCATGGCGCGCGGGGGCCGGCGGTTGCTCGTCGAGCCTCGTGCGCTTCGCGCACCGGTCGGTCCGCTCCTCCCTCGCTGGCGCTCGGTCGATGCTCCCGACCTCTCGGCTGACAGGACGCGGGCCAGGCCGTACTGTCTGGCGCCGGTAGTGCGCAGGAAAGGAGGCAGTCATCACAGTCGGCGAACTGGGCGAGTTCGGTGTGGTCGAACGGGTGATCGCCCGGTCCGGATTGGCGCACACGTCGGTCGTCGGACCAGGCGACGACGCCGCAGTGCTGAGCCTGGCCGGCGGGTTGCTCGTCGCCGGCACCGACCTGTTGGTCGATGGCCACCATTTCCGCCGGGACTGGGCTGGCCCCACAGACATCGGACACCGAGCGGCGGCTGCGAATCTCGCCGACATCGCCGCGATGGGCGCCGTGCCGACTGGCGTGCTGGTCGGGCTGGCCATGCCCGGCGGGCTGCCGATCGCCTGGGTGGATGACCTGTACGAGGGGTTGCGCGAGGAATGTCAGCCGTTCGGGGCTGCGGTGATCGGCGGAGACGTCGTCGAGAGCCAGACCCTGGTCATCGCGGTGACTGCACTCGGTGACATGAAGGGTGCCCGGCCGGTGACACGGGACGGGGCCCGCCCCGGGCATCGGGTCGCCATCGCCGGGCGGCTCGGGTACGCGGCAGCCGGACTGGCGGTCCTCGGTCGAGGGTTCCGTTCTCCGGGGTCGGTCGTGGCGGCCTACCGGCGTCCCGAGGTGCCCTATCTGGCGGGCCCACAAGCCGCAGTGCTCGGCGCCAGCGCCATGTGCGACGTGAGCGACGGCCTGCTTCGCGACGCCGGCACCTTGGCCGACGCCAGTGCTGCCAGGATCGTTCTGGACGTGACGGCGTTTGCGGTCCCGGATGTCCTGCGCGATGTCGGTAGGGCAATGAACGTGGACCCCCTGACGTGGATCTTCACCGGGGGTGACGATCACGCCCTGCTGGCCTGCTTCCCGCCGGACGTCGACCTTCCCGCGCCCTGGCGGGTGGTCGGGCGGGTCGAAGAGGGAGCCGGCGTTGTCGTGGCCGGTATACCCGACGAGGGCCGCGAACTGGCAGGCTCGGGCTTCGCCCACTGGGGCTGAGCCTCACACCGGGCGGCGCGTACGAGGAGGCAGCTCAGATGACCGTCGTGACCCTGTCAGCGACATTCGGAGCAGGTGGCAGCGAGATCGGGCCTGCGGTGGCCGATGCGCTTGATCTGCCCTTCGTCGATCGGGCGATCCCGATGCGGGTAGCGGAGAAACTGGGCGTATCCCTTGCCGATGCACAGGCCAAGGACGAAACAGTCAGCACCGGGTTCACCCGACTGATCTCCTCGATGGCGCTGGTCCCGGACCTCGCCGCCGGAGCAGGACCGATCGCGTACAACCCGGTGCCCGACGAGCGGATCTTCCGGGAGCAGACCGAGAAGGTCCTGCACGAGATCGCCGCCGGCACCGGAGCGGTCATCCTCGGCCGGGCGGCAGCACTGGTCCTGGCAGGCGTCCCCGGCGCTCTACACGTCCGGTTGGATGCCCCCGCCCAAGCCCGGTTGGAACACATCCAACGCGAGCATGGGCTCACGCAGGCGCAGGCGGAGCGACTGCTCCGGGACAACGATGCGGCTAGAGAGGCCTACGTCAAATACTTCTATCGGTGCAGGATGAACGAGGCACGGCACTACCACCTGATCATCGACTCGGTGCGCATACCGACAAAGACGGTTGTCGCAGT
>Ga0136615_10000250_pt1 | contig 24116 bp, 22 predicted proteins | sample AntDrymUQ2882206_2_FD_106647 | JGI IMG/M metagenome (GOLD analysis project Ga0136615, IMG submission 106647) | Polar desert sand microbial communities from Dry Valleys, Antarctica - metaG UQ288 (22.06) | ecosystem: Environmental > Terrestrial > Soil > Desert | place: Antarctica: Dry Valley... | reverse complement strand
TCCGGCGTGCCGATCCGCATCGACAAGAAGAGCGCGCCGTACCTGCGCGGCACCGAGATCGACTGGGTCGACAGCCTCCAGGGCGCCGGGTTCGCCATCAACAACCCCAACGCCCAGTCCACCTGCGCCTGCGGCGACTCCTTCCACTAGACCTTCGAGTCCCACTAGACCTTCGAGTCTCGCGCTCGACGGCTCCCGCGTGGCGGGGTCCTTCACGTTGCGCGGCGCACGACGAAACGCCAGCCGACGTCGGCCTCGACGATGCCGAGGAACCCGTGGCCCTTCATACGGCACCAGGCGGGGATGTCGGCCTTTGCGACCGGATCGTCGGACAGCACCTCGACCTGTTCGCCCACGGCCACCGACGGCAGCGCCCGGGCCAGGTCGATGACGGGTAGCGGGCAAGCCTTCCCGCGGGCGTCCACGACCAGGGCAGGTGGGCGGGTGGGCATTATCCGAGGTTAGCCGCACGCCCCCATGTCTTGCGGGTGATGCCGGCCGCCGAGCGCAGTCGCCCGACCGCGCCCGCGACTGCGGCGGCGAAGGCATCCACCTCCTGCTCACCGACGCCCGGCCCGAGTGACGCGCGCACATGGCCGTGGGTCAGCGCGCCCATGGCGACCAGCACATGGGAGGGCTCACCGGAGGTGGTGGCGCACGAGGAGCCGGAGTGGACCGCGAAGCCCGCGCGGTCCAGCGCCGCCTGCAGCGCCTGGCCCTCCACGTACAACGCCGATAGGGCCACGATGTGCGGCGCGGTCTCCTCGGCCGGGCCGTGCACCGCGAGGTCGTCGACCTGCTCGGCGAGGGCGGTTCGCAGGCGCCGTCGCAGCGCGTCCGCCCGGGCCGCCTCCGCCGCCGCCGGTCCGCCGGGGTGGTGCGGGGCGAGCGCGAGCAGCGTCTCCGCCAGCGCCGCGATCCCCGGCAGGTGCTCCAGGCCGGCACGCCGCCGCCGCTCGCGCTCGTCGCCGCCGATGAGCGCGACGAAGCGGGCCCGCGGGGACCATGCCAGCGCGCCGGTCCCGCGCCCGCCGCCGAACTTCGCCGCGGACAGCGCCACGAAGTCCGCGCCCAGGGTGGCCAGGTCCACCGGCAGGCGCCCGACGGTCTGGCACGCGTCGACCATGAGCAGGGCGTCCGCCTCGGCGCACAGCCGGGCGGCCTCGGCCAGCGGCTGCAGCGTCCCGACCTCGTGGTTCGCATGCTGCAGGGTGACCAGCGCCGCGCCGTGGTGCAGTTCGGCGCTGAGGGCGTCGAGGTCGACGCGGCCCTCTTGATCGACCGGGACCGCGACGCTGGCGTGGTCGGTGGCCTCCGCCGCGGCCAGGACCGCGCTGTGCTCGGCCGCACACGACAGGATCCGCCGTGGCCGGGTGCGGTTCGCGGCCGCCGCGCCGCGCACGGCCAGCGCCACCGCCTCCGTGCCGCCCGAGGTGAACACCACGCGGTCGCTGCCGGCGCCCAGTTCGGTGGCGACCGCCGCGCGGGCCGCCTCCAGCAGGTCACGCGCCGCGGTGCCCTCCGCGTGCCCGCGGGCGGGGTCGCCCGGCAGGGTCTCGGCCACCGCGGTCACCGTGGCCAGCGCCGCAGGGTGCCAGGGGGCCGCGGAGGCGTGGTCGAGGTAGGTGCGCGCCGCCATCTTCCCAGTATGGGTCGCGCGCGCTTGACGCCGGTGGGACTAGCTACTTCGGATCATGCCATCTTCTGCCGATACGACGGCGCGACACGGCAGGAGATGGAGGCAGGCATGCAGGGTCCGTCCACCGCGGACGGAGGCAGGACGTGGCGGTACCGGACGCGGCTCGTCGTCGGCCTGCTGGCCGTCGCGGTGCCGGTGACCGCGGTCGTGGTGCTCGTGCTGACCGGCGCCGCCGATGACAGCCTTGAGCGATCCGTCCGCGACCTGCTCACGGCCCGCGCGAGCGCCGTCGCGCACAACGTCGCCACGCTGGTGGAGGAGCGCCGGGCCGACGTGGAGGACGTGGCAGGCGGCATCGCGCCCATGCTCGACGAGCCCGAGCGGGTCACGGCCGTCCTCGACGCGACAACAGGCGCGCGGGACGCCTACGACGTGCTGTTCGTGGCGCGGCCGGACGGCAGCACGCTCGCGACGACGGACCCCGCGTCTCCTTCGACCCGGGCGGGCAGCCGTGGTTCGCCGACGCGGTGGCCGGGCGCAGCGTGGTCAGCCCCGTGTACCGCGACGGCGAGGAGCTGCGCTGGGTGGTGGCCGCACCCGTGCGCGGGTCCTCCGGCGTGGTCGCGGTCGCGCTTGCCGGCCTGCGTGTCGAGGGCCTGCGCGCCCAGATGGGGCTGGAACACCTGCCCGACGTCCAGGAGACCATGCTCGTGCGCGCTGACCAGCTGCTGGTCTACTCCACCACCTTCGGCTCGGAGGTCGACGGCGAGGACCTGCTCACCCAGGGCGTCCTCGATCCGGGGCGTCCCGTCATCACCGACGGCGCGGCCGCGGCGCTGTCCGGGCAGACCGGGGCGGCCCGCTCCGTGGACGACCGGGGCGTGGAGATCTTGGCCGGGTACGCACCGGTGCCCGAGCTCGGCTGGGCGGTGATGGCCTGGGAGGACGTCGACGACGCCCTCGGCGACAGCGGTCGCCAGCGCCTCGTGGGGCTTGCCACCGTGGTCGGCGCAGCGCTGGTGCTGGCGGGCGCCGCGGCCGCCTTCGCCCGGCGCGAGACCCGCCACCTGGGCGCGCTGGCCGACGAGAGCGCCGCGGCCAGCGCGGAGGTCCTCACCCACGCGCAGCAGCTGCGCGCCGCGTCCGAGGAGCTCGCCACCACGACGGGCGAGCAGAGCGCGGCGGTGACGCACACCACCGAGACCCTAGACACGCTGGCGCGGGCCGCTGCCACCATCGCCGCGATGGTGGAGCGCGTCGCCGAGCAGGCGTCGGAGACGCGCGACAACCTCGAGCGCGCGGAGGTCGACGTCCAGCGCTCCAGCGAGCGGACCCTCATGCTCGCCGACCGCGTCGGCGACATCGGCGAGATCCTCGAACTGATCAACGAGATCGCCGACCAGACCAACCTGCTCGCGCTGAACGCGACCATCGAAGCGGCGCGGGCCGGTGACGCCGGACGAGGTTTCGGAGTCGTCGCGGACGAGGTACGGCGGCTGGCCGAGCGCTCGAAAGCGTCGGCAGGCGACATCGCCCGAATCGTGGAGCGCACCGAGGAGGAGACCCGGGCGACCCTGTCGGCGATGGAGAAGGGCTCCAAGCAGATGCAGCAGGGCCTGCTCCTGCTGGAGGCGGTGGCCGACGCCGCGGCGCAGGTGCGCCAGACCACCGCACACCAGCAGTCGGCCGCGGAGCAGGTCGTGGCGGTCATGGAGCGGGCCACCGACACGAGCCACCTGGTGTCGGTGACCGCGCAGGAGATGGCCGCGTCCGCCGGCGACCTCGCCACGCTGGCCTCCGACCTCGAGCGCACGGCGACGGCGACCCGTGCCCGCTTCTGAGCCGGGCCCGGCGCCCACCGCGGTGCTGGTCCTGCCCGTGGTGGGCGCGCAGCGCTACGCGGTGGCGCTCGCCGCCGCACGCGAGGTCCTGGCCGCGCCGGAGACGACCCCACTGCCCGGTGCGCCCGGCGCACTGGTCGGCCTGTGCAACGTGCGCGGCGCGATCCTGCCGCTGTTCGACCTGGCCCTGCTGCACGGTCGCGGCGGCTCATGCGTCCCGGCGTTCGCCGTGGTGGTGGACGCGGGCGCGGAGCTGGCCGGTTTCGTGACCAGCGCACGCCCCTGGGTCGGCGGGGGCCGGGCGACCGGTCGCGAGAGGGGCCGGCTGCGTATCCGCGAGGGACACCGCGCCAGGCCGGGCCAGGACCGGCGCGGCGGCCGGCGGCGGGTGTCGGCCGCGCTGCTCGACCTCGCCGCGCTGCTGCCGCTCGACCCCGACGTCGGCGACCCCTCCCCCGGAGAAGTCGCGGGCCTGGCCGGCGACAGCCCCGCAGCTCCGCTGGCCGGGCGATGAGGGCCGGCCACGAGGAGCGTTTCCGTCGGCTGTTCACCGAGGAGGCCGCCGGACGGCTGGTGCGCCTGGGTGAGGTCGCGCTGGACCTGGAGGGGCCGGCGTCGCGCGGCGACGCGGCGGATCCGGCGCTGGTCGAGGCGATGCTGCGCGAGGCCCACAGCCTCAAGGGCGGGGCGGCCGTGGTCGGGCTTGCGCCGCTGGCCCGGGCCGCGCACGCCCTGGAGGACGTCATCGAGGGGCTGCGCGCCGACGCGCCGTCCTCGCCCGCACTCGTGGACGGCCTGCTCGGTGGGATCGATGGCCTGCGCGCCCTGCTGACCGCGGTTCGCGAGGGGCGGGAGCACACCGCGGATGCCGACGAGGTGGTCGCCGCGCTGCGGTCGCTGGACGCCGGTCCCTCGCCGCGTCCGCCGTCGCGATCCCTGCCCGTCCCGTCCCCGGCGCGGGTGGGCTGGTCGGCGGTGGCGCCCGCCGAGCCCGGCGCGCTGCGGGTCCCCCGCGCCCGCCTCGACCAGCTCACCACCCTGGTCGCCGAGTCCGCGGCCGCCCACCTGCGGGTCGGGCGCGCGCTGGCCGAGCTCGACGTGGACGCCGCCGCCCTGCCGGAGTTCCGGCGGCTGTCCCAACTCCTCGCCGACCTGCAGGAGCGCACGATGCGGGTGCGGATGGTGCCGGTAGCCTCTGCCCTGGAGCCGTTGCGCCGCGCGGTGCGCGACGTGGCCCGCTCACTGGGCAAGCAGGCGCGCTGGGAGCTGCGCGGCGGCATGACGGAGCTTGACCGCGGGGTGCTGGAGCAGCTCGCCGACCCGCTGCTCCACCTGGTCCGCAACGCCGTGGATCACGGCCTTGAGGACCCCGACGAGCGCCGGGCGGTGGGCAAGGAGCCCGAGGGGCTGGTGTGCCTCGCCGCGTCGCAGCGCGGCTCGGAGGTGGTGCTCGACCTGACCGACGACGGCCGCGGCATCGACCTGGCCGGGGTGCGCTCCAGGGCCGAGGCGGGCGGACACGACACCGCTGAGCTCGGCGACACCCAGGTGCTGGAGCTGGTCTTCTCCTCTGGGCTGTCGACCGCCCCGGCGGTGACGGACTTCTCCGGGCGCGGTGTCGGCCTCGACGTGGTGGTGGCGGCGCTGCGTGGCGTGCGCGGGCACGTCGAGGTGCGCACGGCGCGCGGCCGGGGGACGCGGTTCCGCATGGTCGTCCCGCTGACCCTGGCCGTCCTGCCCTGCCTGGTGGTGGAGGCCGGGCACCAGCGCTTCGCGCTCCCGCTGCCCGCCGTCGATACGATCCTGCCCGCCTCCACCGACGTGCCCGCGCCGACGCTTTGCGGCGTCCTCGGGCTCGCGCCCTGCGCCGCAGGAGCGGGCGCGGGGCGCCGCGACCGTGGTCCTGCGCGAGGGGTCGGCGCTCGCCGCCTTCGGCGTGGACGCGGTGGTGGGTCAGCGTGACGTGGTGGTGAAGGGCCTCAGCCGGTTGCTGCCGCGCCTGGCCCTGGTGGCCGGGGCGAGCGTCGAGGCGGACGGCGCCGTCCTCGTCGTCCTCGACCCGGCCGGCCTGGTCGCTCGCTCCCCCGTCCCAGCACCCGGCTAGGGTCCTCGCGGCCCCGCGGGCGAAGCTAGGGTGCAGGGCGAATGCGGTCGACGCGCCGGCTCGCAGTACACAGGAGTGGTCGTGAAGGTGCTAATCGTCAACCAGAACGAGCGGCTGTCGGGGGAGTTGACGTCCGCGCTCGTCGGTGAGGAGTCGGTGGAGCTGCTGGAGGTGCGGACCCCGCAGCTCGCCCTGCGCCTGCTCGACCGCGGCGATCGCTACGACCTCGTGCTCGCCGACGCCGACACCGCACCGACCGGCGGGTTCGCACTGTCGCGCGAGGTCAAGGCCCGGGCGCGGATGGGCGCCGAGGTCCCGCCGGTGATCCTGCTGCTGGCCCGAGAGCAGGACAAGTTCCTGGCGAAGTGGGCCGAGGCCAACGCCTTCATCATCAAGCCCCCGGACCCGTTCGACCTGCACGGCGTCATCGCCGCGGTGGTCGCCGGCGAGGACGTGCCCGCCCTGCCCGGGGTCGGGTCCACGCGCCAGATGCCGGAGGTGCTGACGGCGCCGGACGGCGCCGAGCCCTCCTCGATCGCCGCCGCGGGCTACTGACCGTGCCTGCGCTGCGCTGGTCGGACGTCCTCGCCCCGCTCATGGCCGGGCAGGACCTCAGCGAGGACACCGCGGCGGCCGCCATGGGGGCTGTCATGGAGGGCGGGGCCACCGGGGCCCAGGTGGCGGCGTTCGTCACGGCGCTGCGCATGAAGGGTGAGAGCACCGCGGAGGTCGCGGGGCTGGTGCGCGCCATGCGCGCCGCCGCGCTGCCCGTGCCGCTGGCGGACTCCAGCGAGGCGCTGGTCGACACCTGCGGGACGGGCGGGGACCGCGCGGGCACCTTCAACGTGTCGACGCTCGCGGCGCTCGTGGCCGCGGGGGCGGGCGCGACCGTGGCGAAGCACGGCAACCGGGCCGCGAGCGGCCGCTGCGGCTCGGCGGACCTGCTGGAGGCCTGTGGGGTCGTCATCGACCTGCCACCCGCGGACGTGGCCGCCTGCATCGAGCGGGTCGGCATCGGCTTCTGCTTCGCGCCGACCTTCCACCCCGCGATGCGTTACGCGATGCCTGCGCGGCGCGAGCTCGGCGTGCCCACGATCTTCAACTTCCTCGGCCCGCTCACGAACCCGGCCGGCGCGCGCCACCAGACGATCGGCGTGAGCGACCCGGCGATGGCGCCGCGGATGGCCTCGGTCCTGGCCCGCCTCGGCACCCGCCACGCCCTGATCTTCCATGGCGCCGACGGCCTGGACGAGCTCACCACCACCGGGCCGTCGCAGGTATGGGAGGTACGCGACGGCGACGTGCGCGAGTGGCGCTTCGACCCCGCCGAGCACGGCCTGGCGCCCGCCACGGTGGCGGATCTGCGGGGCGGCGACGTCCGGCGCAACCGCGAGATCGCCGACGACGTGCTCGCCGGCAAGACCGGCGCGGCGCGCGACATCGTCCTGCTGGGCGCCGCGGCGGCACTGCTCGCGGCCGACCGGGTGGCGAACTGGTCCGATGGCCTGGCCGCGGCCGCCCGCGCCGTCGACGAGGGCGCGGCGGCCTCGATCCTGGAGCACTGGATCACGACCTCGCGGGCACTGGCGGACGGCAGCTAGTACCCGTAGCGCTCGACACCGGTGACGATGACCACCAGCAGGTCAGTCGTGTATCACCCACAACCCGCGCGGTCCGTCCGCGCAGGGCCATGGCCCAGCGCGAGCCCGTCTCGCTACCCGGTCTCATCCGCCAGCTGGGTCATGAACGACTGGAGGTCGAAGTGGTCCCGCCAGGCGGCGATCTTCCCGTCGGCGAGCTCGAACGTCCCCATCACCGGCAGCTCGATGCTGCGACCCTTCGAGGTGGAACACATCGGTGCGCTCGGTTAGCACCACTGCGCCCTCGCCCACGATGTGGTGCACGCGAGACTCGATGCGGTCGATCCCGGCCATGAATCCCTCGATCGTCGACCGGCCCGCCATCGAACCTCCGGCACAGGACCATCCATCACGCGGGGGATGCTAACCCCGCGCCGCCCGTGCGGCGCAGCCGCTTCGCCGCTAGCGCCGCGGCCGGCTCGGCGGCGACGCTGCGACGCTGCGACGCCGCGTCCGCCGTGGTCTCGGCCAGCGCCCTGCCCCCCGCGATCAGGCTGGCGAGGCGACCGCCACAGGCGTGCAGCCGCGCCCCCGGCGCCTCCAGCCAGCGGCCCACCAGGTCTGCCTCCGCCGCCCCCTCGCCGTCGGCGGTGACCGCCGGCAGGCCGCCGGGCGGGAGCGCCGCGGCCAGCCGTGCCCGAAGGTCCTCCACCGCCCCCTCGGCCTGGTCCGGCGAGCAGGCCGTGCTGGCCACCAGGCGCCCGCCGCGCACGGCCACCAGCTCCAGGCCCCCGCGCGACGGCTGCGACGCCACCAGGTCGCCCGCGGACGCCAGCGCGGCGAGGCGCCGGCCGCGGCTGACCGCGGCCACGAACGCCGCCGTGCGCTGGTGGACGCTCGCCGCATCCTGGTAGCGCCCGGCGTCGGCGAGCGCCTGGCGACGACGGACCAGCTGCGCGAGCGCCGCCGAGGGGTCACCCGCCATCGCCGCGCGCACGGCGTGCACCGCGGGCGCGTAGCCGAACTCGTCGACGCTGCCGTCGCACGGCGACAGGCAGCGCCCGATCTGGGCCAGGACGCAGGGCGCCAGGACGGCGCCGGGGCCCAAGCGGTCCGCGCAGCGGCGTAGCGGCGCGAGGTCGTGCAGCGCGCCCACCACCCGCTCGGCGGCGCGGCGGCTCGATATCGGGCCCAGGTAGGCGCCGCCGTCGGCTCGCCGGGCGCGCACGACCGACAGCCGTGGGAAGCGCTCGTCGGTGAGCTTGAGGAAGACCGCGCGGCCCGGCGTGCGCGAGCGCCGGTTGAAGCGCGGGGCGTGGGCAGTGAGCAGGCGCACCTCTCGCACCGCCGCCTCGATCGGCGTCGGGCACACGGTGTGCGCCACCGTTTCGGTCTCCTTCAGCAGGTCGACCACACGGCGCCGGTCGTCGTTGCCGAAGTAGCTGCGCACGCGCGCCCGCAGGTCGGTCGCCTTGCCCACGTACAGGACCTCACCGGACGCGGAGGTGAACGCGTAGACCCCCGGTGCGTTCGGCAGCCCGTCGGCCAGCGCGTGGCGCGCCCGGTACAGCGGCGCGTCGCGCACCCGTGAGAAGTCGACCAGCCGCTCCAGTGTGGTCACGCCGAAGGAGCCCGCGCGCTCCAGCAGGCCGTGGAAGACCTCGACAGTGGCCCGGGCGTCGGGCAGCGCGCGGTGCACCGGTTCGGTGGCGCAGCGGAAGTGATCGGCGAGGGTCCCCAGGCGGCAGTCGCGGACCTCCTCGCGGACCAGGCGGCGGGCCAGGGTTGCGGTGCAGACCACCGGGCCGGCCAGCCGGGGGTAATCCAGGCGCGCGAGGTTGGCGTTGAGGAAGCCGAGGTCGAAGCGGGCGTTGTGGGCCACCAGCACCGCGCCGCGGCAGAACTCCAGAAAGGCCGGCAGCACGGCCTCCACCGGTGGGCGCAGGGCCACGAGGTCGTCGGTGATGCCGGTCAGCCAGGCGATGGACGAGGGGATGGCGACGCCGGGGTCCACCAACGAGGCGAACTCGGCCAACACCTGGCCGCCGTGCACCTTGACCGCGCCGAACTCGGTGATCCGGTCCGCGGCCGGGGAGCCCCCGGTGGTCTCGAGGTCCACGACCACGAAGGTCACCGCCGCCAGGGAGACGGTGAGGTCGGGCAGCGCGGTCATGGGCCAATAGCCTAGGCGAACACCCGTTCTGCCGTCACGACCTCGTGCGCGCGGCGGCCCTGCGCTACGCCCTGCGCCGCCGCAACCTGCCGCTCGCGCTGGCGCTGCTCGGCTCCGACAAGCCGATCGTCGCGGCGGTGCGCCTTCGAGAACGACGCAGCCGCAGCCCTGGACCGTGAGTTCACCGCGCAGGCGCTGTGCTTGGCCAGCGAGGACGCGGTCGAGGGCGCCCGGTCGTTCATGGAGAAGCGCTCGCCCCGGTTCGCGTGGCGCTGAGCCGGTGACACTTCGGGCTGCGGCTGCGCCGCCGACCGAACGACTGGACGACCGCCTCCGGCGGCCAGAAACTGAGGCCATGAGCAGTGAATCCCGCAGACTCGTCGATGGCCGGGTCGCCGAGCGCGACCGCAACCGCGAGGGACGCCCGGAGAACGCGCGACCGCGCGACCGCTTCGGCCGGCCGCTCGCCTACGGGCTGCCCGACGAGCTGGGCGACCGCCAGGACCCCGCCCAGGTCGTGTCGACGGTGGCGCAGGCGTTGGAGGCGGTGACCGGGCTGTTCGCCGAGCGGCGCTTCTTCGAGGCGCACGAATTCCTCGAGTGGGTGTGGAAGTCCGACCAGGTCGAGCCCGCCGACCGCGACTACTGGAAGGGCGTCACCCAGGTAGCGGTGGGCTTCGCGCACACCCAGCGGGGCAACGCCGACGGCGCGCTCACCCTGCTGCGGCGCGCGCAGCGCCACATGGCGTCCTACCCCTCGCCGCACGGCGGCGTGGACCGCGACCGGCTCAGCGCCGGAGCGCAGGATGTGGTGGACCAGATCCTCGCCAACGGCCCGTCACCAGACCTGGACTTCCCCGGCTTCCCCGTGGTCAGCCCCGGCGCTGCGTAGTGAAGAAGTCCAGCGCCTCCTGGCGCGCCTGGGAGTGGTCCACGATCGGCTCCGGGTAGTCCTTGCCGATCACCACGCCGGCCTGTGCCGCCACGTCGGCGGGCAGGTCCCAGGGGTGGTGCAGCCATCTGTCGGCAACCTCGGCGAGCTCGGGGACGAAGCGGCGCACGTAGGCGCCGCGCGGGTCGAACTTCTCGCCCTGGGTCACCGGGTTGAAGATGCGGAAGTACGGCTGGGCGTCGGTGCCGGTGCCCGCGGCCCACTGCCAGCCGCCGGTGTTGCTCGCCACGTCGCCGTCCACCAGGTGGCGCAGGAAGTGGGCGGCGCCCAGGCGCCAGTCCACCAGCAGGTCCTTGGTCAGGAAGCTCGCGGTGATCATGCGGGCGCGGTTGTGCATCCAGCCCTGGGAGACGAGCTGGCGCATGCCCGCGTCCACCACCGGGTAGCCGGTGCGGCCCTGCTGCCAGGCGCGGAACGCCTCGCCGTCGCCACGCCACGGGATGCCGCGGAAGCCGGGGTTGAACTCGTGGGTGGCGGACTCGGGCCAGGTGTGCAGCACGTGGCCGTAGAAGTCGCGCCAGATGAGCTCCTGAGCGAACGTGTCGTGACCCGGCAGGCTGCGGTCGAGTGCCTGGTAGAGCCGGCGGGGTGAGATGCAGCCGTAGTGCAGGTCCGCCGACAGCCGGCTCGTGGCGCCCTCGCCCAGCTGGTTGCGGCCGTCGCGGTAGCCGGCGGCGCGCTCGGCGAGGAAGCGGCGGGCGCGCTCGGCGGCGGGCGTGAGGCCGCCGGTGATGAGGCCCTCGGGGACGTCGCCGGCGACGCCGAGTGAGGCGGTGGTCGGCAGCGGGTCGGAGCGCACGTCCTCGGGGCTCCGCAGGTCGGCGGGCGCCGGCTCGGGCGGGTCGAGGGGCAGCGACTCCCAGGCGCGGCGGAAGGGGGTGTAGACCTTGGACACCGTGCCCGCGGTGGTCACGACGGCGCCGGGCTCGCGGATCATGATCCCGCCGTGGTGCACCACGGCCACGCCGCTGGCCTCCAGCGCGGCGGCGACCTCGGCGTCGCGCCGCGCCGCGAACGGGCTGACGTCGTCGGCGAGGTGCACCTGCGTGGCCCAGACCTCCCGGGCCACCGCCGGTACCACCTCGGCCGGGTCGCCCTCCCGCAGCACGAGCCGCCCACCGCGCTCGCGCAGCCCGGCGTCGAGGTCCGCCAGCGCGTCGCACAGGTAGGACAGGCGCGCCGGGCTCATGGTCGAGGCGTGGACCAGGCGGGGGTCCAGCACGAACAGGGCGACCACGTCGAGGTCACCCTCGCCGTGCAACGCACCCGCGAGCGCGGGCGCGTCGTCCACGCGCAGGTCGCGGCGGTACCAGGCGATGCGTACGTCCACTGCCGTCGGCCCCTCGACTAGACCTGCCACCTCCGACGCTACCCTCAGCGGTCGGACGCACACAGCAGGGAGCGGCACGTGGCACGAGCGGCAGGGCTGGGGGCCGGTGAGCGCTACCGCTGCGCCGCCTGCGGGAACCTCACCCGCTTCGACGTGGAGACCGTGGAGCGGGTCCGCCGCTTCTGGCACATGGACCTGTCGGGCGAGGGTGGGGTCGACGAGGCCGAGGCCCTGGAGGTCACCGTGGTGTCGGTCACCTGCCGGTGGTGCGGCGCCGGCGACGTCGAGGTCGCCGCGGTGCCGGGAGGGCGGCCGGAGGGCCGAGGAGACGGGTGACCGGGGCTGAGGCGGATCGCGGGCGCGCCAGCGCCGCGGTGCTCGCGGACCTGCCGGTTGCGAGTTGGGGTCCGCTGCTGCGCGCGGTCCGGCGCGCCGCCGAGCGCATGGACCGCAGCGCGCTGCCCGTTGCCCTGCGCCCCTTCGCGGGCTGGAGGCCCGAGCGGCTGGCGGGCGAGCAGCCGCGCCGCGCGATCGCCGCCGCGCTGGGCGAGGACCCTCGGCTGCGTGAGGCGGTGGGCAGGGCGCTGGACGACCCGCCGCTGTGGGAGGCGGCTGAGTCCACCGACGTCGGCCGGCTGGTGAGCGAGCACGGGGCCGCCGTCGCGGTGGCGGCGCTCGCGGCGCGCGGGCGCTGGGATGACCTCGCGGTGGTCGCCGCGGCCAGCGCGCAGGAGGCCGCGGCGCGCGGTCAGGCCGCGGCGGAGGCCGCGCGCCGCCAGGAGGTCACGGCGGACGCGGTCACCCGCCGCCGGCTCACCGAGGAGCTGGCGACGGCGCGGGCCGACCGCGACACCTACCGCCGGCGGGCCGAGGCGCTCGAACAGGCCCAGCGGCGGACAGAGGAAGAGCGCCGACGGTTGACAGAGCGACTCGAGGAGGTGGAGGCGCGGGCCGCGGACCTGAGCCGGGCGCTGGCCGAGGACCGGCGCCGCGCGGCCCGTGCCCAGGAGCGCACCCAGCGCCGGCTGGTGGACGCCGAGGAGCGCGCCCGAATCGACGCCGGCCGGGTCACCCGCGTGGCCCAGGAGCTCGAGGCCCTCGTCGCCGATCTGCGCGCGGCGGTCACCCCCGCCGCCACCGACGCCGAGCCCGCCACCGACACCGAGCCCGCCCCGCCGCCCGCCCCGCAGCCCGGTGACGCCGCCGAGCCGGGCAGGGGCGGTGGATCGGGCGACACGGCGCTGCGCCTGGTGCGCGAGCAGCTCGTGGCGGTGGCGGGGCGGCCGTGCCGGCTGCCGCCCGGGGTCGGGCCCGACGACCCGCTCGGCGTGGAGGCGCTGCTGCGCGTGCCGGGGGTCATGGCCGTCCTGGACGGCTACAACCTCACCAAGGACGCGGGCGGGCGGCCGCTCGCGGCCCTGGCCGAGCAGCGGGCATGGCTGCTGTCGCTGGCCGGCGGGGTGGCGGCGCGCTTCGACCGCCGCATCGTGGTGGTCTTCGACGGCACCGATGACCTGCCCGGGCTCGCCCGCGCCCCGCGCGGGGTGCGCCTCGCCTTTTCGGTGGGGGAGGAGAACGCCGACGCCCGTATCGTCGCCATCGTCGGGGAGACCGGCGACGACCAGCCGGTGCTCGTGGTCTCCAGCGACCGCGAGGTCCGCGAGGACTGCACCGCGCTGGGCGCGAACGTCACCTCCTCGCGCGCGTTCCTGCGCGCTGCCGGCGCCTGAGGGACTGTCACACCCTGCTCGTAGCGTGCTCCAGGTCGCCGCGGAACGCCGTGGCACTTCCCCCAGGAGGCACCATGCACATCGACTGCGACTCGTGCGTCATGCGCGCGACCAGCGCGTGTGACGACTGCATCGTCACGTTCCTGTTCGACCGCCCCGAGGGCGCGGTGATCATCGACGTGGAGGCCGAGCGCGCCCTGCGCACGCTGGCCGACGCCGGGCTGGCCCCCACCAGCCGCTACCGCCCCGACCGCCGCGCCCGCGGCGCATAGCCGGCCTCGTAGCCTGGCGGTCGTGTCCCTCCTCGGCGATCGCCCCGCCCCCGCCGCCGCGACGCCGCCGCGCCGCGGCGGCCGGTGGGTCGCGGCGGCGCACCTCGTGGCCGGCGGCGTGGTCATGACCGGGGTCCTGGCGCAGCTCGTGCGCCCGCTCGCGCCGCCGCTGTCCTCGCCGCCCGACCCCGCCGTGTTCTTCGGACCGGAGCACCTGGCGCGGGTCGCGGCCTACACCGCGCCGCTGACCGTCGTACGGGTGGCCGGGCTCGCGCTGCAGGTGGCCGTGCCCTTGCTGGTCATCAGCACACCGCCGGGGCGCCGGGTCATCGGCATGCTGGGGCGTGGGCGCTCAGCGCCGCTCGTCGCCGCGGCGGTCGCCACCGGCATGGTCGTCCTCGTCGACTTGGCCCTGCTGCCGCTGAACCTCTGGGCCGGCTTCGTGCACGAGGGCGCCTGGGGCTTCCGCACCCAGGGCCTCGGCGGGTGGGCCCGGGACTGGCTGATCCTGCGCGCGCCCGGCTGGGCCGCGGTGGCGGCGGGGGCGGCGGGACTGGCGGTCGCGGTACGGCGGCTGCCCCGGGCCTGGCCGCCGGTGGCGGGGCTGGCGGGGGCGGCGCTGACCTTGCTGCTCGTCGGCGTCGCGCCGGCGGTGCTGGAGCCGTTGCAGTTCCGCTTCAGCCCGCTGGCCGACGGTCCGGTGCGGGCCGAGGTCGAGCGCGTCCTGGCCGCCGCGGGCGCGGACATCGACACCATCCTCGTGGCCGACGCGAGCCGGCGGACCACGAAGGAGAACGCCTACGTGTCGGGGCTCGCGGCAACGCGCCGCGTGGTCCTGCACGATACGTTGCTCGCCGGCCGGTCGCCGGAGGAGGTGGGCCTGGTCCTGGCCCACGAGCTGGGCCACGCCCGCAACGCCGATGTCGCACGCGGCGCGCTGCTCGCCGCGGCGGGGGCGGTCGGGGGCGCCTACGCGCTGGCCGGCGTGCAGCGGCGGCGGCGGCGGCGCGGCCTGGCTGCGGCCCCCGGCGACCCGTGGTCGGTGGCCGCCGCGGTGGCGACCCTGCTGGTGCTGGGCGTCGTGGCGCTGCCGGCCGAGACCTGGGTCAGCCGCCGCGCGGAGGCGGCGGCGGACCTCGCCTCCCTCGATCTCACCGAGGACCCGCAGACCTTCCTCGCCATGCAGGAGGGGCTGTCGCGCGCGAACCTGTCCGACCCGGCGCCGCCCGCCTGGGCGCGCCTGCTGTGGTGGACCCACCCGCCCGCGGCGGCGCGCCTGCAGATGGGCGTGGAGTGGGGCGGCGGCGGGTGACCCGCACGCTGTGGGTGACCAACGACTTCCCCCCGCGCTCCGGCGGCATCGAGCAGTTCCTGGTCAACCTCGTCGGGCGGCTCGACCCGGCGTCCACCCGGGTGCTGACCGCGCGCTGGCCGGGCGACACCGCCTACGACCACGCCCGGCCGTGGCGCACCGACCGCACCGGGCGGCGCCCCCTGCTGCCCGTGCCCGCCCTCGCGCGCCGGATCCGCCGGGCCGCGGCCGAGCATGCCGCCGAGGTGGTGGTCTTCGGCGTCGCCTGGCCGCTGGCCGAGCTCGCCCCGGCCCTGGCCCCGCCCACCCTCGCGCTGACGATGGGGCACGAGGCGGGGATGGCGAAGGTCGGGCTGGGACGGCTGGTGGGCCGCGTGGCGGACCGCGTCGACGCGCTGGGGGTGCTCAGCGCCTACACCCGTGCGGAGCTCGCGCCGTGGACCGCGGGACGGGTGGCGGTCCACGACGTCTTCCCCGGCGTCGATGTCGAGCTGTTCTCACCACGGGTGGACGGCGGCGCGGTCCGCCGCCGCCACGGCATCCCGCCCGACGCGCCGCTGGTGGTCTGCGTCTCGCGGTTGGTGCGGCGCAAGGGCCAAGACGTCCTGGTTGCCGCCTGGCCGCGGGTCCGGGCCGCGGTGCCCGGCGCACGCCTGCTGCTCGCCGGCGCCGGCCCGCTGGCGGGAGCGCTGCAGCGCCAGATCGGGCGCGCGAACCTGTCGGGCGGCGTGGTGCTCGCCGGCGAGGTCGCCTGGGCCGACCTGCCCGCCTACCACGCCGCCGGCGACGTCTTCGCGATGCCGTGCCGCACCCGCTTCGGGGGGCTCGACGTCGAGGGGCTCGGCATCGTGTACCTGGAGGCCCAGGCCTGCGGGGTGCCGGTGGTGGCGGGTGAGTCCGGCGGCGCCCCGGAGGCGGTGCGTGACGGCGAGACCGGGATGGTGGTGGACGGCACCGACGAGCGGACGGTCGCCGACGCGCTCACTGGGCTGCTGTGCGACCCCGCCCTGCGGGCCGCCATGGGCCGCGCGGGCCGCGCCTTCGTCGAGCGCACCTACGCCTGGCCGGTGGTGACCGGGGGCCTGGAGCAGCTGCTGGCGGATCTCGCTTCCCAGGGGCGGTCGCGCTGACTACCATCCGAGCCGCGAGGGACGCGGCGGCGGCCGTTCGGCCCGGGAACCGAAGCGGTAGAGGAGGCGCCATGACGCAGACGGTCACCCCCACGGCACCCACCATCACCGAGCTGTTCGCCAGGGCCGTGGACCGCTGGGCCGACCGGACCGCCTTTCAGGTCGGTGACGGCGACGGCTGGCAGGCGATCACGTTCGCCGAGTACGGCGCCGTCGTGCGCGCCGTGGCGGGCGGCCTGGCCGCCGAGGGCTTCGCGGCCGATGAGTTCGGGGCGATCATCTGCAGCAACCGGCCCGAATGGCACGAGGCCGACTGCGGCCTGGTGAACTGCCCGATCCACCCCACGAACGCCCCGTCCCAGGTTGCCTACATCCTGACCCACTCCGAGGCGGTCGTCGTCTTCGTCGAGGACGAGGTGCAGCGCGCCAAGGTGGAGGCGGTGCGCGCCGACTGCCCGGCGCTGCGGCGCTGCGTGGTCATCGACGACTCCACCGGCGCCGGCGACGACTTCTACCTGACCTGGAGCGAGCTGGCGCGCCGTGGCGACGAGCACCTCGCCGCCCATCCCCAGGACTATGACGACCGGCGCGGCGCGGCCGGCCCCGACGACCTGCTCGCGGTGACCTACACCTCCGGCACCACCGGCCCGCCGAAGGGCACGATGCTGTCGCACCACAACGCGGTGTTCACCCTCGCCGCGCTCGACCAGGTGATGAGCGCCAGCCGGGAGGACCGCAAGCTGTCCTTCCTGCCGCTGTCGCACGTGGCCGAGCGCGCGTCCAACCCGCAGCGCCACGTTACAAGCCGCTGCACGCCCCGCCCGCCTCGTGCGCTCCAGCGGCCGCTGGACCCTGCGCATCCAACGCGACTGGCCCTGGGCCGCCGACCTGCTGGCCGCGTTCACCCGGCTGCGCAGCCTGCCGCGCCCCGCCACCTGAACACTGCACGCTTGACCGCAGGCCTGCGGCCGCCGCCCGGACGCCGCACCCGCCCAAACCCCCGCCGGCGACTGCGGCGCCTGCACCTCCCGTACCGCCTTGGACACCGTCGGCCGCGACACGCCCGCCGCCCGCGCGACCCCTCGATCCCACCTCGCCCCAACGCCCGCGCCTCGGCGCCCAACACCAACCGTCGCTCCGGGCACCCCGACATCCTGGGTCTGCTCGAGGCGCACGTGGCCGCGGTGAACGCCGAGCTGTCGACGGTGGAGCAGGTGAAGACGTTCCGGGTGCTGCCGCAGGACTTCGATGTGGCCTCCGGCACTATCACGCCGACCCTGAAGATCAAGCGCGCACCGATCCTGGACCGCTACGCCGACCTCGTGGAGCAGATGTACTCGTGAGCCTCACCCGGGACTTCACCCTTATCCCCGACGACGCTCCCGGGGTCCTCGCGCGCCTCGGCGAGGCCGCGGCCGCCGCCGGGATCTCGATCGCCGGGATCAGCGCGTTCACCGGCCAGGGCAAGGGGCTGGTCCACGTGCTCGTGGAGGACGCCCAGGCCGCGCTGGACGCGCTGACCGAGGCCGGGTTCGACGTGCGCGCCGCCCGCGACGTGCTGGTGGTCGAGGTCGAGGACCGCCCGGGCGCGCTGGGCGAGGTCTGCCGCCGCCTCGCCGACGGCGGGGTGAACGTCCAGCAGGCTTACACCGCCGGCGGGTCGCGCCTCGTGCTCGCGGTCGACGACCTGGAGACCGCGCGGGGACTGGTCTGAGGCGTGGTGGTCTCCGCGCAGGCCCCGCCCACGGCTCGGCCGGGGAAGATGTTGCGGTGCTACTCGGGTGCGGACTGCTCCAGCTCGAGGTGGCGGGTCTCCGGCAGGCGCAGGTAGAGGGGGGCGGTCAGCAGCGCAGGCAACGCGGTCGCCCAAATCGCCCAGCCGAAGCTGCCGAAGGCGTCGCCGAGCACGCCGAAGACCACCAGCCCGGTGACCGCGCCCAGCACGTTCACCGCGGTCAGCGCGCCGGCAATGGTGGACCGGATGCTGGTGGGGAACAGCTCGCCGGTCATGGCGCCGGTCGCCGGGCCCCAGGCCGAGCCGAAGCCGATGGTGGCGAAGTAGCCCAGCAGCACCGCCGTCCGGGTGCCGCTGTAGGTGACGATCGCCGCGACGGCGGTGAGCGCCTGCAGGATGGCGGAGGTCGGGACCCTGCCCACGCGGTCGGCGAGCAAGCGGCCGACCAGCAGCCCCACCAGGCCCAGCGGCGCGACCGCGATGACCGCGATCGCCGTGGACGAGCGCGGCATCCCCAGCACGTTCTCGCTGTACAGGAACAGAAAGGTGTTGGCCGGTCCGGTCAGAAAGGCGATGGAGAAGATCAGGATGGACAGCAGGCGGAAGCGGCGGCCCAGCTCCCCGGAGTGCGGGACCCGGCGCCACAGCGGGACCTCGCCCACCACCTGCTGCATGCGGTCGAAGCGCGCCGGCTCCTCCACCACGCGCGCCAGCAGCGGCAGGGCGATCAGGGGGAGCAGGCACAGCGCGAACAGTTCTCGGAAGCCGAGCGCCTCCCCGGCCGCGCCACGCACCAGCGCCGACAGCCCAGCTCCACTGCCGTAGCCGGCCGTTACCAGCCCGATCGCCCAGGCGCGGTCCTTCGTGCGCGTCTCCTCCGCGGCCACCACCCCGGCCAGCGCGTTCGTGGTGGACAGCAGTGGGCGGCCCAGCGCGATGACGAGCACGAACCACCAGTAGCCGGGGCTCAGTGCGGCCGAGGCGGTCAGCGCCAGACCGAGCGCGGTGACGGCGAGGACCACCCGCCGCCGCCCGTAGCCGTCGGCCAGCGCGGACAGCGGCAGCGTCCCCAGCGAGGCCAGGCGGATGACGGCGAGGCCGAGACCCAGGGTGATGCCGGACAGGCCGGCCTGTGCCGCGAGCCCGTCCCCCCCGCTGACGACCTCGCCGAACTCGCGGGCGACGTCCGGCAGGGTGGTGGTCACGCCGAACTGCGCGAACCCGGAGGCCACCGACAATGCGGCCGCGGCGAGCACGGACGGGTGGCGCCAGCTGTGCAGCTCGTCAGCGGGAGGTACCGCGAGTGGCGGTGGGCGGTGGGCCTGCGTCGTCATGCAGCCGGCCGGACCGCGGCAGCGCGGCGGCGCGCGACGGAATTGTGGGGACGGGACGTGCGCGGCATGGTGGATCCTCGGCGGACTCGGGGTAGGCGTCGGCAAGACTACGGGCGCCGGCGGGACCTGCCGGGACGGTCGCGCGCTGGCGATGGTGGGGCGCCCGGCCCTTGGCCCCCGGTGCTGACCCCCGCCCGGTGACCCCTTGTGCGACCAAAGGAGCGACGCGTGCACATCTGGCCAGGCCAGCCTTACCCGCTGGGTGCCACCTGGGACGGGCGGGGGACCAACTTCGCGCTGTTCAGCGAGCACGGCGAGGCCGTGGAGCTGTGCCTGTTCGACACCCAGGGCTACGAGCGGCGGGTCGCCATGCACGAGCAGACCGCCTTCATCTGGCACGTCTACCTGCCGGGAATCGGCCCAGGTCAGCGCTACGGGTACCGCGTGCACGGCCCGTTCGACCCCGCCTCCGGGCACCGCTTCAACCCGGCCAAGCTGCTGATCGACCCCTACGCCAAGGCCATCGAGGGCCATCTCGAATGGGACGACACGGTCTTCGGCTACCCGCTCGGGTCGCCGGACACCGTCATGGACACCAGCGACAGCGCCCGCCATGTGCCCAAGGCGATCGTGGTGAACCCGTTCTACGACTGGGGCCAGGACCGCCCGCCCCGGATCCCGTGGAACGAGACGGTCATCTACGAGACACACGTGCGCGGCCTGTCCATGTTGAACGAGCGCGTGGAACCGGAGCTGCGTGGCACCTACGCGGGTCTGGCCTCGCCACCGGTCATCGATTATCTCAGCAGCCTCGGCGTGACCGCCATCGAACTGCAGCCCGTTCACCATTTCCTGCAGGACCACTTCCTGGCGGAGAAGGGCCTGCGCAACTACTGGGGCTACAACACCATCGGGTTCCTGGCGCCCCACGCGGATTACGCCGCTCGCGGCACCCGCGGCGAGCAGGTCTATGAGTTCAAGTCCATGGTGTCCGACCTCCACGCCGCGGGGCTCGAGGTCATCCTCGACGTCGTCTACAACCACACTGCCGAGGGCAACCAGCAAGGTCCCACCGTGTCCTTCCGCGGCATCGACAACACGTCGTACTACCGTCTCGTGGACGGAGACCCGCGCTACTACCTCGACTACACGGGAACGGGCAACTCGCTCAACGTCCGCCACCCCCACGTGCTCCAGCTCATCATGGACTCGCTGCGCTACTGGGTGCTGGAGATGCACGTCGACGGTTTCCGCTTCGACCTGGCGTCCACGCTGGCCCGCGAGTTCCACGACGTCGACCGGCTCAGCGCGTTCTTCGACATCATCCAGCAGGACCCCGTCATCTCCCAGGTCAAGCTCATCGCCGAGCCCTGGGATGTGGGCGAGGGCGGGTACCAGGTGGGCAACTTCCCCGTCCTTTGGACCGAGTGGAACGGCAAGTACCGCGACTTCGTCCGCGACTACTGGCGCGAGCAGGCCAGTGTGGGGGAGCTGGCTCAGCGCCTCACCGGCTCCAGCGACCTCTACGCCCACAACGGCCGGCGGCCTTATGCCTCCATCAATTTCATCACCTCCCACGACGGCTTCACCCTGCGCGACCTCGTCTCCTACAACCACAAGCACAACGAGCAGAACCTGGACGGTAACTCCTCCGGCGAGGACCACAACCGCTCCTGGAATCACGGGGTGGAGGGCGAGACCGAGGAACCAGCGGTCCTGGACCTGCGGGCCCGCCAACAGCGCAACATCCTCGCCACCCTGTTCCTGTCCCAGGGGGTGCCGATGCTGCTGGGCGGCGACGAGTTCGGCCGCACCCAGCACGGCAACAACAACACCTACTGCCAGGACAACGAGCTCACCTGGTACTCGTGGGACCGCGGCGCCTGGCAGCGCGACCTGCTGGCCTTTAGCCGGTCGCTCATCCACCTGCGCGCCCGCCACCCGATCTTCCGGCGCCGGCGCTTCTTCGCGGGCACCGACGCCGAGGGCGTCCGCGACATCGCCTGGTTCGCGCCGGACGGCACGGAGATGACCGGCGACCGCTGGAACGACGCGAACCTGCGCTCGCTGGTGTACTTCCTGAACGGGCGCAGCATCCCCACGCCCGATGTGCGCGGCCGCCCGGTGAACGACGACAGCTTCTGCGTGCTGACCCACGCGGGGGCCGAGGATATGACCTTCACCCTGCCGCCCGCCCGCTGGGGACGGCAGTGGGGGCGGGTGTTCGACACCGCGCAGCCGCCGCCCCGGATCCGGGCAAAGGAGTTCGACGAGACCGAGGACTCCCCGAAGTACACCGCCGGCGAACCCCTCACGCTCACCGCGCGTTCGCTGGTCCTCCTGCGCCGTCTGGACGACGCCCGCGATGTCTGACGCGCGCGTGGCTGAGGCGCCCCGCGCGACGTACCGGCTGCAGCTGACCCCGGAGTTCGGCTTCGCCGCAGCGGCGGGGCTGGTCGGCTATCTCGGCGACCTCGGTGTGAGCCACCTGTACCTGTCGCCGGTGCTGCAGGCGCGGCCGGGGTCCACGCACGGCTACGACGTGGCCGACCCGACCCGCGTGTCGGAGGAGCTGGGCGGCGAGGAGGGCCTGCGTGCGCTGGCCGCGGCGGCGCACGCGGCGGGCATGGGCGTGGTCGTCGACATCGTGCCGAACCACCTGGGGACGGGCTTCGCGACGCCGCTGTGGCGGGCGCTGCTGGAGCACGGCCGCAGCGGCCCTGCGGGCTCGACCTTCGACGTGGATTGGGCCACGCCCCTGCCGGGGGCGGCGGACAAGGTGGTGCTGCCCGTCCTCGGTGACCAGTACGGCGTGGTCCTGCACCGCGGCGAGCTGGCGGTCGTCGAGGAGGACGGCGAGCTGCGGGTCGCCTACTTCGACCACCGCTTCCCGCTGTCGCCGGAGTCGGCCGCCGCGGTGGAGCGCGCGGGCGGCCCGGCGGCGCTGGTCGGCCGGCCCGAGGAGCCGGACCGCTACGCCCGGCTGCACGCGCTGCTGGAGATGCAGCACCACCGGCTGATCCACTGGCGCGCCGGCGAGGGCCTGATCAACTACCGCCGCTTCTTCTCCATCGACGAGCTGGCCGGCGTGCGGGTCGAGGATGACGCCGTCTTCGACCAGACCCACGCGAAGATCCTGGAGCTGGCCGCCGACGGCGTGATCGACGGCCTGCGTGTCGACCACCCCGACGGCCTGCGCGACCCCGCCCGCTACCTCGCCCGCCTTGCCGACGCCACCGGCGGCATCTGGACCGTAGCGGAGAAGATCACCGCCCCCGACGAACCCCTCCGCCACTGGCCCGTCGCCGGCACCACCGGCTACGAGTTCGCCAACCAAGCCCTCGGCCTGTTCGTCGACCCCGCCGCCGAGGACGCCCTCGACGAGCTGGACGAGGAGTTCGGCGGCAGCGACATCCTGCACTGGATCCTGTGGGACGCGAAGGAGGAGGTGCTTCTGGGCGAGCTGGCGCCCGATGTCACGCGCCTGGTGCGGCTCCTGTGGTCGCTGTCGCAGGCCCACCTGGAACACCGCGACACCGACGACATCGAACTGCGCTCTGCGGTGGTGGGCCTGATCTGCTCGCTGGACGTCTACCGGACTTACGTCGACCCGCGGACCGGGACGGCGCTGCCGGACGACGAGGCCCGAGTGGACGCGGCGGTGGCCGACCTGCGAGAGACCGGGGAGCGCGCTGGCCTCCTCCGCTTTCTCGCCGATCTGCTGCTCGGGCGGGTCGGCACGGATCCGGCGCACCTGGAGGTGATCGCCCGCTTCCCGCAGGTCTCCTCCGCCGCGATGGCGAAGGGGGTCGAGGACACCGCCTTCTACCGCCACCGCAGCCTGATGGCCCTGAACGAGGTGGGCGGGGATCCGGGCCGCCTCGGGATCGAGCAACCGGCGTTCCACGCCGCACAGGCGCAGCGACAGGAGCGCTCACCGCTGGGGATGGTCACGACCGCCACCCACGACACCAAGCGCGGCGAGGACACGCGCATGCGCATGGCCGCGCTGTCGGAGCTGCCGGAACGGTGGGCGGCCACCGCCCGGCGCTGGTGGGAGGAGCACCAGCGCAACATCACGCGTGACGGGGACTACGGTCCGCTGATCGACGCCCAGACGGCCTCGCTGGTCTACCAGACACTGGTGGGGGTCTGGCCCGTCGACGGTGGGCCGCTGGAGCCGGTGCGCGAGCGGGTGCAGGCGTATGTGGTCAAGGCCTGCCGCGAGGCCAAGGAGCGCACATCGTGGCGCGACCCGGACCCCGAGTTCGAGGCGGCGACTGCGGGTTTCGTCGACGCGCTGTTCGCCGACGACGCCTTCTGCGCCGAGATGGCACGGCTCGCGGGGGCCTGCGCGCAGATGGCGGTGGTGAGCGGGCTGGCGCAGGTGCTGCTGCGCTGCACCGTGCCCGGGGTGCCGGACACCTACCAGGGGACCGAGGTGTGGGACCTGTCGCTGGTGGACCCGGACAACCGGCGGCCGGTGGACTTCGGCGAGCGGCGGCGGGTGCTGGCGGAGCTCGACGCAGGCGGGACGGACCCGGCGGCGCTGTTCGGCGCGCCGCACGACGGGCGGGTGAAGACCTGGGTGCTGTCGCGGGCGCTGCGCGCGCGCCGCGACCACCCCGCCTGCGTCGGCGCCGACGGCGCCTACGAGCCGCTCGCGGTGGAGGGCCGCTGGGCGGACCGGGTGGTCGCGTTTGCCCGCGTCGCCGCCGACGACACGCTGGTCACCGTGGCGCCGCGGCTGGCCAGCAGCCTGCTGCGCGAGGCGGGCGCCGTGCTCGGCGGGGCTTGGGACGACACCGCGGTCGCGCTGCCCCACGCCGGGCCCTGGGAGGACCTGCTCACCGGACGCCGCCACCCCGGCGACCGCCTCGCCTTGTCCGAGGCCCTCACCGCCCTGCCCGTCGTCCTGCTCGCCCCCGCACGACCCTGAGACCGCCGATCCTGCTGTGAGAATGGATCGGCGCCTCCGGCCGGT
>Ga0136615_10000249_pt1 | contig 24191 bp, 24 predicted proteins | sample AntDrymUQ2882206_2_FD_106647 | JGI IMG/M metagenome (GOLD analysis project Ga0136615, IMG submission 106647) | Polar desert sand microbial communities from Dry Valleys, Antarctica - metaG UQ288 (22.06) | ecosystem: Environmental > Terrestrial > Soil > Desert | place: Antarctica: Dry Valley... | reverse complement strand
GGTGCGGGATCGACCCCGCCGCGCCTCATGGCACGTCCGTAGAGCAAGAGGGTCGGTGAGAGGATGAGGGCGGCGACGGTCAGGGCCGGCCTCACGCCGAAGACGTTGCCTATAGCCCCGATCACGGGTCCGGCCGAGGCTTCGCCCAGGGCGCCTGATTGGCTGCTCATCGAGATCACGGTGGCCCGCACGCCAGGGTCGAGTCCCTCGTTGATCCAGGTAAGGTAGACAGGCTCTGCGACCCTGCGGACCAGGGTGGCGAACCAAAACGTCCCTAGCGCGAGCGCGAAGCTGCCGGCCAGCGCGAAAGCGAGCATCCCTGCAATGGTGAGCGCGTCGAGTGCGAGAAGCAGCCGCGCGGCGACGGCCGGGCTGCTCACGTCGAGGTTGCGGGCCACGATACCTGCCGCCACGTAGCTAAGAACGAGCCCTCCGGCCCCCATCACACCGAACCAGACCACGGGGTCGAGACCGCCGACGGATGGTAGTCCAACCACGTCCAGGAACTGCTTGGGGTTGAGCCTGTCGAAACCTTCCGCGGACATGCCGGAGAACAGGGCGGCGGCGAGAAGCATCAGGAGGACCGGCCTCGATCGTACGATGCGCACGCCGCCGCGCGCCGTGGTAGCAGCGTGCTGCAGCGAGGAGCGGCCCTCGCGCGGGGAGGGGCGGAAGTTACGCTCAGGCATTATAAGGAGGAGCGCGAGGCCGAGCGTGATGGTCAGGACGCCGCCGACGATGAGCGGCAGGTTCAGCGCGACGAGACCGAGAAGCACGCCCGCCGGGATGCCGAGGAAGGAGCCGATGTAGTCGGCCTGCTCGCCGCGCAGGTACACCCTTCCCAGGTCCCGATCCGGATCTTCGTCCGCGATCCAGGCCTCGAGCGCGCCGCTGATAAACGTGTACCCGACACCCCACACCGCTTGGGCTGCGAGTACGGTTGCGAACTCGGGGATCGCACCCTCCAGGGCAAAACCACACCCCATCAACATGCAACCCGTAATGACCGACCTTCGCCGGCTGTAGGTGTCGGCGAACACGCCCGTCGGGACCTCGAAGAGAAAGACCGCGACCTCGAGCGCCGTCCCCAGCAACACCAGCCGCAGTGGGTCGAGATGCACGACCTCGATCCTGTAGACAGCGGCCACGGTTGCCCACAGAGTGAAGAACAGCGCGAACGACCCCTTGATGCCGAGGTAGATCGGATAGGCTCTCACGTTGTTCACGAAACGCCGGCGGCCTACCGAAACATGTCCCTCTCGGGCGGCATGAGAAGCTCCCTGGCGCTACCCGGGGCAGGTGAGTACGAATATCCACGCACGATGGCCAGCGGGATTCCGTCGGTCTTGCCCATTACCAGCTCGGCGGCGGCGGCGAGCTCGTCGGCCACGGCGAGTACGCTCGCCTCCATAGGGTAGCCGTGCGGGTCGTTCAGTCCCCTGTAGTCCGCGACGGGGTCCATGCCGGCGACGCCGATAGCGACGTCTGTTATACCGTGCCGCCAGGCACGCCCGAACGAGTCCGAGATCACCACCGCCACCTCGACGCCTGGGTCTTCGCCGATCGCGTCACGGAGCCTCGCCGCGGAGGCATCAGAGTCTAAGGGAAGCAGGCAGACGGTGTCGTCGCCGGGGACGTTCGAGGCGTCTACGCCGGCGTTGGCGCAGACGAAGCCGTGGTGGGTCTCGGAGATGATGATGCCGCGGTCCATGCGTACGATGCGGCGGCTCTCTCTCAATACGACCTCGATCTGGCGCGGGTCCTTCCCGTAGCGCGTCGCGTAACCCTTGGCGAGCGTGGAGGGCTCGACCGTGCGAAGGTCGACCAGACGGCCCTCGGCCTTGCTGACGATCTTGTGCGTCACGACGAGCACGTCGTGGGGACGCAGGTCCCCGACTACCGCGCCCGAGATCATACGCTCTATGTCGTCGCCGGTACGGACCTCGGGGAGGCCCTCGATACCTAGCACCTCGATCCCCCTCACGGACGCGCTACCCCGGTCTTCCTGAGGTGGGCAAGGTCGCCCGCCGTGTCGAGGTCGAAAGCGAGGTGGGGCCGCTCGCAGAGACTGACTTCCAAACTACGCCTGCGGGCAGCCCCGAGGTGTGCCTCGAAGCTATCGGTCCCGAAGGCGAAGGGCAGGATGTCCGGTGGTTGGATCAGGAGCGCGTTCGTTCCCGAACGCGCCCCGTCGGGGGCGATGACCGCCGAAGACCCCTCCCCCGCTTCCTTCAGGACCGCCAGCACGTCCTCCGCATCGAGGAGCGGAAGGTCTGCGGGGAGCACAAGCAGCGCCTGGGCACCGAGCTCCAGCGCTCTTCGGCGTCCGTCTTCGAGGGCTGGGTTCAGCCCACGACTCTCCTGGACGAGCGGTGTTGCGCCGCGTCTCTTTGCCTCGTCCAGAACTATTCGGTCGGGGCTCACCACGCAGACGTCCACGACCCCGGCCTCCAGGATCGCGCGCACGACACGGCCCATCATGTACAGGGTGAGCCCGGCCCTGGCTCCGGGATCGAGGATCGGCGCCAGGCGGCTCTTGGTGCCCTGCAGGTCTTTGACCGGCACGACCGCGTACACGCCTGTAGCCTCGCTCAACGCGCCACCATTCCAGCACCGAACTGGAGCGTCTCCGACGCGAGGCGCACCCGGTCTTCGACGTCGCGCATCACCGACTCGGTTACGAGGACGCGCATCCCTATAGCCTCGATGCAGGCCCGCTCCCTCTCGTCGATCCGGTCGATTACCATCCCGTCAACCAGGCCTTCGTACATCCTGGCTACGCCGGTAGAGGAGACCTCGTGGCCGAGCGAGGCGAGCATCTTGTCCGCCGGACCCTTGAGCGCCCTTCCGCCGACGATCGGGCTGACGGCCACCTTCGGGGCTGAGGACGAGGCCAGGGCCTCCAGCATCCCTGGCAGGGCCAGGATCGGGCCGACGCTTACGACAGGGTTCGACGGACACAAGACGATGGCGTCGGCGCCGCTGATCGCCGCAAGGACACCTTCCGTGGGCCTGGCCTCCTCGATACCGCGCAGCTCGATCCCGAGTACCTCGTCCCTCTGCCCACGGCGCACGAAGTATTCCTGGAACTCCAGGCGGCCTTCAGGGGTCTCTAACACCGTCGAGATAGGATCGTCGCTCATCGGCAGAAGAACGCTCTCCACGCCCAGAGCAGCGGATAGCCTGGCCGTAACCTCCGTCAACGTCTCGCCGGAGCGCATGCGGGACGTTCTGAGTACGTGGGTAGCGAGGTCCCTATCGCCAAGCTTGAACCAGGTCTCCTCGCCGTAGCGTTCGAGCAAGTTCAAGGTCTCGAAAGACTCGCCCGCAATCCCCCAGCCGGTCTCGGGATTGGAGATGCCGGCCAGCGTGTACATGACAGTGTCGACGTCGGGGCAGATGTGCAGCCCCCAGAGGTCGAAGTCGTCGGCGGTATTCACTACTACCGAGAGATCCCCCGGTGACAACACGTTCTGCAGACCACTCGCGAGCTTCGCGCCGCCGACCCCGCCGGCGAGCGCGCAGACCTTCATCGCACCCCTGACACGGAGCGGCCTGCCCTAGCCGGCCGCGACACCGTTACCATCGGATTCCCCGAGGGCGTAGGTCGTTAGCGCCAGGGCGCTGAGGGCGTCGGTGATCCTGCCGTCCATCACCATAGCGACAGCCTGGCGCACGGGGACGCGTCGCACGCCGATGACCTCGGTCCCTTCTGGCCTCTGTTCCCCCGGTACGAGACCTGTGGCGAGAAACCACACAGCATACTCGTCGGCGACAGAGTTGGAGAGGTAAGCCTCCCCGAGCATCCGCCAGTTCCTGGCTTCGAGGCCAGTCTCCTCCCTGAGCTCGCGCTGTGCTGCACGCAGGGGTTCCTCGTCCTCGGGGCAGCCGCCCTCGGGGATCTCCCACGAGTAGCGTTCGAGGGGATAGCGGTACTGACCCACGAGGTAGACGTGATCCTGCTCCACCGGCAGGACGCCGACGGCGGTGTTCTTGTAGTGGACGACGCCGTAGATGCCAGGCTCGCCGTCAGGCCTTATCACCCTGTCCTCACGAACCGAGATCCAGGGGTTCTCGTAGACGTTCCTCGAACCTAGCGTCCGCCACGGGCTCCGTGTCTCGTCCTGCCTCAAGGTCCCTCCAGGTCAGCACCGCTGAAGGTCTCGGCGAAGCGCCGGTCCAGCCGAACGAGCAAGGCGGCAGGCGGGGCTACGCCGTGCCTATTGGCGAGCGACGACATCAGCTCCCTCCCCCACCCCCAGGCCGAGAGATACGCCTGCTGCAGCTCATCCCTGTCCAGGCTGGCGGTGCAGGCCACGTACCTGGCGTAGGAGGTCTCGGAGATCTCCGTCTCCAGGAACTTCGAGGAGTTGAACCAGTGCAACGTCGACCCCTCGAGCACCCTGACCATCTGTAACAGGCGGTCGCGCACGATACCGAGGAGGTCCAACGAACGCGCCAGCTCGCCCCTGGCGAAGAGGTTGGCACCGAAGACGGACCAGTTCACGAAGCAGTCGCAGACGAAGCGTATCTGCCCCGGCGTATCGCGCTCCGGCGGCGGACCGACGATCTCTCGCAGGCGTGGGGCCAACTCTCCGGTGCGGTCGAGGAGGAGGGTGTCTTCGAGCGCGGGAAGCCAGTCCGCGTCCCTCATCGACTCGTCGACGACACTCTCGATCTCCGATGCGCGGTCGAAGTGGAACTCGCCCCTTACGAGGTTCTCGAAGATCGCCGTCCCGTTGCCGTACTCGTTCACGAAGTAAAGCCCGACGGGTGAGATCCTGGAGACCCACTCCTCCTGGTCGAGATTCTCCAACTCCTCATCCTCGAAAAACAGAATGAACTCGATATCCGAGAACCCGTCCCCCTCGCCCTGGGCGAAGGAACCGTACATCATCGCCGCCGCGAGCCGATCATCCTCCCGGCAGACGCGGCGCGTGCGTTCGATCATGGCTTCCTGTTGGAGCATCGACCTCCGTACTATCCGACCCTGTGCCCGGGCTGCTATCTTAGCACCACAGATGTCGCGACCCGCCAGGTGCCGGCAGATACCCGACCAGGAGGAGAGGCGTGACGTACTCTGACCCGGGATACGTAACGAGGCAGTACCGTGACGCCTCGAACCTGGAAGCCCGCATCGCGCTGCACGAACGTTTCAGTACCAACCCCTACGGCCTGCCGCGTTGGATCTTCGACCACTTCGGGCTGCAAGACGAGACTAACGTTTTGGAAGTCGGTTGCGGTCCCGGCCGCCTGTGGACCGAGAACCTGGATCGCCTCCCGAAACGATGGGGCATCACGCTAACGGATGCGTCGCCCGGCATGGTGCGCGAAGCCGAACGAAACCTCAGCGGGTTCTCGCGGCGCTTCGAGCTTCGGGAAGCGGACGTCCAGGAACTGCCCTTCGAGAGCGAGCGATTCGACGCCGTGATCGCCAACCACATGCTCTACCACGTACCGAACAGGCCGAGGGCTCTCTCGGAGATCAGCCGCGTCCTGAAGCCTGGCGGTGTCCTGTACGCCGCGACGAACGGCGAGCGCACGCAGAGCGAGATGGGTTGGATGCAGCGTATCCTCGACCCCTCGCGCACCGCGGAAGGGTACTTTCGGGATCCTCTTGGCTTCAGTCTGGAGAACGGAGCAGAGCAACTCTCGCCGTGGTTTTCGGACGTCACGCTGCGAAGGTACGAAGACACGCTGGCCGTCACCGAGGTAGAACCGCTGGTCGAATACCTGCTATCAGGTTCTGCGGCCGACGCCGCCCTGCAGGAATGCAGCGCCGACGAGTTCGGCCTGAGGGTATCGGACCTGGCCGGGCGCCTGGAACAAGAGCTCGATTCGCAGGGCATGATACGCATCACCAAAGACACAGGACTGTTCATTGCCCGCAAGTGAAGGTGTGGAGATCCTGGTCGCGCGGACTTTCGATGACCCCGAAGACGGCTTCGGACTGCAACAGGCCGTGCTCGAGGAGGTCGCGGCGCGAGAACGAGGCCCAACAGCCCTGATGTGGACTTCCTCGAGCTACGTCGGTGCGACGCGACAGGAAACACGTCTGCCCGGCTATGCGGCGGCGACGGAGGCTGCCACAGGACTCGGCTTCCCCGTGCTTGTGCGGAACTCCGGCGGCGGGGCCGTCGCGGCGAACAGGGGCTCTGTGTCGTTCTCTCTTACCTTCCCTGTAGAGGATCTGCGCCACGGTCTCTACGAGCGCTACGCGGAGGGCCTGGAGCTCATCGCCTCAGCGCTGCGACGTGTCGGGGTCGAAGCGGAGGGCGGCGAGGTCGAGGGCGAGTTCTGTCCCGGGGCTTACTCCGTGCGCTCGGGCGGTCCGTGGGGCGTCAAACACGCCGGGCTCGCGCAACGGGTCACGCGCCGGGCCGCCCGCCTCGAAGCCCTCGTGCTGGTCTCGCAGACGGATGAGCTCAAGGCCGTACTGGAGCGTGTCTACGGCCTCCTCGGACTGCCGTTCCGGCCAGCGAGCATCGGGGACCTGCCGGCGGAGGTAGCGTGCGTGATAAAGGCGCTCTCGGAGGAGGTGCGCGGGCGTTACCAGACCGAGGAAGGCCAGGTCTGGAAGAAGACCATGGCCCGGGCGCGGTCTTTGCGGGGAGAGTGGCGCGTTATCCCCGACAAAGGTTCTTCGTTGTGAGGTAAAGTCTCGCCCGATGGAATTCGTATTCAACGCATTCGTGACGCTGCTCGTGGTCGTTGACCCCCTGGGTCTCGCCCCCATCTTCGCCGCGCTCACGCGCGGTTTCTCGGATAAACAGAAGCGTGAGTCTGCGATCAGGGGCACGCTGCTCGGAACCGCCATTCTCTTCCTGTTCGCCCTCGCCGGCGACGTGCTGCTCGAGGCCCTAGGCATCGGACTGCCGGCTTTCAGGATCGCCGGCGGCCTGCTGCTCTTTCTCCTCGCGCTCGACATGGTCTTCGCCAGGCCTTCAGGGATACGCGCAACGAGCGTGCGCGAACAGGAGGAGGAATCCTACCAGCAAGACATCTCCGTCTTCCCGCTCGCCATCCCGCTTCTGGCAGGACCGGGGGCGATCACCACGGTTCTCCTCTATACGGGCGGCAGCGGCGCGGGCCAGGTAGCCCTGTTCATGGCGGTACTCTTCGTGATACTGCTTCTGACCCTGGGCTCCCTGCTACTCGCCCCGCGCGTCATGCGGCTCTTCGGTGAGACCGGGGCCAACGTACTCTCGCGCGTCCTCGGAGTGTTGCTCGCCGCGCTCGCCGTCCAGTTCGTGATCGACGGCCTCCAGTCGAGCCTCGCCTGAAGGACGGATATACTCTCCTTTATGTCGCGCGCACCCATAGTGATCGTCGGCGGGGCCTCCTGGTGGCCGTCTAGTTACCGCAACTTCGCGGACATGCTGAGGGAGATCTCCGGCTCCGAGGTGCACGTCGCCCCCGTGACGCCCCTGGACTGGACCCTTGGATACCTCAGGGGCTTCGGACAACTGGTCTTCGAGGTCGCGAGCACGGTGGACAGGGCGCTGCTCGAGAGCGAGGCGAAGAAGGCTGTGCTCGTCGGTCATTCGGCGGGCGGTCTCGCGTGCAGGGTGTACATCGGCGGAGATCCTCCGTACGGAGGCCGGCGCTACTCGGGACACAGGAGGGTGGAGTGCCTTGTCACACTAGGTACTCCACACAACATAGCGAATAGAGAACGTCTCGCCCCGATCACCCGCGTAAACGAGCTCTTCCCAGGTGCCCTCCATTCTGAGGTGGGCCTGCGCTACCTCTCGGTCGCCGGTAGCGCCGACGACGGCGCCTCTTCACCCAGAAGCCGCAAGCGCTACGAGCGCTTCGTCGAAGACGGAAGGGTTGCCGGAGACGGGGTCGTGCCTGTCGATTCGGCGCTGCTTCCCGGCTCGGGGAGCCTGGTCGTGGATGGGGTCCATCACAACAGGCGTCTCGGCCGCTGGTACGGCTCGGACAGGGAGACAGTAGAGCGATGGTGGCCTGAGGAGTTGCGTGTGGGAGGCTCACTCGTTGGAGACCAGCGTGCACAGTAGCACCCAGCCTACGAGAGAGGGTGTGGATGACACCTGACGGTGCTAACGAGCGGGAGTATCCCTGGGAGGTCAGGGACGCCGACGCCGACGCTTTACGGAGCGCGATGAGCCACTTCCCTACTGGCGTGACAGTAGTGACGAGCGGGCGTGAGGAGAGAGTCGAGGGCATGACCGCCAACGCGGTGATCTCCGTCTCCCTCGACCCTCTGCTCTTCCTGGTGAGCGTACACAAAGACGCGCGCCTCAACCCACGCATCAGGGAGGAAGGCTCCTTTACGGTGAACCTCCTCGCAGACGACCAGGAAGGACTAAGCAGGCTCTTCGCCTCGCCCGAACGATCCAGCGGACTTCAGGCGCTCCACTCTTTGGGCGGCGGCTACGGCTCGACGGGGGCGCCGCTGGCGGCCGGGGCACTGGCGGCGATCGACTGCGAGCTGGCCGAGATCTACGCTGGAGGCGACCACGATCTGTTTCTCGGCAGGGTCGTCGAGGTCCGACTCGGCGATACACGCAAGGGACCACTGATCTTCCACGAGGGCGGCTATCCGGCCTTGAAGGCTGCCCCCCGCCCGGAGGAATCGGGCGCTTTCGTCGACTCCGTCAGGGGCTTCGACGCCCGTCTGAACCGTCTGCGCGACAGAAAGCGGCGCTAGGTGATAAGCAAGGACCTGCTCCCCATCGTCCGTCCTCGTCCCTCGGATACCGGGGGTCTCGTCTTCGCCGAAGGCAATGAAGAAGACGGCATGATCCTGGACGGTAAAGCCCGCTCCCCGGCGACGGGAGGAATCTACGAGATCAAGGACGGATACCTGGATCTCCTGAATACCAGCACAGGCGCAGACAGCCTCGCCAACCTCACCAACTTCCTGCCTGGCGCCGGACGCGGCTACGAACCTCTCTGGCGCGTCCGCTCCCTGAACCTGCTCACCGGTGAACCCTTCCCGAACGAGCGGGAGCTCGAGATCATCACCCGCCTCGTCCGTCCCGTACGCGAAGGCCGCTACCTCGACCTGGGTTGCTCCGCGGGTCTGTATACCCGCAGCCTTAGCCGCAACCTCGACAGCGGCCTCGCTGTCGGAATAGATATCTCACCCTCCATGCTGAGGGAAGCGAACCGGCGAGCACGCGCGATCGGGGCGAACCCATCCTTCGTCAGGGCGAACGCGAAGAACCTTCCTTTCTTCGATGCCTCTTTTGCGGGCGCCGTCTGCGGCGGCTCCCTCAACGAGTTCGGCGACCCGGCCCGTGCCCTTCGGGAGACTCATAGGGTCCTCGAACCAGGCGGAAGACTCGCTATTATGGGCATCCTGCTGGCCGCCACGCCGCGTGGACGCCGGCTCCAGCGCTTCCTCTCCACGGGCGGTATAAGGTTCTTCCATCCCGACGAGCCACAGAGCCTCCTCGGCCACACAGGCTTCGAGCCCGACCCACTCCAGACGTATGGTCCCATCTTCTTCGCCGGCGCAACGCGTAGAGGCTGACACTTCCGCCGCGTCCTATAAGGCCTCGACCACGTCGGGGGTCGGTAGCGCCCCCTGGGCACCCGCCTTTGTCACCGCCGCCGACCCGGCCCGCACAGCGTAGGCAACCGCGTCTTCCAGAGGGACGTCGTCGGCGAGCCTTGCGGCCAGGGCCCCGACGAACGCGTCTCCACCACCTGTCGTATCCACGACCTCCACACTCGGGGCCGCGATGTGCTTCGCGGATTCGCCGCCCGAGAAGACGGCGCCATTTTCTCCGACCGTGACCACCACGGATTTTGGTCCCAGAGAAAGGAGTTCGGGGACGGCAGAGAGGGCCCCATCTACACCCTCGACGCTCTCTCCGAGGAGGAAGGCAGCTTCATGCTCGTTGAGCACCAGGGGGTCCAGCTTCTCGAGCAGTGACCGCGGAACATCGAATGGAGGCGCAAGGTTGACGAGCGCGCGGGTCCCGTTACCTGATGCGACCTCGACGGCCCGCAGGACGACCTCGCGCTGGACCTCCATCTGGACGACGAGTAGGTGCGCCTCGCCGATAGATTCGGAAGCATCGTCTATGTCCTCCACTGTGAGGCGGCGGTTCGCGCCGGGGGCGACCGTGATCGCGTTCTCCCCGTCCGGGGTTACGGTTATGAAAGCCGTGCCTGTGGAAGAGTCAGGAACCTCTCGCACGAGGCTCGTATCGACGCCTTTATCGGCGAGCGACCGTATAAGCGGCTCGCCGAACCCATCGTCGCCAACGCGTCCAAGGAAGGTCACGCTCGCGTCGAGGAGGGCCGCTGCGGCGGCCTGGTTGGCCCCCTTGCCGCCGTTGTGTGTCGCGAGCCGGGCGTCCGTGACCGTCTCGCCTGGCGTAGGGCGGCGCTCCACGCTCAGGACGAAGTCCTGGTTGATCGAACCGACGACGAAGACCTCAACCACTCAGGATCTCCTCTCCCGACTCACCTAGCCCAAGAGTTCTGGGACCTCGGGGTCGACCATTACCTCCAGCAGATACGGCCTCCCCGCGTTCAGGGCACGCTTGACGGCGGGAAGAAGTTCTCCATCCTTCTCTACAAGCTCGCCATCGACGCCGAGTCCCCTCGCGACCCCGACGAAGTCTATTCCCTCCACGTCGAGCCCTGGCACCTTGTCCCCCGCGCCGATGGCGTCTCGGAACCCCTTGAGAATGGAGTAACCTCTGTTGTTGACGACGATAAAAGCGACGTCGGCCCCGTAGCGGGCCGCGCTCCAGAGCGCCTGGATCGAGTACATGCTCGACCCGTCACCTATGGTGCAGACGACGGGCCTGTCCGGGACCGCGAGCTTGAATCCGACGGAGCCAGGCATACAGAAGCCGAGCCCCCCGGCGGCCGAGGTATGGTAGCCGCCGGGCCGGTCGAAACGGATGTACTTGTGGAGCTTCGCCTTGCTCGAGGCCGTCTCATCGAAGACGACTGCATCCTCGGGCAGTACTCTTGCGATGGTGTGCATAACGTACTCCACCGACATCGGCGTTCCTGCCTCCGGTTCTGCTGGCGGCTCCTGGGCAAGCGGGGGTGTGCGGTCCACCCCTGACAATAACTCCGTCAAACCCTGGATAGCAAGCCCAACGTCCCCAACAACGCTCGTCCCGACGGCCGCGCGGGCCGCCTCCTCAGGGTCTTCGGAGACGTGGAGTACCTGCGCCTGGCCTGCGAAAGTCGGGCCTGGTACGTAGGGATAGTAGAGAAAGACTGGCGCACCGAGGACGAGGACGACGTCGTGGTCAGAGAGCCGTTCGGCGAGCTGCTTCTGGGACGGGGGCAGATGCCCCTGGAAGTGTGGGTGGTTCTGGGGGAAGCTGGCGAGCGGGGAGATGGGGTCCTGCCAGACGGGCGCCGCAAGCCTCTCGGCGAGCTTGACGGCCTCGTGAAAGGCCCCTGACCGTTCGACGCCGGCCCCCGTGACCACGGCGGGGTTTCGTGCTTCCCTGAGAATGCCGGCGAACCGCCCGATAGCATCGGGGTCCGGGGCGATGCGGTGGATCACGTCGTGCACTTCCAGCGGTTCGGCTTCCGCTTCCCAGTCGTCCATCGGGATCGAGACGAAGACAGGACCCCTGGGCTGTTGCATAGCGGTGTGGAAGGCGTGCCGGATCTCCCCAGGCACGTCTTCGGCCCGCACGGGCTCGAAGCTTCCTTTTGCGTAGGGCTTCGCGAGCTCGACGAGCTTTCCGGTGAGCAGCGGTTCTAGGGATCTGTGACGCCTGTCCTGCTGTCCGGCGGTGACCACGAGCGGGGTCTTGTTGTGCCACGCTGTGATCATAGCCCCCATAGCGTTGCCGAGGCCGGGTCCGGTGTGCAGATTGACCAGAGCGGCCCGACCCTTGCCCTGGGCGAACCCCTCGGCCATCCCGAGGACCGTCGCCTCCTGGAGTCCGAGCACGTAGCGGAAGTCTTCGGGGAAGTCTTTCAGGAAAGGCAACTCCGTCGAGCCTGGGTTGCCGAAGACCGTAGTCATCCCAAGACGGCGCAAGAGATCGAAGGTCGCCTCGCGGACCGTAGCCATACGCCTCTCCCCTCTGTGAGATTCTGCCCCTCGGGCCAAATATATCAGAGGAGGCGCGCAGGCTTCACCGGCGCACCGCTAACGAACACTCGGATCGGGCCCCGGCTCAGGAAGGAGGGTCACCTCGCAGGGGCTTTCGGTACCTCTACTTGCGACTCGCGGCCAGTGCCCGCACGATCACGGAAGCGAGTACGAGCGCCACCGCCCTGACCAGCCCTTGCAGTAAGGCCTCGGTCAGATCGTCCCTTATGCCCCTGCGTTCGGGGATCTTCTCCCCTATAAACCTGGTCAGCGGCTGGCTGAGGCCTATGGAGATACCTATGGACAGCAGCGTCAGCAGCCGCTGCTGAGTCTTGTCGCTCATCGCACTACTCCTCTCTCTCGACGCCGCGGGGTCGCCTATCCTGCGCATCTCTCTCACCAGGTCGAGGCCGGCGACAGTGATAGTGTACTCGGACGCGGTCTCGGCCGGTGCGATGTATCGTTGGTCGACGAGGTATCTGGCGGCGACGTCGCACTCGGTGGACTCGGGGTCGAGATCGGCCCTCGGCGCCGCGCCCTGGCCTGGCATCCCTGGTCCCCCGATCGGCACCAGATCAGTGAGCTTCCCTCCCGACAGGTCGTAGAAAGCTCCAAGAAGCCGCATCGCGGTCTCTTCTACCCCGCTTGTAGCCAAGTTCCTACCCTCCCCGGCCTACGAACGGCCATTCGACGGCACTTATACGGTACCCGACCCTTGCGCCTCCTAACCTTCGTAAGGTCCCAACCAGAAGTGTAGAATGGTGCGGTTAGCGTTTTGGAGCCGGACCAAGGGCAGGATGACAGAAGCGAGAAGAACAGTGTTGGACGACCGCTACGACGTCGTCCGACCACTTGGTAGTGGAGGCATGGGCGAGGTGTTCCTGGCCCGCGACCGGGTGCTCGGGCGCGATGTGGCGCTGAAGGTGCTGAGGAAACAGTTCGCCGGCGACGAGGAGTTCGCCGAGCGCTTCAAGCGCGAGGCCATGAGCGCAGCGTCCCTCTCCCACCCGAACATCGTTCAGGTCTACGACAGGGGTGAGACGGAAGAAGGGGACTCCTACATAGCCATGGAATACGTGCCCGGCGGCACGCTCAAGGAGAGGATCTCCGGGGACGGCCCGCTCGAGGCGGCAGACGCGGCGGCGATCGGGGCGCAGGTCGCCGAGGCGCTCGGTGCGGCCCACGACAGGGGTATGGTCCACCGCGACATAAAGCCCCAGAACGTACTACTCACCGCCAGCGGCGGGGCGAAGGTGGCTGACTTCGGCATCGCCAGGGCAGGCTCCTCAGCGACCATCTCCCGGACGGGGTCCGTGATGGGCACCGCCGGCTACATGTCCCCCGAACAGGCACTCGGCAAGCCCGCGACCCCGAAGAGCGATCTCTACTCCCTAGGGGTGGTCCTCTACGAGGCTCTAACAGGCGAGCTACCGTTCACCGCGGACAATCCTATCGCCGTCTCGATGAAGCACGTCAACGAACCGCTGCGGCCCCCCATGGAACTAAACCCCGGTATACCCGGTGGCATGAACGCCCTCGTGACAAAGCTCCTGGCGAAAGACCCAAAAGACCGTTACGCGGACTCCGACGAGCTTGCGGACGATCTCTTGAGGATAAGCCGCGGACTCGCGCCGGTCGCGGCGGGAGTCGAAACGATGCAGAGACCGCGCGCGCAGCGTACCGCTGGCGTGTCGTCAACGCGTACGAACGAGATGCCAAGATCCCGACCTGCTCCCGCGCCGAGGCGCCGCCGGCGGGGTCTGCCCTGGATGTTGATCGCAGTCGTCGCGATCCTGTTCACCCTCGGCATACTCGGCAGCCTCCAGGCCGTTCTGGGAGCAGACGCCATGAAGGGCTGGTTCGACGTCTTCCAGGGAGACCAGCGATCGCCGGGCCAGCCCGCTGGAGCGGAGAAAGTGAACGTGCCCGAAGTGGCCGGGCTCACCAGGAACGTGGCGGAGCATAGGCTCGACGTCGCGGGACTGGAGGTCGGGCGGGTAAGTTCGTTTCCGAGCGACAGTGTCGCCGCTGGCAGGGTGATCGAGCCCGGCATCGCTGCAGGCGCGCCGGTCGAGCCAGGCACCGGGGTGAACCTGACTATCAGCTCGGGACCACAACCTTCCTCCTCCGCGAGCTCGTCCGCGTCCGCCCAGTCAAGCCCAGAACCCGCAACCTCGTCAGCCTCCTCCGCGTCGGCGCAGCCTGCCCCGCGCGAGGACCGCCGGACGGTCGAGAGGCCGGCGGCCAGAGAGAACGTCCCCAAAGCCAAAGTACCTAGGACCAAGGTGCAGAAGAGTCCACCAGCACGAAAGCCGAACGTGGCCGCACCAGCAAGGGAACCTGGAGACGACAGCGGGGGACAAGGCCGCGGTCGAGGACGCGGGCGCGGTGGAGAAGAAGGCGGTGAGAACTGAAGCGCTCGGCAAAGGTACCGACTTGCTGCGAATCGCGCATTCGGCTACGAGCAAACTCATGCTGAAGTGCTGACTGGCTGAAATGCTGAAAAGGAGAGAATCATGAAGGCGATCCGGATACACGAGTTCGGCGAACCCGAGGTCCTCGGCTACGAGGACGTCGAGATCCCGGAACCTGGTCCCGGTCAGGCGCGCGTGAAGCTAGCTGCCTCCGGGGTCAACTTTATAGACGTCTACCAGCGCACGGGCCTATACCCCGGTGACGTCCCTCGTACGCTCGGGCTCGAAGGCGCCGGCGAGGTCGACGCTATCGGTGAAGGCGTCGATGACGTGTCGGCAGGCGACTACGTTGCGTTCGCGAGCACGCCGGGATCCTACGCAGAGTACGTGGTCGCCCCCGCCGAGAACCTGGTGCCTTTCAACCCCACGCTGGTCGAGGCACGGGTCGCCGCGGCCGTCATGCTCCAGGGCATGACCGCACACTACCTGACACACAGCACCTTCCCATTACAGGAGGGTCAGACGGCGCTCGTCCACGCCTCAGCAGGAGGCGTCGGGCTTCTGCTCGTCCAGCTCGCGAAACTGCGGGGGGCGACTGTGATCGGGACCGCAGGCACCGAGGAGAAGGCGAAGCTCGCTAGGGAGGCGGGGGCCGACGAGGTCATCCTCTACACCGAACAGGACTTCGTGGAGGAGACGAACCGCATCACGGGCGGAGAAGGCGTACACGTCGTCTACGACTCTGTGGGCAAGGAGACCTTCGACGGCGGCCTCGATGTCTTGCGCCCGCGCGGCTACATGGTGCTATTCGGCGCATCCAGCGGTCCCGTACCCCCGTTAGACCCCCAGGTCCTCAACCAGAAGGGCGGCCTCTTCCTGACCCGCCCGTCCCTCGCCCAGTACACCGCGACCCGCGAAGAGCTTCTGTGGCGCGCCGAGAGCCTCTTCTCCTGGATCGGGCAGAACAACCTCGACGTCCGCATCGGCGGCACCTACGAGCTCTCCGACGTGCAGCAGGCCCACCGCGACCTGGAAGGCCGAAAGACCACGGGCAAGCTCCTCCTCATCCCGTAAGATGAGACCATGAAACTGGACGCCGCCCTCGGAACCGAGGGCAAGTACCTCAAGGAGGTGGATCGGAGCGCCCGCGCTGCCGAGGACCTTGGCTTTGCAGGCCTGTGGACCAGCGAGACCAAGCACGACGCCTTCCTGCCCCTGGCCATAGCCGCCAACGAGACGCGGGAGATAGAGCTCGGCACCTCCGTCGCCATAGCGTTCTCGCGTTCGCCCATGGAGACGGCTCAGACGGCCTGGGACCTCCAGGACCTCTCCGATGGACGCTTCGTGCTCGGCCTCGGCACGCAGGTCAAGGCCCACATAACCCGCCGTTTCTCGATGCCCTGGGACAGGCCAGCCACGCGGCTGCACGAGTACATCCTGGCCCTGCGGGCGATCTGGGAGTCTTTCCAGACTGAGGAACCACTGCAGTTCGAGGGTGATTTTTATCGGCACACCCTGATGACGCCGTTCTTCGACCCAGGCCCGATAGATCATCCGGAGATCCCGGTCTACATAGCAGGCGTCAACACCCGTCTCGCCAGGCTCGCCGGGGAGGTCTGCGACGGCTTCCACGTCCACCCCTTCCACTCCCCCGAGTACGTACGGCAGACTGTCGAGCCCGCCGTAGCAGAGGGCGCCGAAGGAGCCGGCCGCGACCCGGAAGAGGTCACGCTCGCTACCAGCGCTTTCGTTATCGCCGCCGAGAACGAAGAGAAGGCGACGGAGCAGAGGGAGTCGATACGGTCCCAGATCTCGTTCTACGCCTCCACACCGACCTACCGCACGGTCCTCGAAGCCCACGGCTGGGAGGAGGTCGGCGAGAAGCTTGGAACGATGGCGCGCGAGAAGAAGTGGCGCGAGATGCCTGCCCTCATCACCGACGAGATGGTCGCGGCGTTCGCCACCGAGGCCACCCCGGATGAGATCGGACCCGCACTGAGAGAGCGCTACGAGGGCCTCATAGACCGCGTCGCGCTCTACCTCCCATTCGTGCCTGGCGAGCGAGACGAGTTCTGGCGGACGATGATAACAGCTACACACTGACACCTGCTGTTCTCGATCGCACGGGCACCGAATTGATACTCAAAGTCTGTAGATTTATGGTCATCATGCCACAGAGTATTCTCCTGTGAATAATGACCCACAAGTGCTTTTGGGAGAGAGAGTACGGGAACTACGGTCCGGTTTGGGTCTGTCACAAGAAAAGCTAGCAGATGTGTCTGGACTCCATAGAACTTATATCGGAGCAATAGAGCGAGGAGAGCGAAACGTAAGCCTCCGAAACATTGTGCGTCTCGCCCAAGCACTCGACACTACGCCAACTTCGCTATTGGAAGGAATCGAGTGACGGCTCCTTCACCGTATCAAGGGTTGGATGAATCAGCATGTACCGACAAGACCAGAGAGCTCATCGACGCGCATCCGGTTGATCCGAAGGAGTTCGTTGAGGTCGTCCTACTGTCATGGGATGCTATTTTCAGCTCAAGGATTGGGGCCAAAGGGTTTAGAGTAGGCGAGCACTTGTTCCCTAAGCCACAGATAATGGGGTTCTTCCTCCATGAATTAATCGCTTTGGAACTCGAATCTAGATATCCGAGAGATTGGCACGGTGACAAGACAGCTGAAGACAAGGATCTTGTATACGTTTCAGACGTGACGTTTTCCGTGGAGATCAAAACGTCCTCCAGTAAGAACCGGATCTTCGGGAATCGCAGCTATGCGCAGAGATCCGAAGCGTCTGCAGACAACCCGGCTAAGAAAGGTAAGTCGGGCTATTATCTTGCCGTCAATTTTGAGAAGTTTTCTTCTACTGTAGGAAATCCGCGAGATCGCCTCGTCCGATTCGGGTGGCTCGATGCTAATGATTGGATTGGTCAAAAAGCCGCTACGGGACAGCAAGCTCGACTCCAACCAAGCATTGAACGATCAAAGTTGCTCACTCTGTACTCCGCGGAGTGAACAACTTCAGAACAGTTCGCTCTGATCAGGGCCGTAAGTGATGCTTGCATAGCAGCTTTCGAGCCGTTCCGAAGCGATTTCAACGTACTTCGGCTCGATCTCGATTCCCACCACAGCACGTCGATTCCGGAGCGCAACTTCCGCAACCGTACCGGAACCGATGAAGGGGTCAAATACAATGTCACCAGGGCTGCTACACGCCTTAACTATCCTATCGATAACTGCAATAGGAAACTGGGCAGGATGCGGTGTTCTCTCTTTCGACTTGCGATTAGTGCCGGAAGTAACTTTCGGATATTGCCAGACATCTGTCGGGTTCTTCCCCAATGGATTGCATTTGAGCTTACCATTCTTCTTTTGGTTCGGATACTTGACGTCTGGGTCGCGTACCTCGTCCAGATTGAAGATATAATCTCCCGGATCTTTCACGTACCACAGAAACTTCTCGTTTCGAGGTGAGAACGTCTTCTTGCTGGCAACACCGGCACCATAACTCCAGATTATCTCTTGATTGAGGAAGAAGGGGATGCGATTCCAGAGGAGGTACGGTGTTGGGATCGCCTTTGCTCTCTTCGGCAGAGCTAGATAGCCGAGATTTAGCCACAAAGCCCCATTTCCCTTCGTTAGACGGTGGATCTCTGCTATCCAGGTTTCACACCAGTCCAGATACTGCTCCACGGGTCGGTCCGTTTCGTACTCTTTCCCGATATTGTAAGGAGGCGAGGTCACCGTTAGCGCTAGTGGCGAACCATTAAGTTTGCCCATAAGTGCCAGACTGTCCCCCTGATAAATTGAGATCCCAGGTCGGCTGTATGAAGGAGAGCCTAGCTGTCGCTCGATCTCCTTCAGACTATTTTCGTATGTTCCGGTTGTGTCTGCCATGCTACTTATAGTGTGCAATAACCTCTCTGCAATTGTCAAGTCCTGGTAGGCGTACTCAAGCCTCCATTACTGTTATCGGGCCTTGGAGATATACTCTATAACATCGTGGCGAACTAAGTGGTGCTACCGGAGATCGGGTCAAAGACGAACTTGAAGACCACGATCAGAGCGTTCACGGTGAACGCTGCGTAGACCCTGCGCCTGGTTCCCGCTCGCCCCACGCCGCTCTGCCGCCAGGTGGCCACGGTCGCTTACTCTAAACCGATCGCCCGCCTGTTATCTACGGCTTCAGGACGCACTTGATGGCGCCGTCCTGCTTTTTCTGGAAGATCTCGTAGCCTAGTGGGGCGTCTTCGAGCGGCATCTCGTGAGTCTTGAGGTCATCGACGCCAAGTGGGTCGTCGTCGTTGAGGAGCGGCACGATGTCTTCGACCCACTGCCACACGTTGGCCTGTCCCATGCGGAGCTGTATCTGCATGTCGAAGAGGTCGCCCAGTGGGAAGGCCTGGATCGGCCCCGTGTAGACGCCGGTGAGCGAGAGCGTTCCGCCGCGTCTCACCGCGGACATGCTGTCGCGCAGGGCGGTAGCCCGGTCTAGCTGCAGCTTGGTGGTCTGCAGTATGGAGCCAACGAGCGAGCCTCCGGCCTCCATACCTACGGCGTCTATTGCCGAGTCGACGCCGCGGCCGTCGGTGAGGTTCAGGATCACATCCCTCACGCTGTCCACCGCGGAGTAATCTACGGTCTGGACCCCGTGCCTCGAGGCCATGGCGAGACGCTCTGGCACGTTGTCCACGCCTATGACTCGTCCGGCGCCAAGGTGCATAGCTATGCGGGCGCACATCTGGCCGATTGGGCCGAGGCCCCAAACACCTACGGTCCCGCCCTCGGGGATATCCGCGTAGGCAACGGCCTGCCAGCTCGTCGGCAAGACGTCGGAGAGGTACAGAAAGCGCTCGTCCGGCGGCCCCTCGGACACTTTGATGGGCCCGAAGTGGGCCTGGGGCACGCGCAGGTACTCGGCCTGCCCACCGGGGACGGCGCCGTAGACGTGGGTGTAACCGAAGAGGCTCGCCCCCCTGCCGCGTCCCAGGAGGTTCACGGTCTGGGCGAGCTTGCCCTTATCGCGCGTGGTCTCGCACTGGGAGTAGAGTTCCTGGTCGCAGAAGTAGCAGTGCCCGCAAGAGATGTTGAAGGGGATCACAACGCGATCGCCTGGCGAGATGTGCTCGACGTCGGCCCCGACTTCCTCGACTATGCCCATCGGCTCGTGCCCGATGATGTCGCCCTCGCGCATCAGCGGTGAGAGCTTGGCGTAGAGGTGCAGATCCGAGCCGCAGATAGCGGTCGAGGTGACCCTGACTATGGCGTCGGTGGACTCCTGGATGATCGGGTCCGGGACGTTGTCCACCCTGACGTCTTCCTTGCCGTGCCAGACTACGGCCTTCATGGCTCCCTCCCTCCTACTCCGGTCAGTATCTCGCGTATTCGGAAACGTCCGCCCGTCTTCGGCGAGAGCGGCGGCGTGTCGAGACCAGAGCCGGTCCGCAATCCCTCGAGTAGGTCGAGCAAGGCCTCGTCGGCACTGTACTGCGGGATCCAGCCGAGTTCTGTACGAGCCCTCGTAGTATCCATGATCGGAACGTTTCGCGAGAGATCCAACCACCCCGGGGGCACGGGCTGCAGCCGCAGGGCCCAGGAGAGCCCTGCGCCGGCGCGGGCGATCCCGGCGGGCATCGGCACGGGACGCGCGTTCAGTATCCGCCCGATCTCCCCTGCGTCCAGAACCGGCTCCGCGGCCAGGTTGAATGCGCCGCTAGCTTTCTCGTTTACGAGGGCCCGCCGGAAAGCTTCGCCCACGTCGTAGGAGTGGACCACCTGGGATCGGAGGTCCTCTATGTCGGGTATCACGTTGATCAGGGCCGGGTTGGCGAGCACACTGGGGAAGAAGGGCCCTGCAAACAGTCGCCTTATCCCCACCGCTGCCTCCTTCTTGAAGACGAGCCCGGGACGCATCCTCACGAGCCGCACGCCGGGCGCTTCCGCCTCGAAGCGGTCGAGCCTACGCTCGACCTCGGCCTTGTGGCGACCATAGTAGGAGGTCGGGGTGCCGCCGGTCGGCCAGCTCTCATCGACGCGGCGATCCTTCGGCCCCGGCGAGTACGCGCCGACCGAGGAGGCGTAGAGGAGCGAGGGAACGCCGGCCTCCTTTACGGCCCTGGCGACCCACGTGCTCCCCTCGACGTTCACCATCCACTGCTTTGTCAGGTCCCTGGAGGGTTGGATGAGCCAGGCGAGCAGCACAACGGCATCAGCGCCCATGAAGTGAGGAACAAGATCGTCGCCAACTACATCAGCCGAAGTCCACTCTACCTTCGGTATCGAAAGACCGGGCAGCCGGCGCGCCAGACCGAGGACGGATTCTACGCTTTCTTCCTTTTCGAGCGAACGCAGCACACTGGTCCCGAGGTTGCCCGTCGCCCCTACCACCACTACTCTCATGCAGGAGCCTTTACCCTACTCTCCGACGGGTGAAACGCCGGAAGCGGGATGTTGTACCATCGGTCCGAAGCGAGACTGGGAGGACCGATGCGAGTACTGGTAACGGGTGCGCGGGGAAAGGTCGGGAGGGCTACGGTGGCGGCGTTCCAGGAGGCCGGCCACGACGTAAGGGCCACAGACCTGACGCCGCCGGTCTTCGAGCGGCCCGAGGAAGGCGAGGCGAACTACGTCCAGGCCGACCTGTCTGAAGCGGGAGACGCCTTCGCGGTCGTGCGGGGCGCTGAGGCCGTCGTGCACACGGCCGCGATCCCCGAGCCGACGAGCAATCCGCCACACGTCGTGTTCCAGAACAACCTCATGGCGACTTTCAATACTCTGGAGGCGGCGATCCGATTCGGGGTGCCCCGCTTCGTGAACACCTCCAGCGAGACGGTGCCTGGGTTCTTCTTCCCCGAACGGCCTTTCCTTCCTGATTACGTGCCTGTGGACGAAGAACACCCGATCCGTCCCCAGGACCCCTACGCGACAGCCAAGTATTTCGGCGAGCTCCTGATGGACGGTGCCATTCGGCGCTCGGACATCAGGTGCATCTCTATACGCCCTTCCTGGGTTCAGCACGAGGGCAACTACGAGCGTAACCTCGGCCCGATGGTCAGCGACCGCTCTGAGCTGAGCGCGGGCTTCTGGAGTTACATCGACGTCTACGACCTGGCCGACGCCATGGTGCTCGCCGCCGAGAGTGACCTGCCTGGCCACGAAGTTTTCTACATCGCCTCGCCTGATAACGTGGGCGGCAGGCCTTTCGAGGCCGCCGTGCGCGAGCACTACGGAGACGAGGTCGAGGTAAAGACGCCCCTCCCCCGCGAGGACTCCTCAGGTATCTCCATCGAGAAAGCCAGGCGCATGCTCGGCTACGATCCCAAACGCTCCTGGCGCGACTACCTCGACGACGATGGACGCTTGAAACCAGGCGTAAAGGGCCTGTTCGCCGGCTAGAGCGCCCCGTCTACCCCCAGACCTGCTCGGCGGTCTCGACTATGGTACGGAGCTTGTACTCTTCGTCTTCGACGCTTATGGCGTTGCCGACTATGGAGGTGGCGAAGCCGCACTGCGGGCTCAAGGCCAGCCGCTCCAGAGGGACGAACCTCGATGCTTCGCGGAGCCGGGCTTCGAGCTCTTCTCTCGTCTCGCGCCGGGGTGTCTTGGTGGTGACGAGGCCGAGGACGGCAACCTTGTCTTCGGGTATGTGCGAGAGAGGGCCGAACCCCCCCGAGCGTTCGTCGTCGTACTCGAGCATCAACCGCTGTGCGTTTATGCCGCCGAAGATGCGGCCCGCCAGCGGCTCGTAGGAGCCCGAGACCAGCCAGCGGCTCCCCTGGTTGCCCCGGCAGAGGTGGAAGGAGAACGTGACATCGCTTTGGTCCCCGATCACATAGTTGTCGAGCTCGATCCCGCGGCTCAGCCAGCGGTCGAGATCCCAGCCCAGCCGCTCGTAGAACGCGCGGGTCTTGGCATCCAGCAACAGCGGGTAATGCGGCGCGTCGAGCTGGATGTACTCGGCCCCGAGTCGCGCCAGCTCTTCCACCTCCTCGCGCAGAATCTGCGCCACGTCCTCCAGAAAGACGTCGAGCGTCGGGTATGCCCCGGCGGATAGCTCGGGAGACCAGAGACTCGCGTACATGCTCGGGCTCGGCAGCGTGACCTTCACGGTCCTCTCGGTGCGACCCCGCGCATAAACGAACTCCTCGACCGAGAGGTGACGCCTCCGCCGAAGCTTCCCGACCACCCCGAGGGTCTGTGGGCGTTCGGTCGTCTTCTCCCCTACCGCCTCGTCTCCGTGCCACTCTCCCCACAGCCAGGCGTCTATGTCGTGCTCGCCGAAGCCTTCGACGGCCTCTACCATCTGGCTCTGGAAAGACTCCCGGCGCATCTCACCATCCGTGACGACAGATAGGCCCGCCCGCTCCTGCAACCCGATAGCCCAGTCTACGGCCCGATCCTCGATACGCTTGAACTCGGCTGCGGAGAGTCCGCCTGCGGCGTAGCGTTCGCGCGCCTCGAGCAACTCCCGAGGACGCAGGAGACTGCCAACGATGTCTGCGCGGGCGGTAACGACGTGCTTCACACGGGCCAGTCTAGCACCCGCCCGTGTCGATGGAAGCCTAAGCTGCTACCTCGGCCGCCTCGGCTTCGATCCCTTCCGAGGCATCCCGCACAAAGAAGGTATCGGGGTCGAGAGGGAAAATCACGCTCAAGGCGCAACCAGGGTTCTGTTCCCCTGCTATCTCCAGCGCCCGCAGGATGCTCCCGGCCTTGACGAACAAAGTCGTGGAGTGGGCCGTGCCGCGATCCACCTCGATACAAACCCTTATCATTCTAGTCCTCCATCTTCCTGTGAAGCGCTCTATGCCCCTTTTACTCCCCTTCTGTTACATATCGGTAACAGCGGCGCAAAATGTAGGTAACAGAGGTACGCGCCAGGACCGGGCCTGGATCAGGCACTTCGCTCCATGCCGCTCTACTGTGGTGTAATGCGGGAACGTGCCTGGTCTAGATCGAGCGGAGGAAAGTGTGAAACTGGCGAGGCGGATGGAGCGTCTGGGGACGGAGACGGCTTTTTCGGTCCTGGCTAAAGCGAAGGCGCTGGAGGCGGAGGGGCGTGAGATCATCCACCTCGAGATCGGCGAACCCGACTTCGATACGCCGGCCCACGTCGTCGAGGCCGGCTGCAAGGCGCTGCGCGAAGGGCATACCCACTACACCCCCACCGCCGGTATCCCCGAGTTGCGCGAGGCTATCGCTGGCGACGTGGCGCGTAGCCGGGGTATAGACGTCGGTCCCGGACAGGTAGTCGTCACGCCCGGCGGGAAACCGATAATGTTCTTCACCATCCTGGCGCTCATCGACGAGGGGGACGAGGTGCTGCTTCCCAACCCGGCTTTCCCGATCTACGAGTCGATGGTGAACTTCGTCGGCGGTAGGCCCGTCTTCGTACCTCTGCGCCAGGAGAACGGGTTCCGCTTCGACCTCGACGAGTTCAGAGCGGGCCTCAGCGAACGCACCAGGATGGTGATCCTCAACTCCCCGGCCAACCCGACGGGCGGCATGCTGACGGCTGATGACATCGCCGGGCTCGCGGCCATCCTGCGCGAGCGCCCCGACATCTACGTCCTGAGCGATGAGATCTACTCCCGGCTGCTCTACGCGGATGAGTTCGCCAGCATCGTCTCGGAGCCCGGACTCGGCCCCGACGGGCGAACGATCATACTCGACGGCTTCTCGAAGACCTACGCGATGACAGGCTGGCGGCTCGGCTACGG
>Ga0136615_10000248_pt1 | contig 24270 bp, 25 predicted proteins | sample AntDrymUQ2882206_2_FD_106647 | JGI IMG/M metagenome (GOLD analysis project Ga0136615, IMG submission 106647) | Polar desert sand microbial communities from Dry Valleys, Antarctica - metaG UQ288 (22.06) | ecosystem: Environmental > Terrestrial > Soil > Desert | place: Antarctica: Dry Valley... | reverse complement strand
TGAACTGGGGACACGTGGAGCGCCTCTTGACGAGGACCACCCATACAATCCCGATTCTGGCGCGCGGCACGCCGAGGCTCAGGTGTCAGGGCCGGGCGCGTCCTGGTCACGGCGGTGGTCGCGCTGTACGAGCTGAGTCGATCGTTGGGCCGGAAGCGTCGGGGGCCGTTCGGAGTGGGAGGACGCGGGGCGTGTGCGATTCGGGAGACCACGACCATGATCACAGGGCTGAGTCGGGGCGGCGATGCCTCGCGTCATTGAGGGTGACGCCGTGGATCCGATCGTTCTCGAGCCGGTCGACGACGTGGTCATCACCACGTTGGTCGACAACAGTTATGACGGGCTGATGAGGGACATGGGTCCCGCCCGGCGCACCCCGATGGGGCGAACACCTCGGGTATCGGCGCCGCAGTTCGTGGAGGGCGACCCGAGCTGCTGGCCTTGCCTGGCGTGGGCGCGGCCACCGCGGCAGTCGTGCGGTGCGTGTAGTCCTACCCCCACCAGATGGCCGCCCGTCGAGACCTCCTCACCGGAACTCTCCGAGATCACGCCCCCACCGCGCATCTGGAAGCCGTACCCCAGGGATGGCTGAACCTCTGGGTGCGGCTGCCGGACACCACCGACCTGGCACGGCTAGTCCGGGACTGCGAAGCCGCCGGCGTCATCACCGCCCCAGGCAACGAGTGGTTCCCCGCCGAACCCACCGGCTCCCTCAGGCTCAACTACTCCGGCCCGAACACCGGGCCTTCCGCGACGGGGCACGCATGATCGGACAGGCACTCGCACGTAACAACTGCACGACGCCGACGTTGAGCGCGTCCTCAACCGGCAGAGCAACGTGTGGATGAGGGACGAGTTGGATCTCAGCGCCCCCGACCTGCGGGGCGGATGGTTCTTCGTGACGGCGTCGTTCGAGTTCGACACACGAAGTGGCCAGCTGCGTACGTTGATCGCTGCTCACATCGAGCGCTGGGTGACCGGGTCCCGGAACATGATCGAAGCTGGTCAAGCTAACGACGAGTTCACCGACGAGGTCGACGCTCACGCCAAGGCGTTGACGTCCTTCGCTCTCGGGGTCACGAGCAACTCGTTGATCCAACCCGGAGCGATCGATGCCGCATTGGTTGGCGGGGGCCGGTGCCGTGGGCGAGGCGCGGGAGTCTATGACGTCGGCGAAGGTAAGGGCGCGAGCATCCGTTCGCCACGAGGCCGCGATGGGCAGGTGCAGGGTACGGCGGGCGGTCGAAGACCAGCAGCTCCTCACGTGCGTGGGTGATGACCTGCTCGAAGCGGGCCGCGATGGCCGCCCGGCCGACCACCACCTCACGATCTCCTCGGGACGGTGTCGTTCCTCGGCCGGCATCTCGGCGAGCAGGTCGCGGGCGGCGAGCTGGGTCTGGGCGAGCTCTTCCTGCCGGCGGGAGACCAGTGCCTTGATCGCGACGTCCGGCCTGGCCGCCCGCATCCGGGTGGGGCTCCCGGCGAGTCGGCTGACCATGCCGAGCTTTTCCAGCCGACCGAGCGACGTCTCGACGGCAGCCTCGTCGTGGTCGAGCGCGTCGGCGAGGTCGTCGATGCGTGCGTGGTCTGCACCGCTGACCTCAGGCTCCATATGTGTTTGCCCCATGACTCGTCTGCGGGCATGACACCGATGGACTCCAACATCCCCCGGAACCTCCCGGGTCCGCACCGGCCCGAACGTCACGAACCGCTGGGACCTCGGTAGGGCAGAGGCTGGCTGTAGACGACGTTCGTCGTCGTGCTGCCCAGTGGTGTCAACTCGTCGATGAGCCGCTCGAGGTGGGTCATCGACGTCGCGGCGACCTTCAGCGTGTAGCAGTCTTCGCCGGTTGTTCGCAGGCACTCGAGGATCTCGGAGCGTTCCTTGATCAGCTGGTGAAGGGGGTCGTGGCGGTTCCCGGGGTACTTGAGCCGGACTACCGCTAGCACGGTGAAGCCCACCTTCGCCAGGTCGACGTCCGCTCGGTAACCCTTGATGATGCCCGCTGATTCCAGGCGCCTGACTCGTTCCGTCGTCGCTGAAGCACTCAGGTTGACCCGCCGGGCGAGTTCGGTGAGCGGCACACGGCCATCGCGTTGCAACTCGGCCAGGATGGCCCAGTCGGTCGCATCGAGAGTCTCGGTCATTCGGCCACAATACCGGGACAACCGTGGAGCAGGCGCGCAAACACCGGGTGATTGCGGTGTACGCCGGCCACCTACCGGCATAGTCTGAGTCAGTGCTGCTAGGTGTCAACGTGCCGAACTTCGGCCCCGGGACCGACCCCGACGTGCTGCTGCAGTGGGCGCAGACGGTGGAGGGGCTGGGCTACGACCTACTGATGGTCTCCGACCACATCGCGGTGACTCCAGACGTCGCCGTGCGGTACCCCGCCCCGTTCTACGAACCCTTCACCACCCTCGCGTGGCTGGCCGGCGTGACCAGTCGAGTGCGGCTCGGCACGACTGTGTTGGTCACGCCCTACCGGCACCCACTGCTGGTGGCGCGCATGGCCGCCAACCTCAACCAGATCGCCAAGCTGGGCCTGATCCTCGGTGTCGGCGTCGGTGGGAAGCGCGAGGAGTTCGCCGCACTCGGCATCCCGTTCGAGCGCCGCGGCAGACTGACCGACGAACACCTCGAGGCCATTCGTACGGCCTGGACGGACGAGCGGGACTACGGCGCCGGTCGCATTCCGCTATGGATCGGCGGCAACAGTGACGCGGCGCTGCGCCGGGCGGCCCGCCTGGGTGACGCGTGGCACCCGATGAAGTTCACCGTCGGCTGGCTCGACGAGGCGTCGATCCGCCTCACCGACGCCGCCGACGATCTGCACCGGCCGGTGCCGGCCCTGGCCCCCAGGATCGCGCTTCGGCTCACCCGCCGGCCGTTGGCCGACGATGAGAGGCTCGTGGGCGAGGGCACGATCGAACAGGTGAGCGCGGACCTCGAGCACCTGCGGAACCTGGGCGCCCACGCCGTCCTGCTCGACCCCTACCACGGCGACCCGGAGGAGACGCGCCACCCGGAACAGGCTTGGGGGGCGCTCGAGACCGTGGCCGACGTCCTGCACCGCACCGCGCCACCCATGGAAACGGAGAAACGATGACACCCGATGACGAAGTCTTCCTGCGTCGAGCCATCCAGCTGGCTTCGGCCGGCCGAGCGGGAGGGGACGCGCCGTTCGGGTCCCTGTTGGTCGGACCGGACGGCGCAGTGCTCGTCGAGGAGCACAACACCGTCCTGTCCGACGATGACATCAGCGCTCACCCCGAGCTGAAGCTCGCTCGGTGGGCGGCCCGCGAGCTCGACGCCACCAGCGCGGGGGGGACGACCATGTACACCAGCTGCCAACCCTGCGGCATGTGCGCGGCGGCGATCGACAGGGCCGGTCTCGGCCGGGTCGTGTTCGCGTTGTCCAACGAACAATTGGTCGCCCTGAAGCCCTCTGGCGGATTCCCGCCGGTGCCCCAGGACGGACCGGCGCTCTTCGACGAGGCGCGTGCCGCCGTCAATGGTTACTACCACTGACATGGGCTCTCTGGACCTGTCCCGGTTCGCGCTCGTGGTCGTCGATGCCCAACGCGCCTTCGATGACGGTGAGTACTGGGGGAAGCGGAACAATCCCGACCGCGATGCCAACATCGCCTCCCTGATCGGGCACTGGGCCGAGCGAGGATGGCCACTGGTGTACGTGCGGCACGACTCGGTGGCGACTGGGTCGCCGCTGCATCCCTCGTCACCGGGGCACCAGTTCAAGGACTACCTGAAGGCCGAACCGGACTTGTTGGTGGTGAAGTCGGTGAACTCTGCCTTTCACGGGAACCCTGACCTCGATGCCTGGCTTCGGGAACGCAGATTGAACGGAATCGTGGTCTGCGGCATCACCACGAACCACTGTTGCGAAACCACCGCACGGGTTGGTGACAACCTCGGCCACCGGGTCCACTTCGCCCTCGACGCAACCCACACCTTCGATCGAGAAGGGCTCGATGGCGAGACCATCACCGCGGACGACCTCGGTCGAGTCACCGCCGCCAACCTGAACGGAGAGTTCGCCCTGGTCGTCAGCACGGCAGCTCTGCGCTCCGGAGATCTCGAGGTCCGACGGTGAGCCGCACGCGCCCCCGTCCGCCTGGAACCTGCGGGACCAGCAGGTCCTCGACGAGCAGGCACGGTAGGGATGCAGTGAATCACGGCCCGTTGACCGGAATCCGAGCGCGTTCCGCGCGGCGGCCCGGCGAGAATGGCCCGATCGCCGTGTGGAGCGGACGAGGAGGGGTGGACGGTGACCGCGTACTGGATCAACACGTTCCGGTCGATCAGTGACCAGGCGAAGCTCGAGGCCTACATCGCCCCTGGCAGCACCCCTGGGAAGCCATGTTCCACGCCGCCGTCCTGGCCTCCTCCTGATGACCCCTTCTGTCCCTACCAGGAACGACCCCACGTGGAAGAGCCGGGCAGACCGGCGGCGACCGCACGCCCACATTCCCAACGGCCCCACTCATCCCCGGTCAATCACCCCGCGAATGCGGGCCAGCGGATCCAGGCTCAGTGGAGGACGCTCCTAGCTGATCTGTGCGTCTGGACAGCGGTGGGGACTTACTCGTGCGAGGCGACGTAAATGAGGAACGTGTCGTCCGCTGTTGGCGGGAGATCGTTGTACTCCCCGCGGACCTCGACCTCGGTGAAACCGGCGCGCTCGAGCATCATCACGAGCTCACCGCAGAAGTAGAGGTTGGAGGTGAGCTGATGGCGCTCCTGGGCGATGAGCGACCCGTCTCGCCACTGGTAGGCGTCGATCTCATGTGCCACCTGCTGTAGCAACGGGTCCAGGCCGAGCATCCGCGACTGGAGCGCGTACTCGTCACCGTCCGGCCCGAGCTGGCGGTGACCGGGAGGCCGCGTCGGCTCGGGCAAGGCCCCCCGCGTGCCAGGTGGCCACAGGGCCCAGTGCGTGGCCTCGGAGTACGGAACCTCGTTGTCGAGGACGAGCCGGCCCCCCGGTTCCAAGTGCTTGTACAGGCGACGCAACGCCTGCTCGTCCTGTTCCCGGGTCGAACCCAACCCCAGACCACCACAGACGTAGATTGTGCGGTAGCGGCGCGGCAGATCCAGGTCGTGCATCGGTTGGCAGTACAGATTCGGCGACGCATTCACCGCCGCGGCTGCCTGCCTACACAACGACACCATGTCCGCTGACGCGTCGCACCCGTCGACGTCCAGCCCGGCCTCGACGTAGGGGACGAGCAGGCGACCCGCTCCGCACGCGACATCCAGTGCTGGCTGCCCTGCCTCGACGAACTGCCGGAAGTAGGCAATCTCGGGCCCGGCGCGGCGGAACAGCGACCACCAGCGAGCGACCAACCCGTGGTGCCAGCTCTGCGGCTCTACAGGTATCACTTGTCCACACTAGCCACCGGGACCTCGGTTAGTTAGGCGCCACGACGGACGCCCCGTCGCAGAGTCATCGCCGGACCTCGATGGCGCGCAGTGTCGAACGAGCGAAGCCATCCTCCAGGCGGCAGGAGCGGACGCTACCGCGTCACGGTATGCGGCAGGAGCGGACGCTACCGCGTCACGGTGCGGCAGGAGCGGACGCTACCGCGTCACGGTATGCGGCATGTGCGGGCGGTAATCGAGCGTAGGTTGGAGTGCTAGATTCACGTGCCCTGGTCGCGTGGAACCACGAAGGTCCGCTCGCCAGCGGGCTCGGGCACCGAGTCGCTCCTCAGCCCAAGATCGAAGCTCGTCTGGTCGCTCAGGTTGTCTAGCGCCCAGGAGTGACCTCGCTGAGCGTCGAAGAGCCACAGCAGGTCGGAAGTCGCGGCCAGCACTTCGCGCACCGTCTCTGCTTTCAAGCGAGAGTGCAGCCAACTGGCATCCCCGAGAGGACCGACGTGGACGAAGTCGTTCCGCAACTTCACGGCCTTCTTGAGCGTGCCGATGAGCGCGCGCCGTGGCGAAAGCGTCTGGTCATAGCCCTCGAGTTTCGGCAAATATTCCTCGATGATTCGCACGATGGGCGGCGCGGGAAGGTTGATCACGAGCCACCCGGCTTCAGGCACAAGAGCGCTCAGCAATCGCTTCAGCTCGACCTCGACGGCCGTCACCGCGAGGATGATCGTCGTCACGGGGTCCACCTGCGACGCGACGTGCCAGATCTCGCGGCCGACAGGTTCTCGGACATCCGTCGCTGCGAGTGCCTCGAGTTCCTGCTCCACGGCGGGGTTCAGCGACAACTGGGGGTGCAGGCGGGCGCTCCACTGAGGACGCAGGCGCAGGCGGTTCCATTCTTCGCCGTCGTCGGACCACAGCAGTGGACCGTCCGGCGTAGCCAGGGAACCGGGATCGACGGCTGAAGACCACCGCCACCTGATGAGCGCATATGCCTCCATCCAATGACGCGTCAGACTATCGGCCACGGACGCGCAGAAGGCCTGCATATCGGCGGGATAGAAGTCGAACAGGAGGAGGTCGGGCTCGTTCGCCCGAAAGCCGTCTGGCCAGTCCCCGCGTGAGATGCCTTTGAGCACCCGCAGCCATGCGTCAGGAACGGTGTGCGTCTCGGTGGCAGAGAGCATGGGGACACCCGAGTTGGTGATCCCCGGTTCGGCGTCGACCGCGAAGATGGTTGCCCACACGCCCTCGGCCAGATGGAAGGTCAGCGACTCTTGATGGTGCCGAGAGACGGCGAAGGGGAGTTTGGTCTCGATCTTGAACTGACATACAGCGTCGCTCATGTGCGCAAATCTACGACGCGCCGTCGCTTTACGGCCGCCGGTCGCGCCCTTGCGGCGTACGCGGGGGGCAGCATCGAGCGACGAAATCCCGTACCGCTGTGACCATTCTGTGACCAGTCTCCGGGCTGTCACCCTCGAGTGGTTGCGCGAAAAGGCTTGACCTGCGGATATGTGGTCGGGATGCGGGGATTTGAACCCCGGATCTCCGGTCCCCCAGACCGGCGCCCTGGACCAAACTGGGCCACATCCCGTTGCTGGCAACGGCGAGCGTATCGCCGGCCGCTGCCAGAAGGCCAATGCGCTGGCGGGATACCCTTGGCGTGACGGTGAGCCGTGACGGCGAGCAATGAGAGGCGTGCGTGAAGCTCTTCGACGCAGGCGCCCGGGCGGGCACATCCACCACGGTTCACGACGGGGTCGTGACGGCAGCGAATGCCATCACAGCCCTGCGCCTGCTCGGTCTGCCGCTGTTCGTCTGGTTGATGGTCGTCGTGCAGGCCTACGGCATCGCCTTCGCGGTCCTGGTAGTGGTCGCGACCACCGACTGGGTGGACGGCTACGTCGCCCGGCGCTTCGACCAGGTCACCAAGCTCGGCAAGATCATCGATCCGCTGATCGACCGGGCTTTGCTGGCGACCACCGCCCTGACCCTGCTGTACGTCGGCTTCCTGCCGCTGTGGGTTGCCGTCCTGGTGGTGGGCCGGGACCTGGTGCTGCTGGCGGTCAGCGTCACCCTGTTCGGCGGTAACCCCGGCATTCCGGTCAGCCGGCTGGGCAAGCTCGCCACCGCCTGCCTGCTCATCGGGGTGCCGGGCTTCCTGCTCGGGCGGATGGACTGGGCCGGTGCGCAACCGTTCCTGGCGGCCGCCTACGCCTTCACGGTGGTCGGCATCGCCAGCTACTACGTCGCTGGATGGCACTACTGGCACGCTGCCCGGGTCGCCCTGCGCATGGCTGCGGCATCGTCGGAAGAAGGTGAGCGGCGGTGAGCGACCTCACCGACGCCCTCGGGCTCAACGCCGAGACCGACTACGCGCGCCGACCGCCGGTCCGCTGGTCGCAACCGTGGTCCAGCGGCGTCGTGCGCAGCCTGACGGCGCTCGGCGCCCTGCTCGTCGGGTTCCTGCTGTCGGCGGGGGTCAGCGTCGGACGCCAGCAGGCGGCCGAGCAGGGCGCCCGCAAGTCCGAGCTCATCGCCTTGATCGACGCGCGCCAAGCCCGTGCCGATGCCCTTGCCGAGCAGCTGGAGCGCCTTCGCGGGCGGGTCGACGCCGCGCAGGCAGCCGCCGTGAATCCCGCCGTCCCCGCCCTGCGCACCCGGCTTGCGGCCGTCGAGGCCGCCACAGGCCTGACCGCGCTGACCGGTCCGGGCGTGCAACTGACGTTGTCCGACGGCACCGGTACCTGTCCTGCACAGCGTCCCGAGGACTGCCGGATCCAAGACGTCGACCTGCAGATGGCCGCCAACACCCTGTTCGCGCTGGGCGCCGAGGGCATCGCCGTCAACGGTGAGCGGATGATCGCCACCACCGCCATCCGCAGCGCCGGTTCGGCTGTCCTGGTGAACTACCGCGTGCTGACGTCGCCCTACGTCGTGGCAGCGGTCGGCAACGCACCCGCCCTCGACCAAGGGGTGCGGGTCAGCGCACTGTGGGACGACTTTGAGATCTGGCGTGACGTCTACGGCCTCGGGATCTCCCTGGAGCAGGCCGACGAGGTGGTACTGCCGGCCTTCTCCGGTTCGGTGCGGGTGCCCACCGCCGCGGACGCCCCGGGCAGCGCGCCATGATCGCCCTGCTGGCGTTGCTGCTGGGTGCCACGCTCGGCCTGGTGCTGCAACCCAACGTGCCGCTGGCCCTGGCGCCATACCTGCCAGTGGCCGTGGTGGCCGCCCTCGACGCGTTGTTCGGCGGCGTTCGCGCCCGCCTCGACGAGACCTTTAGCGACCGGGTGTTCTTGGTGTCGTTTCTGTCCAACGTTATCTTGGCCGTCTTCCTGGTCTACCTGGGCGACCAGCTCAATGTCGGCGACGCGTTGGAGACGGCGGTCATCGTGGTCTTCGGGGTTCGCATCTTCCAGAACCTGGCCGCCGTCCGCCGGCACGTGTTCCGGGTATGACGGGCACCGCGCACCAGGAGCGGACCCGGGGGCTGCAGCGGCCCACCGCCACCGGGTCGTCGTCGCCGTGGCTGCGCGCCGCGACGGTCCTGGCCTGCGCGCTGCTCGGCTTCCTGCTGGTGACTCAGTTGCGCGCCGGCGAGGACCTCGGTGAGCGGCTCGACATCGAGCGAGAGCAGGACCTCGCCCAGATCCTGGCCGACCTGTCCACCCAGTCCGACCGCCTGCAGGAAGAGGTCACCGACCTGCGCTTGACGCTGCTGGGGTTCGAGAACTCTGCCCAGAGCGACGAGCTGGCGTTGGACAGCCTGCGCCGCCGCCTGCAGGAGCTGCGCGTGCTCGCTGGCACGCTGGCCGTTGAGGGGGAGGGCGTGGAGATGATCGTGGAGGACCCCGACACCCAGGTCACCCAGGAGCTGCTCGTCGACAGCGTGCAGGAGCTGCGCGACGCCGGCGCCGAGGCGATCGCCGTCAACGACGTCCGCCTCGTCGCGTCTTCGTCCTTTACCTCGGGAAACCGCCGGTTGGTCGTCGACGGCAAGCCGCTGGACGCGCCCTACGTCCTCATCGCAGTCGGTCCCGCCGAGACGATCGGCAAAGCCCTGGCCATCCCGGGCGGCGCGGTCGACTCGCTGGAATCGCGGTCAGCAGTGACGACGACGGTCAACCAGCTGGCGGTGGTGAGCGTGCCCGCACGGGCGGAACCGGTGTCGTTCGTCTACGGCGAGCCGTCACCGGCTGACAGCCAACAGTGACGGGGTAGCATCCGCGCGAGCCGATCAAAGGACGTCCAGCGTGATCCCTTCCGAGCTGCGATACACCGAAGATCACGAGTGGGCGCGGGCCGAGGGCGCGCGTGTCACGGTCGGGATCACGCACTACGCCCAGGACGCCCTCGGTGACGTGGTCTACGTGGACCTGCCGTCGACGGGCACCCGCGTCGAGCACGGTCAACCGTTCGGAGAGGTCGAGTCGACCAAGAGCGTGTCGGACCTGTACGCGCCGCTGTCGGGCACGATCGTCGCGCGCAACGAGTCGCTGGAGGGCCAGCCCGAGCTGGTCAACGCCGACCCCTACGGTGACGGTTGGATGGTGGTCATCGAAGCCGACGACGCCGCAGCCACCGACGCGATGATGTCGGCGCAGGACTACGAGCGGCTGACCACCTCGTCGTAGAGGACGGGTGCGGCCAGGGAGGCGGGTCCCCAGGCCGCAACCCGGCATGGGACCGCCGCCGGCTCGGTGTTAGCATCCCGCCGTGGCGGCCATACCGGCCGCTGACGAGAGTGCGGGCGCGTTGGAGGCTGCATGCCGGCGCCGCGCTGGCGAACTGACGTGGACCTGACGTGGGAGAGCGGATGATCTGCAAGCACTGCGGTCATGAGAACCCCGCAGATGCGAACTTCTGCGCCAACTGCGGCCGCCCGCTCGACCACAGCGGGGACACCACCACCGGGGCGCTGAAGGCCGAGGACGTCGAGCTCGCCGAGGCCAACGAGGCCGGGGTCGACGTCGGCGAGCTCGAGGCCGGCACGGCGCTGCTGGTCGGGGTCCGCGGCTCCAACCGCGGCGCGCGGTTCCTGCTCGACCGCGACGTCGTCACCGTGGGTCGCCATCCGGAGAGCGACATCTTTCTGGACGACATCACGGTGTCACGCCGCCACGCGGAGTTCCGCCGTGATGCCCAGCGCTTCTGGGTGCACGACGTCGGCAGCCTCAACGGCACCTACGTCAACGGCAACCGCGCCGACGACCAGCTGCTGCAGACCGGTGACGAGGTCCAAATCGGCAAGTTCAAGCTCGTCACCTTCCTGGCGGAACCGGCGGGCTGACGGTTGGTAGCTGACGGGTTCACCATCGGCGAGGTCCTCAACCAGCTCAAAGAGGACTTCGAGGACATCACCATCTCCAAGATCCGTTTCCTGGAGAGTGAGGGCCTCATCTACCCCGACCGCACCGAGTCGGGCTACCGCAAGTTCACCGACGACGACGTGGACCGCCTGCGCTTCATCCTGACCGCCCAACGCGACCACTACCTGCCGCTGAAGATCATCCGCGAGCAGCTGGAGCGCCTGGACGCCGGCGAGCCGGACGGGACCAACGACGCCAACGCCGCCGCCGCAGCCGGCGACGGGCAGGCCGAGGAGCGTCTCGGGACGCGCCGGGCGAGCGAGATCGCCGCCGCGTTGGAGAAGGCCGTCTCGGCGGGGGAGCAGCCGTTACTGGAGCAACCGCCGCAGCGTGTGATGCTGTCGTTGCGTGAGTTCTCCGAGGCGACGGGCCTGGACGCGGCCGAGGTCCGCGCCCTGCGCGACTACGGCATTATCGGCGGGCGCCCCGAGGAGGGCGGGTCGTTCGACGGCGACGACCTGCTGGCCGCCCGTGCCGCTCGCGACCTGCTGCACCTTGGACTGGAAGCGCGTCATCTGCGGATGTACGGGCAGTTCGTCGACCGCGAGATCGCCCTGTTCGAGCAGCTGGTCACGCCGCTGCTGCGCCAGCGCAACCCCGAGGCGCGGCGCCAGGCCACCCGCCAGCTGGAGAAGCTGGCCGTGCTGACCGGACGGCTGAAGCGCTCCCTGCTCGCCCGCGCGCTGCGCGGCTATGTGCACGGCGGCTGACCTGTTCGAAGTCCGGCGATCCTCGGTGGGCAGGGGATGGGGCCCGCCGAGATGGTCGAGATCGCCGGCTCGCGGAAGGGCCGGGTGCCGTCGCGTGATGGCGACGGTCGCGACCATGTTGGTGCTGTGCCTGGGCGCTGGGCCGGTTGCCGCCGCGCCTGGCGAGCCGGACGTCACCGCCGGGGGTGCGGTGCTGTGGGACCCCGCCGACGACCGGGCGCTGTTCGACAAGCAGGCGGGTGCCGCGCGGCCGATGGCCTCCACGACCAAGATCATGACGGTGCTGCTCGCGTTGGAGGCCGGAGCCGGCGACGAGACGCTCAGCGTCTCGGCTGAGGCGGCGGCGGTCGACGACGCACCGGGGACCGCAACCCTCGGCCTACAGCCGGGTCAGCAACTGCCCGTCGATTCGGTCCTGGAGGGTTTGCTGCTGCGCAGCGGCAACGACGCGGCGGTGGCGGTCGCCGAGCACGTGTCCGGCAGCGAGCCGGCGTTCGTGGCGCGGATGAACGCACGAGCCGTCGAGCTGGGCCTGGACGCCACCAGCTTCGTCAACGCCAGCGGCCTGACCAACGACCTCGCCCACCACGCAAGCCCCACCGACCTCGCGCGGCTGGCAGAGGTGGCGATGCGCGACGACGACTTCCGCGCGTGGGTGAACTCGATGTCGAGCACGGTCCCCGGCATCGGCACCCTGGTCAACCGCAACGAGCTGCTCGACCGCTACCGGGGTGCGGATGGCGTCAAGACCGGCTACACCGCCTTGGCGGGGCTGTGCCTGGTCGCCAGCGCCACCCGCGACGGACGCCGGCTGTTCAGTGTCGTGCTGGACTCGCAGGCCAGCTTCAGCGACGCCGCCGCTCTGCTGGACTACGGCTTCAACGCCTTCCGCCGCGTGCAGCCGCTGCAACGGCGAGTACGGGTGACGCGTTACCACTGGGCCGGCGCGGACGTGGCCCTGCTCAGCGACGGCGTGCTGGGTCGCACGCTGCCCACCGGCGCTGCGGTGCGCTTGCGCACCATCCTGCGACCCGACGCGCGACGGCCGCTGCGCAGCGGACACGTGCTGGGCCGCGCAGAGCTGCTCACCGGCGGCCGCGTCGTGGATCGGGTGGCCTTACGAGCGGCACGAAGTGTGCCCGCATCCCCGCCGGCCGCCTCGCCGGCCGCCGGCGCCACCACCGTTGGGCGGGCGGTGCAGGACGCCCTTCGCGCGTTTGCCCGGCTGCGTCCCGTGACCCGCGAGCTGTGATCGGCTGTGGGTACCGGCCGCGGCGGTTCTTCGATTGCTGACACGATGCCCTACCGCTTCGCTGCTTGCGGGCTGCGTCGCGGTGCTCAGGCCACGTAGACTTGGCCGCCAAGCGGACAGGCGAAGGAGTCGACCGTGATCGAGCTGGAGTTGGTCGGGGTGCGGGTGGAGCTGCCGCACAACCAGCCGATCGTCTTGCTGAAGGAACGGTCGGGAGAGCGCTTCCTGCCGATTTGGATCGGCGCGGTGGAAGCGACGTCGATCGCGTTTGCCCTGCAAGGGGTGGCTCCCGCCCGTCCGATGACCCACGATCTCATGCGTGACCTGCTGGCAAGCCTGCATGTCTCGGTGGACCGCATCGTGGTGACGGAGATGCGGGAGCGCACCTTCTACGCCGAGATCCAGATGACGCAGGCTGACGAGCCGGTGGTGGTCTCGTCGCGACCGTCGGACGCCATCGCCTTGGCGGTGCGCGCCACCGTCCCGATCTACGCCGACGAGGGCGTCCTGTCGGAAGCCGGCATCGAGATCGAGGATGCTGACGAAGACGAAGTCGAGCGCTTCAAGGAATTCCTCGAGCAAGTCACGCCAGAAGACTTCCGCGAGTGACACCAGCGTTACTCCATGGTCCGGGCGGCGGTCTTCACGTACGCCTACGGTAGGATTCTCGATAGAGGACCCTTGTGGCGTGGGTAAACCACAGGTTTTTCCACAGATGTGCACAACCTCTACATGAGCGCCACCCTTCTGCAACCCTCTAGTGAAGACTGAGATTTGGCACCTGACGGCGGGCTGTGAGCCGGGCGGGAAAGCCACATGGCAGTGGGAGGTCATTGACGCCGGTGGGCCGGCAGCGTAAGTTCGCTGAAATTACGGTGCTGTGAGCATCCCGGCCAGTGACCACACCGGGGCAGTCCCGCAGTACCGCAGACAGGGGTTTGTGATGGCCGCACGCGAGAACCGCTACCTGCGCGACATCCCACTACCCGGCATGGAGGAGCGGCCGTCGGGCTACCGCGGACCGGCGGTCTGCAAGATCATCGACATCAGCTACCGCCAGCTCGATTACTGGACGACAACCGGGCTGATCACCCCGTCGGTCCGCAACGCCGAGGGCTCGGGATCTCAGCGGCTGTACGCCTTCGAAGACATCGTGCAGCTCAAGGTCATCAAGAGCCTGCTCGACGCGGGAGTGAGCTTGCAGCGCATCCGCGCGGCCATCGACTACGTGCGGGAGCGTGGGCTGTCGTTGCGCGGGCTGACGTTGGTCTCCGACGGCGCCACGGTTTATGCCCTGGACGACTCGCGCGATGTCGTCGACCTGCTGGCCAAAGGTCAGGGCGTCTTCGGCATCGCCGTGGAGCCGGTGTGGCGGGCCGTCGAGGCGGAAGTCACCCGCCTGCCGGCCGAGTCCACCCCCGACGCCGCGGTCTCGGGCAAGGACGTCGCTGGACGGGCTGTCCAAAGCTGAGCGAGCCACCCTGTCGCGGCGGCCGCGGCGGCGGCCGGACGGGGGCTAGACTCGGCGGCGCGGCGCGGCTGCCCCCTTCGCCCGACCCGCCCTTTTGCTGTCGCCTTGCTTGTAGGAGCCCGCGTTGGACTTCGCCCCGCACACCGACGATGACCTGGCCGCCATGCTGGCCGCGATCGGCAAGTCCGACCTCGCGGACCTGTACCGGCACATCCCAGAATCCCTGCGGGTGCGCGGCGCGCTGAACCTTCCCCCCGGACGCAGCGAGGACGAGGTCCTCGGCGCCCTGGCCCGGCATGCCGCGGCCAATACGCCCGACACCGTCTGCTTCGCCGGCGGTGGCGCGTACGACCACTACGTACCCGCCGTGGTCGGCGCCGTGATCAGCAGGGGCGAGTTGCTGACCTCCTACACGCCCTACCAGCCCGAGGTCAGCCAGGGGATGTTGCAGGCGCTGTTCGAGTACCAGACGGTGATCAGCGAGCTGACGGGTCTGCCGGTCTCCAACGCCAGCCTGTACGACGGCGGCAGCGCGGTCGCCGAGGCGGTGTCGATGGCCTGCGTGGCAACGCGGCGCAACAAAGTTGTGCTGTCTGCGGCGCTGGACGCGCCCAGCCGCCAAATTGTGCGCACGTACGGACACCCGCTGGGTCGCGAGGTCGCCGTGGTGGACCACGACGACCGCGGCACGACCCCGGCAGGCCAGGTCGCTGACGACGTCGCCGCCGTCGTGATCGCGCAGCCCAACAGCCTGGGCGTGGTCGAGGACGTGCGCGCCCAAGCCGAGGCGGCGCACGCCGCCGGCGCCAAGCTGATCGTCAAGCTGGAGCCGACCGCGGTCGGCCTGCTGGCCACGCCCGGAAGCCAGGGGGCGGACCTGGTCATCGGCGAGGGGCAGCCGCTGGGCCAGGGACTGTCCTACGGGGGACCGTCGTTCGGGTTCCTGGCCTGCACCCATGACCAGGTCAGGCGGCTGCCCGGCCGAGTCGTGGGCCAGACGGTCGATCGGCGCGGAACCCGCGGCTACGTGATGACGCTGCGGGCCCGGGAACAAGACATCCGCCGTGAGCGTGCCACCTCCAACATCTGCACCAACCAGACGCTGTGCGCCGTGGCGGCCCTGGTCTACGTCACCTGGCTGGGCCCGCAAGGCTTGCGCGAGCTGGCGGCCGCCTGCCTGTCGCGGGCGCGCCACGCCGCGGCGCGGCTGACGCGGGTCGACGGGGTGGAGTTGGCGGTCAGCGGGCCGTTCCTCAAGGAGTTCGCGTTGCGTCTACAGGGCGTGGACCCCCACGCCGTGGTTGGCGGTCTGCTCGACGCCGGGTACCTGATCGGGCCCGTGGTGCCCGACGGCCCGACGGCGGGGGCGGTGATGGTGGCGGTCACCGAGCGGCGCACCGCCGCCGAGGTCGAGGGACTGGCTGAGGCCCTCGCCGATGTCCTGCGCACGCAGCGGCGCGAGCTGGTTGCGGCCGCCGGACCGGCCGCCGGGCCCGCCGCCGGTGGGGAGAGCGCCTGATGCCGCTGATGGGCGACCGGCTCGCGGCCGAACCGACCGTGTTCGAGCGCTCGCGTCCCGGGCGCCGCTCGGCGACAATGCCCGCGCTGGACGTGGCGGCGGTCGACCCCGCCGAAGCGCTGCCGGGCGTGGAGCTGGCCGAGGCCCCGCCGCGACTGCCGGAGATGGGCGAGCTCGACCTGCTGCGCCACTTCACGCGGCTCAGCCACCGCAACCACGGCATCGACGTCGGCTTCTACCCGCTGGGCTCCTGCTCGATGAAGTACAACCCGCGACTGGCCGAGGTAGCCGCGGCGCTGCCCGGCTTCCGCCAGCTGCACCCCTGGGCGCCCGACGCCGCCGCGCAGGGCACGCTGGCGCTGCTAGCCGACCTCGAGCGCTGGCTGTGCGAGCTGGCGGGGCTGCGGGCGGCCACCTTCCAGCCCGCCGCCGGAGCGCACGGCGAACTCACCGGACTGCTACTGATCCGCGCGTACCACAGCGACCGCGGTGACGCTCGTCGCACGATCATCGTGCCCGACTCCGCGCACGGCACCAACCCGGCGAGCGCCGCCATGAGCGGCTACGACGTCGTCACCGTCCCCTCGGGCGACGGCGGGCTGGTCGACGTCGACAAGCTGGAGGATCTGGTCGATGAATCGACCGCCGGGTTGATGCTGACCAACCCCAACACCCTCGGCCTGTTCGAGCTGGAGATCGAGCGGATCGCGGCGATCCTGCACCGCGTCGGCGCGCTGCTGTACTACGACGGCGCCAACTTCAACGCGATCGCCGGCCAGGTCCGCCCTGGCGACATGGGCTTCGACGTCGTCCACCTCAACGTGCACAAGACCTTCGCCACCCCGCACGGGGGCGGTGGGCCCGGCGCTGGTCCCGTCGTCGTCAGCCAGCGTCTTGCGCCGTACCTGCCGGCACCGGTCGTCGTCCGCCACGACGATGGGACCTGGGCCTGGGATGCGGACCGGCCCAAGTCCATCGGGCGGCTGCACGGTTTCCATGGGAACGCGGCCGTGCTCATCCGCGCCTACAGCTACCTGCTGTTCCACGGCGGCGACGGGCTGCAGACCATGAGCGCCAAGGCCGTCCTCAACGCCAACTACGTGGCGTCCAAAGTCAGCGACGTCCTGCCGCTGGGCTACGGCCAGCATCAGCCGATGCACGAGTTCGTCGCCACCGGCAAAGGCCTCAAAGCGCACGGCGTGCGGGTCACCGACCTGTGCAAGCGGCTCATCGACCTGGGCTATCACCCACCGACCAACTACTTCCCCCTCATCGTCGACGAGGCCTTGATGGTCGAGCCCACCGAGACCGAGTCGCAAGAGACCCTCGACGACTTCGTGGCCGCACTGCGCCAGATCGTGGCGGAGGCGGCCAGCGACCCCCAGCTGTTGCACGACGCGCCGCAGACCACCCCGGTCACCCGCCTGGACGAGGGCCGAGCCGGTCGCGAGCTGGTGCTGCGCTGGCACCCTCGGTCCGGTTGACCCGCTCCGCCCGGCTGCGGGTCGGGCTCCTACGGCCAGGCGGTTGCTCGGACGTACGTGCGCTGCCGCTTCGTTACTTGAGCGCTGAGACAAGCCGTGCCTGAGGGCCACACGATCCACCGCTACGCGCGCGAGCATCGCCGCTGGCTGCGCGGGAGGGCGGTCGAGGTCAGCTCGCCGCAGGGGCGCTTCGCCGCCGGTGCCCGGCTGCTCGACGGTCGCACCCTGCTGACGGTCGATGCCTACGGCAAGCACCTGTTCTACCGCTTCCAGGGCGCGGCGACCCTGCACGTGCACCTCGGGTTGTACGGCGGCTTTCGGGAGCTTCGGATGGTCAACAGCGAGCGGGGTGGCGACGGCTGGTCTGTCGCCGAGGTGCCACCGCCAACGCCGGGGACGCGGCTGCAGCTGCGCACTCCCGAGGTCACCATCCGCCTGTCGGGACCCACGTCATGCGAGCTGCTCGACCCCGACGGCGAGACACGGATACGCGCACGGCTCGGCCCGGATCCGCTGCGCCGCGACAGCGACGCCGAGGCGGTGGCGGCGGCGCTGCGTCGGCGGACCACGCCCATCGGGGCGGCGCTGCTGGACCAGAAGGTCGTCGCCGGCATCGGCAACGTCTTCCGCGCCGAGGCGCTGTTCGTCTGCGGCACCGCTCCGCTGCGCCCCGCCAACCTGCTGGACCCCGACGACTTCCAGCGCCTGTGGGCGACCATCCGCGGCATGCTCGCGGAGGGATTGCGCATGGGAAGGATCGTCACCGTCGAGCCCGCTGAGGTCGGCAAGCGCACCCGCGGCCGCCTGCTCGCCGACGAGCGCCACTACGTTTACCGCCGCGCCGGCCTGCCCTGCCGCCGCTGCGGGACTGCGATCCGTGCCTTCAAGCTTGCTGCACGGACCGCCTACGCCTGCCCGACCTGCCAACCGTGGTGAACGCGGCGATGGTCAACCGTTGGCAGTGCCTGCGGCATTCGGCTACCTCGTCACGCGTACCCGCAGCCCCCGGCTGTTGCTGATGGCCCTGCTCAGCTCGGTCTCCCGTCGCCGGTCCACCGAGTGGCCGAACCGGGCGCGCAGCAGCAGCTGCGCCTCCAGCGTGTCGTTGCGCGGGGCGTTGCGCAGCTGTCGCACCAGCCCGCCGAAGGTCTCGGCGCGCCGCCCCAGCCGGCCTTCGCACTCCCCGAACAAGAAGCAGAACTCGCCGCCACCGCCATAGTTGGGGTTGCCGACGATCAACTGTCCGCGACCGCCTGCGGAGCGCTGCCCGAGGTCGTAGGTGAACACCCGGCGGGCGACCTTCGTCCTGCGGTCCCCGCGGAAGCGGTGCAGCACGGCACGGACCCGCAGGACGGACCCTCGCTCGACGAGCACCGTCCCATCGGGCTCGTACCAGCGACCGTTGCGGCGGACCATCAGACGGGCCACCTTCCAATAGCGCTGCTGGTCCACGACCTGGCTGCGCAGGTGGACCCCGTCGAAGCGAACCTTGCCGAAGCGGTTGCCGGCCAGCCGCTCCAGCTGCAGCCACGGCTCTTGCATGGACTCCACGGAAACGTCCCAGCGGGCGTTGAACTGGTTGCTGCGCTGCAGCTGGTACGTGCGGCCCTTGTGGGTCATGTCGACCGTCCACGTCACCGTGGAGCTGCCGGCGCTGTAGTACCGGTCGAGCAGGAAGTCGATGTTGGAATAGCCGTGGATGAAGGTGATGAACGGCACGTAGTCGCGGTAGGCCACATTAGTGGTGCCCGTGTCGCTGACCAGCGAGCCGTCCGGCCGCTCAGCGATGGTGCGTGACGTGATGGGACTGGCGAACGCCGGACCGGTCAGGCGGCTGTGCAGGCCGGTGTAGCCGTCGTAGTCGACGGTGCCGACCGGCGCCCCGAGGGTGGCCAGCTTGTAGCTGCCGAACGCCGGGTCGACGGCGATGGTGACGGCCTCGGCTCCGTGCAATCCCAGCCTGGTGCGACCCTCCCAGAAGAACGGATGGCCGAAGGCCAGCGCCTCGCCCTGGCAGGTCCAGGTGGTGGTTCCGGTGCCGGCGGCGGTGATGTCGCCGTAGGACAAGGCCGCGGCGAAGTTGCTGCCCGCGACGATGTCGCCGGGTGCGGCGACTGCGCTCGCCGAGTAGCCGGTGCCGGCCACTGGCACGATCGGTGAGCCGTCGCGGCGGGCACGTCGCTGCAGCCATTCGATGCGTTCCTGGCTACCGTTGATGGCCAGGGGCACGGCCAGGCGGGGCAGGCGACCGGGTACGGCCGCCATCGCCGTGCTGGTCTGCACGGCGATCGACCGGCGCTGCCCCCGGTCGAGCTGGACGGACGCTCCCGCCCTGCCGGTCGGCGAACCCGCGTCGGTCATCGTCAGCATCTCCTCGGCGGGCGTGATGCCGGCGAGGCTGCTGGCGCCCCAGGTGAAGCCGTAGGACACCGCGCCCACCAGTTGGTCGTCGAGGTAGACGGGAGACCCGGACATCCCGGCCCACACGCCGCGCTCGCCGTCGATGCCCAGGCCGGACAGCTCGGCGATGATCAGGTCGTGGTCGATGCCGATGCCGCCGTAGTCGATGCCGAGGATGTCGGCGTTGAATGTTTGCGCTGTCGTTCCGTGCACCACCGTGGCGCCGGTGGCCGCGACGGGTACCTGCGCGCCGGTGTCCGGGTCACGCCCGTTGGCGTCCAGCAGCGACTGCAGCGCGGCCGTGGTCAGCGCCGGCGCGCAGTCACGGTCGGCGGCGGCGGCCACGGGGACCGCCGGTAATACGGACAGCGCACTGGCAAGTACGCACAGTGACAGCAGGACGGACAAGCGGTACGGCCGTGATCGTGTCAACGAGGCTCCCAACCGGGAACGGCCCACCTGCTGTGGTCCGGGATAGCCGAACGCTACGGGCCAGCTTGTGCCGAAGCGAGCACTATCTGGCCACTGGCCGCAATCTCATCCCAAACGGCTATGCCCCATGGCCACGGCGGACTAGTTGTGGCGCGACCGCCGGGCTCCGTCGGGCCTGAATACCCGAGGTTCCGCGACTTGGTCGCGCCTGCGTTGACCAAGTCGCGGGACCGCCCGGCGCCACCGGGTGAAGGACCAGCCCAGCAGCAGGGTCCAGCCGGGGCTACGGCGGGCTAGTCGCCGCGGCGTTCCAGCCAGGCCAACAGCGTCCGCACGCCGTAGCCGGTGCCGCCGGGTGGCTGGTAGCCACCGGCCAGCTCGACGGGTCGGAACGACGGCCCGGCGATGTCCAGGTGCGCCCACGGGACATCACCGACGAAGCGGCGCAGGAACAGCCCGCCCATGATCGCGCCGCCGTTGGCGCCGTCGCCGGTGTTGTTCAGGTCAGCCACCGGCGAGTCGAGCAGATGCTCGAGGTCGTCCCACAGCGGCAGCTCCCACAGTGACTCACCGGCCACGCCGGCTGCCCGCAGCAGCGAGGACAGCAACTCGGCGTCGTTACCCATGACGGCGGCGGCCAGGCGACCGACGGCGTGCAGGGAGGACCCCGTCAAAGTCGCCAGGTCGACGATGGCATCGGGTGCCTCCTGCGCGACGGCGTGCAGGGCGTCGGCCAGAACCAGGCGACCTTCGGCGTCGGTGTCGCGGACCTCGACGGTGGTGCCGCCATGGATGCGGATGACGTCGTCGGGGCGTTGGGCGTCGCGGCCTGGCATGTTCTCCGCCAGCGCCAGCAGCGCCGTCACCTCCAGGCGGACACCGAGGTCGGCCAGCGCCGAGCAAGCGCCCGCGATCGCTGCGGCGCCGGCCATGTCGGCCTTCATCCACTCCATGCTCGTGCCGCGCTTGAGGTTCAGACCACCGCTGTCGAAGGTGATGCCCTTGCCGACCAGGGCCACGTGGCCAAGGGCGGCGGCCGGGCGGTAGCGCAGGCGCACCAGCCGAGGTTCGACGCTGGAACCGCGCCCCACCGCGAGCAGGCCGCCGAAGCCCTCGGCGCGCAACGCCGCGGCGTCGAGGATCTCCACCTCGCAGCTGTCGGCGACCAGCGCGGCGATCGCGTCGGCGAGGTCGGCTGGCCGCTTGTGGCCAGGCGGCAGGTTGACCAGGTCGCGGGCGGCGATGGTGGCGCAGGCGTAGCGCTGTGCCCTGGCCAGCGCCTGCCGGGCGTCGGCGAGCTGGCTGGACGGCGTCAGCACCACCACGTCGGTCAGGGTCGAAGCCGGCGGCTGCGCGTCCACCCCGAGATGCCGGCGGTCCTCGTAGGCCCCGAGGGCAAACCCTTCGGCCACCGCCTCGACGGCGGCCGGGCCGGCATGGACCTGCGACAGCGTCGTGGCGACCCGGGGGGCGTGGCGGGCGGCACGGGCGGCCACGCCCGCCGCCCGGCGCAGGCGCTCGTTGTCCGTGGCGTCCATCCGTCCCAGCCCCACCAGCAGCACCCCCCGCGCCTCCAGGCCCGGAGAGCTCAGCAGCAGCTGCTGGCCGATGTCGCCGCGGAAGTCGGGGGTGACGGGCCAGGCATCCAGTCCCAGCGCCGCCAGCACTGCCGCGGCGCCGGGACCCTCGATGCCGCCCTTGAACACCGGCACCACCAGCAGGTCGGCGGCCACGCGCAGGGGATCATCCGCGGAGACGGTGACCGTCAGCACGACGTGGTGCCTTTCGCAACAAGAAGCCCGGGGTCGCGGACCGAGCGGAGACAGGGCAGCGGGGGCAGGCGATGGTGCCGTGTCGCAGTGTAGATGCCGCCGGTGAGGCGGCCGTCACCCGGGTTATTCGGGCCGTCACCCCGTTCGTTCAGTCGGGCAGCGGCAGCCCGTCGTCGCCGAGCGGTCCGTCCCGTGACGCTCGCACCCACACGGCCGGGTCAGCCGGGCCGATTTCGCGCCAGTCACAGCCGCCTTGGCAGCGACGCAGGCACGCTTCGGGCACCTGCGTGTGTTCGTCGAACGGCAGCAGCTGGGTGCAGTGCTGACAGCGATACGTTGTGCTGGCACGGACCATGGCGTCGAGGGTAACCAGTGGAGCTCGGCATGGAGGTGGGCCTGGTCACCGGCACGGCGCTGGTCCTGGGCGCTGCGCTGCTGGCGCTGTGGTTCGGCAGCAGCCGCCGGTACGCCGCCGAGCGGGCGCGCCGCAGCGCCGACTGGGAGGGTAGCGGCAACAAGCCCGAGCTGTGGACCTTGGCGGCGCGCTGCCCGCACTGCGGCGCCCACGGCGGGCTGTTGGAGCTGGAAGGCGACGAGACGTGGTTTGTGTGTCTTGCCTGCCGCCAGCGCCACCGCCGCCAGTCGCGAGCCTGACCCCCGAGTCCCGCCGCCGGTCGCGAAGCCTGACCGCGAGTCCCGCTGCCGCCAGTCGCGAGCCTGACCCCCGGGGCCTGCCTAGGTGACGATGTGCTTGTCGACGACGCTGCCGTCGCCGTCGAGCTCGTAGACGACCGGCACGCCGGTGGCGATCTCCAGGCGGGTGACGGCGTCATCGTCCAGGCCGTCCAGCTCTTTGACGATCGAGCGCAGGCTGTTGCCGTGGGCCGAGACCAGCACCGTGGCGACCTCGAGGGTGGCGGGCAGCACGATCTCGTTGAAGTAGGGCAGCGTCCGCTTGGCGGTGTCGGCGAGGCTTTCGCCACCGGGGGGAGAGATGTCGTAGCTGCGCCGCCAGATGTGAACCTGCTCGGCGCCGAACTCCTCGGCGGTCTGGGCTTTGTTGCGCCCGGTCAGCGCTCCATAGAAGCGCTCGTTGAGTTGCCAGGCACGGACCTGATCAAGAGCGTGCTGGCCCAGTTCGTCCAGCACGATGCGGCCGGTGTCGATGGCGCGGACCAGCGTCGAAGTGAATGCGCGGTCGACGTGCACGCGCTGGGAAGCCAGTCGCTGGCCTCCCAGACGCGCCTCCTCCCGGCCGTTGGCCGACAGCGGCGTATCGACCCATCCGGTGAAGCGGTTCTCGGCGTTCCAGGTCGACTGGCCGTGGCGCAGCAGGATGAGAGTACTCATGACCGGGGACGCTAACACGGTTGGACAGTCACCCTACGGGTACGTAACCTACGCAACCGTAACCACGATTCTCCGTCGCAAGGAGCCGCCCCGTGCCCACTCAAGACCAGCGCCTGCTCGCCGAACTCGAGCCCAAGGCCGAGGAGTTGCTCAACCGTCACGGCAAGGCCGCTCGGGAGTGGTTCCCACACGACTACATTCCCTACAGCCTCGGGCGTGACTTCGACAAGGACCCGTGGACGCCCGACCAGTCGCGCCTGACCGGCGTCGCGCAGATCGCCTTCGAGGTCAACCTGCTGACCGAGGACAACCTGCCCAGCTACCACCGCGAGATCCACCAGATGTTCGGCGCCGGCGACGGGGCCTGGATCAACTGGGTGCACCGCTGGACCGCCGAGGAGGGCCGCCACGCCATCGTGCTGCGCGACTACCTGGTGGTGACCCGGGCCCTTGACCCGGTGCAGCTGGAGCGCGGACGGATGCAGAACGTGATGGTGGGCTACGACCGTGACGGCAAGTCCACGCTGCAGGGCATGGCCTACGTGGCCTTCCAGGAGCTGGCCACCCGCATCTCGCACCGCAACACCGGCCGCTACTCACAAGACCCGGTGGCCGACCGGATCATGACGCGCATCTCCACCGACGAGAACCTGCACATGGTCTTCTACCGAGACATGCTCGGAGCGGCACTGCAGCTGGACCCGTCGGCCGCCGTCAAGGCCATCGCCGCCGAGGTCGTGGGCTTCCAGATGCCCGGCGCCGGCATGGCTGACTTCAACCGCAAGGCGGTGATGATCGCCAAAGCGGGCATCTACGACTTGCGGGTCCACCACGATGACGTGATCTGGCCGCTGCTGCGCCACTGGCGCTTCTTCGACATCGAGGGGCTGGATGACGAGGCCGAGAAGGCCCGGCAGCAGACCGCGGAGTTCCTGACCGCCTTGGACGCGCAGGCCAGCAAGTTCGAGGCCAAGCGGGCCAAGTCCCAGGAGCGCGAGGCCGCCAGGGCCTCGTAGCAGGATCCCTCCGGGATGGGGCGCCGGCTTTCGCCGGCGGGGCAGGATCCCTCCGGGATGGGGCGCCGGCTTTCGCCGGCGGGCGAGATTG
>Ga0136615_10000247_pt1 | contig 24280 bp, 26 predicted proteins | sample AntDrymUQ2882206_2_FD_106647 | JGI IMG/M metagenome (GOLD analysis project Ga0136615, IMG submission 106647) | Polar desert sand microbial communities from Dry Valleys, Antarctica - metaG UQ288 (22.06) | ecosystem: Environmental > Terrestrial > Soil > Desert | place: Antarctica: Dry Valley... | reverse complement strand
TCGTTGTGGGCATAGACGACGTCGATGTCGTCCTTGGCCTGCAGGATCGCCTCGAACTGGGACTGGCCCTTCTCGCGTAGCCAGTCACCAACGCCGGTCGCCGCGATCTTGACCGCCTTGTTGGCCGCGATGCCCTCCCTGAAGCCGGCGGCGCGCTCCTGTGCGGGCGTCGCGCCCGGCAGACCCTTCAGCTCGACGACGTTGCCGCCGTCGGGCAGTAGCTCGCCTGCGACGTACTTGCCGGCCTCGGTGCCGATCTCCTTGTTGTCGGCGCCGATGAACGTCGTATAGGCGTCGCCCTCCACCTTGCGGTCGAGCACGATCACGGGGATGTCCTCGTCGTAGGCTTTCTTGACGACCGCCGTCAGGGGAGCGGCCTCGTTAGGCGAGATGATCAGCAGGTCGATCTGCTGGGTGATGAAGTTCTCGACGTCGGATACCTGCTTCGCGTTGTCCTGAGCGGCGTCGGCGAACTCGACGTCGAAGTTGGGCACCTTGTCGGCCGCGTTGCGGATATCGTCGTTCATCCGCTCGCGATAGGGCTCGGCGTTGTTGGCCTGAGACATGCCGATCAGGTAGTCGCCGTCCTTGCCGCAGCTGCGGGCCTGCGCGCTGGACTCGCCGCCCCCGGCCTCACCCCCGCAAGCGGCTACGAAGACCGCTAGCACCAGTGTCAGTAGTGAGATTAGGGCTCTGCTCCACATCGTGTTCCTCCTCGTCGTTTCCCGGGCCGGCCGGCTGGCCACCCTGGTCTCTCACACCTCTTGGCGTCGCAGCGACAGCAGGGCAGCCGCCGCGATGATCACCAGCCCCTTGATCAACAGCTGCACGTTCGGGTCGACGTTGTTCAACGCGAGAATGTTGTTGAGGATCCCCAGCAACAACGCGCCCGCGAGCGTCCCGACGACCGTCCCCCGGCCGCCCATCAGGCTGGTCCCACCGATCACGACAGCGGCGATCGCGTCCAGCTCGTAGCCCAGGCCGTCATTGGGGCTGCCCTGGTTGAGCTGGCCGGCGTGGATGATCCCGGCGAGCGCCGCAAGCAAGCCCGCGATCGCAAACACGACGACCTTGACGCGCGTGACGGGCACGCCCGATAGCCGCGCCGCCTTCTCGTTGCCGCCGATCGCGTAGATGTGACGCGCGAAGGTCGTCTTGTGCAGTATGAAGATCGCCACGGCCCCGACGGCGACGAAGATCAGCGCCGGGACCGGTAGGCCGAGCACGCGGTCGTTGAGCACCGAGAAGGCATCGGGAGCCGTGCCGGGCCCGCCACCGTAGGCGATCGGCACGCCCTGCCCATCGGACCAGATGCGCGCGAGCCCGCGCGCGACCTGCAGCCCGGCGAGCGTGACGATGAACGACTGGATCGCCAGCCGGGTCGAGATCAGACCTTGCAGCGCGCCGAAGGTGAGACCGATGGCGAGCATCAGCCCAACGGCCGGGAGGAGACCCCAGCCAGACTCCGTCAGCAGCACCGCGATCCCGGTCGCCGAGAGCCCGACCACCGCGCCGACCGAAAGATCGATCCCCGCGATCAGGATCACGAACGTCATCCCGACAGAGATGATCCCGATCTCCGAGACTGACCGGACCACGTTGGTCAGGTTCTCGGTCGTCAGGAAGATGATTTCACCACGCCGCGTGGGCGATGTCGCGACAGCCGCCACCATTACCACCAGCAGGCCGAAGATGCTCTGGAAGCGGAAGCAGAGATCGATCCACTCGGCGCGGCCGTGCGGCCGCAGGACCCGGTCGGAGAACCCATCGAGCGGCTGGCTCAGCGCGTGGGGCGGCCCGGGCCGGCTCATGTGGCCTCCTTTCGAGTGGCGGTCGCCGCGGTGAGGATGTCCTCCTGCGTGGCGGTCGCTGCGGACAGCCCCGTCGTGATCGCCCCGCCGCGCAGAACGAGAATGCGGTCGCACACACCGAGCAGCTCGGGTAGCTCCGAGGAGGCGAGCATGATCGCCATGCCTTCGCCGGCGAGCCTCGACAGCAGCCGGTAGATCTCTGCCTTGGCGCCGACGTCGACGCCGCGCGTGGGCTCGTCGAGCAGCAGTAGGCGCGGCTTGACCAGGAGCTGCTTGGCGAAGACGACCTTCTGCTGGTTTCCGCCCGACAGCGTGCGGACCGCCGCGGCGCCGGTGGAGGTCTTGATGCCGAGCTCCCGGATCAAGCGGCGCACCGCGCTGCGCTCCCGGCCCGAGCTCATCAGGCCGGCCCGGGCGAACTGCTCCAGCGCTGCGATCGTGACGTTGCTCGTGACCGACTGGCTCAGCACGAGGCCGAGCGCCTTGCGGTCCTCGGGCACGAAGCCGACGCCGGCGTCGATCGCCGCGCGCGGCGATCGGGGCTCGAGTGGCTCGCCCCCGAGCATGACCGAGCCGCTCCGCTCGCCGGACGAGGCGTCGCCGAAGAGCGTCTCCAGCAGCTCCGTGCGGCCCGCGCCCATCAGACCCGCGAGGCCGACGATCTCCCCAGCGCGTACGCCGAACGAGACGTCCCTCGGCTCCGCGCGACCAGGCTTGGGGCGGCGCGGGACGACCGTCAGGCGGTCGACGCGTAGGACCTCCTCGCCGAGCTCGATCTCGCCCTTCGGGAACAGGTCCCCGAGTGGCTGGCCGACCATCATGGCGATCAGGTCGCCCTGGGAGGCGTCCGAGACCGTGACTGTGCCGACGACCTCGCCATCGCGCACGACGGTGGCGCGATCGGCAACCTCGGGCAGCTCGTCGAGGCGGTGCGAGACGTAGACGACCCCGACTCCCTGCGCGCGCAGCTCGCGTACGACCGTGAACAGCTGCTCGACCTCGGCCTCGGCGAGCGCCGACGTCGGCTCGTCCATCACCAAGATGCGAGCGTCGAGCGCGAGCGCCTTCGCGATCTCGACGAGCTGCTGCTCGCCGACGCGCAGCGAGCGCAGCTTGCGCGACGGATCAATCGAGATTCCCGCCCGCTCGAGCAGCGCACCCGACTCGACGCGCATGCGCCGTCGGTCGGCGAAGCCGAGCCGCGTCCGCAGCTCGCGCCCGAGGAAGAGGTTCTCCGCAACCGTCATCTCCGGGACGAGGTCGAGCTCCTGGTGGATCGTGGCCACCCCCGCGCCCTTTGCATCGGCGGGCGAGCGGAACGAGATCTCGGCTCCTTCGATGGCGATCTCCCCCTCGTAGTCGGAGAAGACGCCCGACAGGATGTTGATCAGCGTCGACTTGCCGGCGCCGTTCTCGCCCACGAGCGCGTGGACCTCGCCGTGGCCCAGCTCGAAGTGGACGCCGCGCAACGCCCGCACGCCGCCAAAGCGCTTGGCGATGTCGCGCATCTCCAGCAGCGGTGGGATCTCAGTCACTGGCGCCTCACCTGCTCCCTCGGCGTCCGACCCAAGATGGCCGGCAGATCGCGAGGCGAGACCGGTCGGCCATCTCAGTGGCCGCCCAGCCGTCGCAGGTCTTCGCCTGAGCCGAGCGCCGCACGACCCGCGCTCGCGCTCGCGCTCCCAGGCTTGCTCACTTGTTGGCAACCGCGTCGGCGCGAATCGCTGCGTGCGTCGTGAGCGCGGTCGAGCCGTAGTTCGCGTCCGAGTCGTTGCCGGGCCCATGCGATGTCGTCGTGGGGCGGATTGTCCGGGACCATCGCTCCTCCTCCGAACTAGTCACCGCCCTGTCTATCGTTCGGGACGGCGAGAAACCGATTTCTCTGGCCTCTTCCCCAAAGTGCGTGGGCACAAACATACATCGGCCAGGACTCTACGGGTTCCAGAACGGCGAAACCACAGCTAGACCGGTGGCAGCAGGTCATCGACCAAGGCCGCCGTCTCCCGGGCCATGCGTGAGCGTGGGACGACGCGGCTCAGCCCCGCCTCCTCCGCCCGGCGGCGCATCTCCTGGTCCACGTGGGAGTAGTAGCCCAGCGTAGGGATCGCGAGGAGGTCGCCCGACGTGCGCAGCGCCACTACCGCCTCCGGGCCATCTAGGCTGTCGGCAGTCAGGTCGACGATCAGCAGATCGTGGAACGACACCCCGGGCCGCGCCGCATCGACCCCGTCGAAGCGGGTCACCCTGTGGCCCGCGACAACAAGTGCACCCTCGACCTTCGAACCGAACAGCATGTCCGGCGAGAGCAGCGCGATGCGGGCCATGCGCCGAGCTCGCCGCGCTACTGGGCTCGACGTAGGGCAAACTCGCGGCGTACCGACTCTGGTCGGCCCCACATCTCGCGCACCTCGACCCGGCCCGATCGCGCCTCACGCCCCACCAGGTCGCCCTTGATCCGCTCGCGATCCAAGAGTGCCAGCGTGCTGCGCACCGTCGGCGCTGCGGCCGCATGGCCGAAGTTGTGGGCGACGCGCAGCCGCCAGTGCCAGTCGTGCTTGGAGTAGGGCATCGCGTTGATCTGCGTCAGCAGAGTCGTCGCCTCGATGTAGCGCTCCTCGTCGGCGATCCGCAGATCGAGCTCGAGCTGAGTCCAGTCGGGGGGCAGCGATTCGACGATGCGCCGGAAATCCTCGGCAAGTGCCATTGCCGACAGCCTACCTCGCGACCGGGGACTCCGAATCACCGCGGGAGGCTCCGAGTGTCGAGTGGGAGACGAGCTCATAGAATCGATTGGGTGATCGCCACGACCGACTACGAGCTCGTCACACAGAGCGCCGGCCTCGTCGTACGCTCCCAGCGCGCCATCTTCGAGCTGATCGGCGGCGAGTCCGCGGAGTTCCTCCACAGTCAGGTGACCAACGACATCGAAGCGCTCGAGCCAGGTGAGGGGTGCTACGCCGCGCTCCTCGACCACAAGGGCAAGATCCGGACCGACATGCGAGTGCTCGCGCTGGCGCCCGACCGACTGCTGCTCGACTCGGAGGCTATGGGACGCGAAGCGCTTCGCTACACCTTCGAGACGTACAGCCTCGGCCGCGATGTCAGCTCTCGCGACCTGTCCGAGGAACGCACCGTGGTCTCACTGCTGGGGCCCGACGCGGGGGCGTTGCTCGACACGACACTGCCTGGGGCTGAGCACGGCACGGTCGAGAGAGCGCTGGGCGTCTACGCGACGACTGATCTCGGCGTCGACGTCATCGCTTCCGTTGAGAGCCTCGGCGCCGTGCGCGCTATCGCTCCAGAGGTGGGCGAGGACGTCGCGGAGTGCCTGCGGATCGAGGCGGGTCGGCCGCGGCTGGGCCTCGACATGGATGGCGGGACGATTCCCCAGGAGGCCGGCCTCAACGAACGCGCAGTGAGCTTTACGAAGGGCTGCTACGTCGGACAGGAGACCGTCGCCCGCCTGTTCTACCGCGGCAAGCCCAACCGCCACCTCCGCGGCCTGCGACTGGACGAGGCGCCCGAGCACGGTTCGCCCATCGTGCTCGGCCAGAGACAGGTGGGCGTGGTCGGCTCAAGCGCCTGCTCCCCCTTGTTTGGCCCGATCGCGCTGGCGCTCGTGCGTCGGGAGGCGGAACCTGGAGCAGCGGTCGAAGTCGGTGGCCGGCCGGCCACCGTGGTTGAGCTACCGTTCGTCGCAGGCTGACGGGGTCGCCGGGGCCGCAATCTGCGGACAGATCTGCGCGGAGAGCTCGGCGCCGGCCCTTATGGTTCGGTTAGGGTTCCGTTTAGAGGATGACCGCGCTGGGAAAGATACGTCGCGTTCGCCTGGCCCTGTCGGTCGCAGGTCTCGCTTCTGCGACGGCGGGATGCGGCGGGGAAGACTTCGATAACGAGCCGCGCCCGCCGGTCGGAATCGAGCTCACTGGCGTCATCCAGAACCGCGGCGTTACCGTCTCACCGAACGGCTTCCGCAACCGTGTCGGAGCCGGACCTGTGCTGATAACCATCAGTAATCAGACCGACGACTCTCACACCGTCACGCTCGAGGGCGAGTCAGTCGAGGAGACCGTCGGGCCGGTTCAACCACGTGACACCGCCACGATCCAGAAGAGCCTCGACCCGGGGGACTATGAGGTTCGCGCCGGCTCCCCGCGGGCTGCCGCGCGCGAGATCCCGGCGGCGCAACTGACGATCGGCCGCAAGCGCCGATCGTCAAACAAGCAGGTCCTGTTGCCTTAGAGGCTTAGAGGGATAGGCCTTGGCCTGAATCAACCGGAGCTGACGAGCGTTGTTTGCGCGTCATTGGCGACGGCCAGGCTGACGTGCGACGCCGACAGGATCGGAGGATCCACGCTCAGCAGCTCCGTCCCGCTGGCTAAGCTAGCGATCGAGCTCGCCGCGGGTCTTGGGCGCGCCGAGCCCGGCGGACTCCGCCGCGGCCAGCAGCCCGACCGAGGACAGCACGGCAACCACGAAGCCGATGACGTTCAGCTCGAAGATGTCCCCGGAGCCGATGAGGTTCGCGATCGACCCCCCGATCACCGATCCGAGCACCCCTAACACCAACGTCAGCCCGATCCCGATCTTCTGCTTGCCGGGGAGGATCAACCTGGCGAGTGCGCCGATGATGAGTCCGGCTACGAGAAATCCGATCATGGCAACAGCCTACCGCGCCGATCCGGCCGCCAACCCCAGCCCGCTCAGTAGTCGCCCGGCGGGTCCGCGGTCGCGAGCAGCTGGTCGAGCTCGCCGAGCTCGCCGCGCACACGGCCCGTCATCGCCTCGAGCAGCTCGCGGGCGGTCCCGATCGCGCCTTCGGCGTGGGTCAGCTGAGACTTGACCTTGCGCACGTCGTCCATCGCGTCGACCGCGCGCTTGACGGATACCCGCAACGCGGCGGCATCGACCTCGTCGGTCCCGTCGCGCTTGATGGCCACGCGGGCGCGGGCCAAGCGATAGGCGAACTGGAGTTCGAGCGTCGACCCCTCCTCGGGGTCGTAGACGACGATCAGCTTGTCGCCGTAGTACTCGCGCAGGGCGTGAAGCTTGGCGGGGATCTCGTTCTCGCCGGGGACGACCATCACGGCGTAGTCCGCGTCGCGCTGGGCCATCGCACAGTCGAGCTCCTCGACGAAACCGGGCCTGGAGAGCTTGCGGTCCTTGGCCTCGAAGACGATCCGCCCACGCGCCGGTCCCGAGCAGGCGTCGAGCGAGACAAGCACGTCCCCCTTGCGGCCTCCGGCGCCACCCTGGTCGCCGACGGCTTCGGCGAGATCGCCCTGCACCGCGGCGACAGCGTCGATCGCCTCGGCGACAGCCTCCTCGTAGGTGCGTCCCTTGGCCGTGCCGCGCTCGCGCTCAAACGCGAGCTCCTCGAGCTTCTCCTTCTCGGCGCTCAGCGAGTGGATCCGCTGGCTGAGCTCGCCCATCCGCTCGAGCAGGCGGGTGTTGGTCGCATGCTGCTCGGCCGCCGAGCGCTTGAGCACCTCAACGGTCGACTGCTTGAAGTCCGCGAGCGGGTTGACCCCCTCGTCGGAGGAGAGGAACTGCTTGCGAAGGTCTTCGCGCGAGCGCTGCATCACTTCGGTGACGACCTGGCGCACCTGGTGCTGGACGGCATTCGAGCTGCCGTCGGAGAACAGCTCATCGAGCGACCTGGCCAGGTTCCCCGTATCCGGATCGAAGACCTCGTCGACCTTCTTGCCCAGCAGCTCGGCGACAGTCCGCGCGCGTTCGCCGAACTCGTTCTCCACCCGAGCGGATACCTTCTCGAACTCGGTCTTCACGAACTCCGCGTTGGCGCCGGTCTGCTCGCGGTCGAGCACGCGTGCACCGATCTCGATCGCATCGGTGATCGCGCGGGCCGGATCGTCGCCGGCCTCGAGCCGGTCGCGTACGAGACGAACGACAACCTCGTCGCGGAGGAGAAGATGGTCGAGTAGAACCCGACCGTCCTGGACGGAGACGTGGGCCTGACGGAGCTGTGTCGCGGCTTCCATACGAGGTGATGTCGAATCTACGCCCGGGCCCTGACGGAACCGGCGTTCCCACCCGCCGGCCCTTAGGCGAGGCGCTCCTGCGGCGAGAGCCCACCGGCGACCGCCGCGACCAACAGCAGCGCGCCGCGCGGGTCCGTGAGCTCGGCCAGGAACCCGATCAACGGCGGGCCGATCAGAAGTCCGCCGTAGCCGGTGGTCGAGATGGCCGCGATCGCCGAGCTCGCCGTCGGCGCCCGCTGGCTGCCCTACGCTCCTGGGGTCCAGCGCCTTCCGATCTCGTCCACGTGCATGAAGCGAGCGTCCGCCCGCTCGGCGCACAGCCGGTCGCTGTCGGCATCGCCGATGAACAGCATCCGCTCGACCGCGATGCCGTGCCACTGCGCCAGCAGGTGCATCCCCTCGGGATCGGGCTTCCCGTGCTCGACGTCCTCGCGTCCCACGATGTGTGAGACGCGTCTGTCGAGCGCGCTCAGCTCAAGCGCGCACGCCACCGCGACGCGACTGTTGAGCGAAAGGATCGAGATCGGCGTGCCCGCCGCGGGGCCGTCGAGCCAATCGACCAGCGCCTCGTTGCGCGGACCGCCGGCCCCTGCCACCTCGGCCTCGGTCAGCGCCTGCTCCATCGCTTGCCGTAGGGCGTCCGATCCGGGTCCGGGCGCCCCCTGCATGAGAGCGCCGATGCGCGGGTCGGCCACCTCCAGGCCGGCGTCGCGGGCAAGGCGCGCCAGCTCATCGCGCATCCGTCCCCAGTCGACCTCGAGCCGGACGAGCGTATTGTCGAGGTCGATCACGACGACCGCGGCGTCGAGTCGAGCGGTCACCCTCATCTTCGCGACCGACTCCGCGATGGCGTCAGCGGCCCCGGCCTCAGCGCGGAAGCGGGTGAACACGGGTCGAGCACCGGTAGAGTCCTCGCGCCGATCACGCCGGACGAAAGAGAGCGATGGCCTTTGACGTGAGCAGGGTTGCCCAGCTGGACGTCGAGCCTGGGACGCTGCCCGAGCAGATGGCTGCCTGGGTCATCCGCGAGGAGCGCTTCGGCGAGCCGATTGACGCCTTCCGGCTCGAGCAGATCGCAGTCCCCGAACCCGGCGCGTTCGAGGTCGTCGTCCGCGTGATGGCCGCAGGTGTGAACTACAACAATGTGTGGGCCGCACTCGGGGAGCCGGTCTCCGTTTTCCGGTACCACCCCGACGAGGACCATCACATCGGCGGCTCGGACGCAGCGGGCGTCGTCTGGAAGGTGGGCGCCGGAGTGGAGCGCTGGAAGGTCGGCGACGCGGTCGTCATGCACTGCAACCAGGCATCCTACGAGGATCCAGAGGTGCACGGCCTCGACCCGCTGGCCGCGCCGAGTCAGAAGATCTGGGGCTACGAAACCTCCTGGGGCTCCTTTGCGCAGTTCACGAAGGTCCAGGCTCAGCAGCTGCTCCCCAAGCCGCCGAAGCTCACCTGGGAGGAGGCCGCGTCGTACGGGCTTGTCTACTTCACCGCCTACCGAATGCTGATCGACCGCTGCGGCCTGCAGCCCGGCCACCGGGTCCTGATCTGGGGCGCCGCCGGGGGCCTCGGCGTCTTTGCGACGCAGCTGTCCGCGATCTCCGGCGCGGAGTCGGTCGGCGTCGTGTCCTCCCCTGAGAAGGGGGAGCTGGTCAAGCAGCTCGGCGCTACCGGCTACATCGACCGCAACGAGTTCGCGGGCATGATGCGCAAGGGCGGTGAGTCGCCCGCCGAGGAGAAGGCACGCTTCAAGGAGTCACGGCGCTTCGGCACGAGGATCGAGGAGATCCTCGGCGGACCGGTCGACATCGTCTTCGAGCACGTCGGCCGGGCGACGTTCCCAACGTCGGTGCTCGTGGTCAAGCCGTTCGGCAGGGTCGTCATCTGCGCGGGGACGACCGGCTTCAATCTCGACTTCGACGTGCGCTATCTATGGATGCGACAGAAGGAGATCCTTGGCTCGCACTTCGCCAACGCGTGGGAGTGCACGAAGGCCAACGAGCTCATCGAGCAGGGGCGCATCAGACCGGTGCTGTGGCGCACGATGGAGTTCGGTGGCGTCGGCGAGGCGCACCAGCTGATGAGAGACAACAAGCATCTGGGCAAGATCGCGATCCTCGTCGGGGCCGAGCAGGAGGGTCAGGGCAGGACCGAGGCAGGCCCGGGCGCGATCCGCGTGGAGGTGGGTTGATGGCTGAAGGGCAGGGCATCGTCGTAGAGATCAAGTGGGTCGCCAACCCGTTCAGGGGCGACAAGTTCGAGGCGGCATGGCTGCCGGCGGCCGAGGCGGCCCTGGACTACGGAGCGACCGGCTGGGCGCTGTTTCGGGCAACCGACGGGCTGCTGGACTTCACCCAGCTCGCCTTCTTCCCGAGCAAGCTCGACTTCGAGCGGTACTGGTACTCGAACGAGATCGGGGCGGCGCGCGAGAAGGCGCAGGGGCTGTATCAGGTGCCGCTGCTGCCCGCGATCCACCGCATCGCCGGACAGGGCTCGCTGGCACCGGTCTCCAGCGGTACCGCCGCGCGCCGCTAGAGCCCCGATCCGGGCAGCCGACTCAGCCCTGCTCGAGCGGAGCCATCGTCAGGCCTGCGTCGCGCAGCAGCTGCCAGTAGTGCTCGGCTGTCTCCTTGAGCCCAGTCCAGACGATCGCGCGTCCGCTGCTGTGGATCTGGTCGGCGATCGAGTAGCCGAGCTCGAGCGTGACGCCCGGGATGCAGCGCGCGAGCGCCGCCGCGACGCCGTCGAAGGTGTTGTGGTCGTCGTTGAGCACGATCACGCGCCAGTTGGGCTCGAACGCGCCGCCGGGCCCCGCGACGCGGGGCTTCTCGATCGTCTCCGGGCTCATGCCGTAGCCATCTTGTCCCAGTAGCGACGCAGGCCCATGCCGAGTTGATCGGGCGGCGCGGCCTGAAACAGCGCTGCCGCCGTGTCGGGGTCGACCGCGTCCAGCGTCTGCTGTTCGGACCACCGCGCGAACTCCTCGGCCGAGCAGTCACGGGCGCGCGTGGCGCGTTCGCCAAGCGCCTCGCGGACCCGCTCGAGCTGGTCGCCAACGTCTTCGAACCGACCGAAGTGCGTGAGGCACAGCGCCCCGGGATCCCACGCCTCGACCGCGTCGAGCGCGGCGAGCCACGCCTGCACGTCGACGTCGGGCGGTGGAGTCGGCGGAACCGTGTACGTGGCGCCCGGCATCCGCACGCCTCCTACGTCACCTACGAAGGCTTCGCCGTCGTCACTGAGGAAGGCGACGTGGTGCGACGCGTGGCCGGGCGTGTAGGCGACCCGCAGCCCCTCGACGGTCTCTCCCCCGACCAGAGCGCGCAGCCTGTGCCGCGGCACGGGACGGACCTCACCCCAGCGCCTATCCATGTCGGCGCCATAGAGGCGTGCCGCGCTGGAGATTAGCTTGGACGGGTCAGCCATGTGCGGTGCTCCGCGCTCGTGAACGTAGATGACGAGTCCCGGGAAATGCTCAGCCAGGTGGCCGCAAGCCCCGGCGTGGTCGAGGTGGACGTGGGTCAGCAGCAGCGCCCGCGGCTCGGTCTGCAGCCCGGCCAGGAGCGCGTCCAGGCAGGACGAAGGGCCTGGATCCACCACGAGGCCATCGCGCTCGTAGGCGCAGATCACGTGCCGGCGCCCCAGATGGTTGAGATCGACCGCTCTGGTCATCGACAGCTGAACATACAATCCCGGCTAGTGAGCCAGTCCAAACCCCATCGGCTCCAAGAGCCCGACGAGCCATGGGTGATGCGCACTTACGCGGGCCATTCGGGCGCCCAGCAGTCCAACGCGCTCTACCGCTCCAATCTCGCCAAGGGCCAGACCGGGCTTTCGATCGCGTTCGATCTGCCTACGCAGACGGGCTACGACCCCGACCACGAGCTCGCACGCGGCGAGGTTGGCAAGGTCGGCGTCTCGATCGCCCACAAGGGGGACATGCACGACCTGCTCGACGGCATCCCGCTCGACGAGATGAACACGTCGATGACGATCAACGCCACCGCCGCATGGCTGCTGGCGCTCTACATGACCGTCGCGGAAGACAACGGTATCGAGCGTGGGACACTCACCGGCACGACCCAGAACGACATCGTCAAGGAGTTCCTCTCGCGGGGGACCTACGCCTTCCCGCCCGAGCCGTCGCTGCGACTGATCGCCGACATGATCGCCTTCACCGTCGATGAGGTGCCGAGGTGGAATCCGGTCAACATCTGCTCCTACCACCTCCAGGAGGCCGGAGCGACACCAGTGCAGGAGGTCGCCTACGCGCTGTCGACCGCGATCGCTGTGCTCGACGGTGTCCGCTCGCGTGTTGTCGAGGCGTCGTTCCCGCGCGTCTTTGGCCGCATCTCCTTCTTCGTCAACGCCGGCATCCGGTTCATCGAGGAGCACGCGAAGCTGCGCGCGATGGGCGAGCTGTGGGAGCGGATCGGCCGCGAGCGCTACGGCGTGACCGAGCAGCGGTTCCTGCGCATGCGCTACGGCGTGCAGGTCAACTCGCTCGGCCTGACCGAGTCCCAGCCGGAGAACAACATCATCAGGATCGCGTTCGAGGCGCTCGGCGTCACGCTCGGCCGCGACGCCCGCGCCCGGGCGCTGCAGCTCCCCGCCTGGAACGAGGCGCTGGGCCTGCCGCGGCCGTGGGATCAGCAGTGGTCGCTGCGCATCCAGCAGATCCTCGCGCACGAGACTGACCTGCTCGACTACCCCGACATCTTCGAGGGTTCGGTGGTGATGCAGGGGCTAGTCGCCGAGCTAGTCGACGGGGCGTCCGCGGAGATGGCCGTCGTCGAGGAACACGGCGGTGCGGTGGCCGCGGTGCCCTACATGAAGACGCGGCTCGTGGAGTCCCACCGCGACCGTATCGATCGGATCGAGCGCGGCGAGCAGAAGGTCGTCGGGAAGAACGTGTACATGGAGCACGAGCCCTCCCCGCTGGATCAGGGGGAGGACGGCGGCATCCTGACGGTGGACCCAACGATGGAGGCAGAGCGAGTGCAGGCGTTGATGCGCTGGCGCACCGGCGGTGACGGCGCCGGACCGATGCGTGACGACCAAGCCGCCCTCCGCGCTCTCGAGGCGCTGTGCGAGGCGGCCGCAGATCCCGAGATCAACGTGATGCCGGCAACCCTCCGGGCCGCCCGCGCCGGCGTGACGACCGGCGAGTGGGCCGGCGTTCTGCGCGACGCGTTTGGCGAGTACCGCGCGCCGACGGGCGTCGCCGACGCCGCCCCCGCCGTCGGCGATGACAGGCTGACGGCGCTGCGCGACCGCGTCGAGCGTGTCTCTGAGGCGCTCGGCCGTCGGATCAAGATCCTCGTCGGCAAGCCGGGCCTCGACGGGCACTCAAACGGTGCCGAGCAGATCGCGGTGCGCGCCCGCGACGCCGGGATGGATGTCGTCTACGAGGGCATTCGCCTTACCCCCGCCCGGATCGCCGCCGCCTCAGTGCAGGAGGGCGTCCACGTGGTCGGCCTCTCGATTCTCTCCGGATCGCACGCCGAGCTCATCCCGGCCGTGCTCTCCGAGCTCCGCGCCGCCGGCGCGAACGTGCCGGTCGTCGTCGGCGGGATCATCCCGCCCCGCGACGCGCGCGAGCTGCTCGCGGCCGGCGTGGCGCGGGTGTACACGCCAAAGGACTTCGAGGTGTCACGGATCATGAGCGACATCGTGGAGCTGGTGGCCGAGCACCACGGCCTCGCCGCCTGGCCGGCCGCCTGACGCCCGGCACCCTCAACGCACCCGCTAGATCGCCAGGTAGCAGGCGGTGTTCTGCACGCTCTTGCCGTCACGGATCTTCAGGATGAGGGCGTCGAGGTAGAGGATCGGGTAGACCGCTTCCAGCGGACGCTGCTGCCACTCGCGGGCGTCATCGAGCACACCGGCGGTCACGCTGCTGATCGTGTCCCGGGAGACGCTGGTGCCGTAGATCTCGCGCAGGTGCGCCTCGATGTCCCGGGTGCTCATCCCACGCGCGTACATCGCCACGATCTGCTCATCGAACCCGTCGAAGCGGCGCTGCCCGTTCTTGACGATCTGCGGCTCGAAACCGCCGGTCTGGACCGGCCCATGCTCAGTCTGGATCGTCTTCGGGCTGGCCCCGTTCCTGGTGTTGCCGGTCCCGCCCGGCGGCTCGTGGTGGAGCTCATAGCCCAAATGGGCAGTCAGCTCGCCGGCCATCGCACGCTCCATCAGGCGTTTCATGAGCTCGCCGAGCAGCCCGTCGCGGCCGAGGACCTCGACCTGCCCGGTGCGGCCGGCCAGCAGCTCGTCAATCAGCTCATCGGGCAGCCGCTCACGCACGCTCTCGGGGACCGCCGCACTGGCGGCGCGGCGGGCGCGCTCCTGCGCCAGCGCCTGATCGACGATCTCCTGCGGCAACTCCGCCGGGGTGGGGCCATCGGCGCCAGCGCGCGCGATCACATCGAGCTGCGCCCGACGCGATCGCGACCCTCCAACTCCACGCTCCTGCTGCTCAAGCTGCGGCTCTTCGTAGGCATGATGCTCCTATTCGATCATGCCTACACAGATCCACGGACACTCCCGGGCTCGAGCACGACGGCGCCAACTGCCACGACCAGAAGCTCCTAGATTCCACCCTGTGCTCGATCCCGATCGGGCGTCCCAAGCCGACACCCCAGTCGCCCCAAGGCCTGTGTCTAGACCGCGGCTATGACACAGTTGGTATGCGCGAACTCGCCATCGAACACGGCTGCACGCCACACATCCGCAGCCGCGGCGAAGAGATCCAGCACAAGGCCCACACCCCCGGCTGGCGCCAGGCGCTGGGTCGTGGAGGCCTGCCACTCATGGCTAAACCGCAACCGCTCGATCCTCATCCGCTGGTCTAAGAAGCCCGAGAACCACCTCGCCCTACTCCAACTCGCCAGCGGCCTCATCGCCCACAAGAAAGCACACGCCGCCACCCAAACGGCATAGGCCCTAAGCCCATCGACCCCACGCCGCGCAAAGCGCCCGCGCCACTTCTTCGCCGTGCCCAGCGCGCAGCCCAGCGCGGCGGCGATCTGGCCGGCCGAGCGGCCTTCGCCCGCCAACAGCACGATCCGCGCCCGCTCGACCATCCGTCGCTCCGAGGTACCCGCGCGCACCATCCGCTCCAGCATCGCGCGCTGCTCATCGCCCAACCCAATCCGTTTCGCCGCCGCCGCCATCGCTGCACCCCCATCGTCGCTGAACCCAACCAGTAACGGGTTCAGCGACAGCGACAGAACAGAACACCCCCAACGGGCCACGAATCAAGCGGACAGACCACTAGCCGCCGCTGGCTGCGTGCTTAGTTCGTCCACCAGCTCGAGCATGGTGGCTATGTGCTGGTCGGGGCCGTACCGCGCGCGGACGACATCGCGCCCCCGCTCGCGGATCGCGCGTACGTCGGCAGCGTTCGAGGGGTCCTTCGCCCAGCGGATGGTCTCGGCGAGCGCCTTGGCGTCACCGGCAGGTATGACGAAGCCTGTGCGTCCGTTATCGATGTGGTCGCGCACGGCCAGCGTCTCAGTCACTGCGGTCAACTTGCCCATCGCCATCGAGGTCAGGTAGGTGGATTGGCCGGCGCTACGGTCCTCACGCCGCTCGAGCGGCACGATCACCATCGAGGCGCGTCGCATCATCGCCATGTAATCATCGTGTGAGATGATCCCCACAGTGACGTTGCGTGGGACCGGCTCCCCTTTGGGCATCTCAGCCGGGTCGGCGGCGATCCGGACTTCCCACGGGAGCTCGGCCGCGCCTCGCAGCAGCGGCGTGAAATCCCGCAGCGACCGGCCACCGCTGAAGATCGGGCCATCCTCAGACGTTTGAGCATCGAGGTCCTCGTCGTCAAGCCCGTGATACCAGTGGTGCAGCTGGACTTGTTCGGGCGAAATGCGCCACATTGCCGGGAACCGCTCGCGCTCCTGAGTCGACGACGCGCAGAACGTGGTCCGGCGACCGCTCAACGCCCGCACGCCGATCCGGGTAAGCAAGCGGTCGAGCGGCGAGCGCCCGGTTTGCCATGTGCAGTCAGTGATGATCACGGGGGCCGGGGCGCGAGTCCGTGCGAGCACCGCAGCGCCGACGAGATCAGCGCGATCGAAGCCATTGAGCACGAGCGGCCTGCCGTCACGACCCGCCAATATGACACGGAGCAAACGAACGTAGGGTGAAGGCGCGTCCGCGGTGAGACAACGGCCCCGCGCCATCCACTCAGCCCGCCGGGGATAATGAAGAGTGGTTGAGAAGTCGTGCATTGGATGCCCAGTCTGCCAGGCGAGCAGGAGCTATGACCTGATGTTGTGGATGGGCTTGAAGAAGAAGGCGGCGTACCTGCAGCTGAAAGGCTATCGGCACGCGCCGATAGCCCAGCCGCGCAAGCTCCGCGGCGAACCCCGCCGCGAACACCCCCAACGGACCCGACACCCTGACCCGCGACGGATCCTGCATGACGCTCTCCTCTCACTCGACGAAAGCGCCAGCGTCCATGACCTCCTCGCGTTATGCCGACAACATCAACCGCAACCCACGATCACCGCAAGGCTCCCGCACGCAAGTCGGCATAACACACGAGTCGCCATAGTGCCGCACGCATCTCTGGACCGGGGTGTGGACGCCGAGCACGTCGCGGACCGCCTTGCGAAGCGCCTTCGCGCCGTCGAGCACGCACAGCACGCCCTGCTCGGTGTCGAGCCCGCGGTCGATGAGGTCCGCCAGCAGCGCTGTCGCGACGGCGGCGTTCTCGGTCGAGCCCTCCCACAGCCCGAGTGGGATCTTCACCCCGTCGGTGGTGATCCCGAGACAGACGACGTTGGTGCGCCCCTTGAGCTCCATCCCGTCGACCATTAGCACCGCCAACCGGACGTCGTCGAGGCGGCGCGACATGAACGCGTCGAGGTTCTCGCGCGTACGCGCGACGAACTCGCGGCTGACCGCGGACTTCGACACAGAGCGGGCCTCGGCCTCGACCTGCTCGCCGACCGGCTCGCGGGTGCGCCCGAAGCGGCGCGTGGAGACACCGGCGAGGATCTGCTCGAGCACCAGCCGGATGAGCGGATCACGGTCGGCGAAGTGGCCATAGGTCGCAAGCGCCACCTCCGACTCGCCGTCGACGGTACGCGCCCTGGGGCGCTCGACCGCGACGCGGCGGCCACCGAGCGTCACCTCCCCGGCCTCGTGACCGTGACCCACCGCGCTGCGCTGCGGATCGTGCTTGCCCCTCGGGCCGAGGACCCCGTCGACCTCCTCGGCCATCAGCTCATGAAGCACGCCGAGCCCGACCCCCGCACTCAACGCCAGCAGCCCCTCCTGCGCGGCGCCGGCCAGCTCACCGAGCGCCTCCGCCACCCGCGCGGGCAGCTTCACCGTGTCCGCGCCACCCAGCGCGGACACGGCCTCATCAACAAGTACCTTCTTCACGGCGGTTCCTCCTGTCTCGAGTGGACTTCGACCGCCGCGCACGCTCCCAACCGGAGCGGACGAGGCGGGAGGACCGCCACCTCAAGTTCTACGAGCTACGGGACATCCTCGGTGAGCGCGAGGAAGTGGCAGGCGAGGCGTGTTCTGAGGCCGTGCAGGGTGCGGGCGCCGTGACGTTCGAGGGTGAGGATGTCCTTGGCGGTCCAGTAGATCGACTCGACGCGCTGGCGGATCGGGGCCAGATGCCGGCCCTTGCCGGACTCGTCCTTGCGGCGGGGGCGCTGGATGCAGGCGTCGAGGGTGGCGAGGTCGGTTTCGAACTGTGCGCCGCGGAAGTTCTTGTCGCCGATCAGCGTCAGCATCTGGCCGGGTTGGCGCTGACAGCGCGCGACCATCGCCAGGCAGACCTCGCGCTCGTCGATCTTGGGTGACGTCAGCGCGAGCGCCCTGGGGGTGCCGTCCATCGCGAACAGGCAGTGCAGCCGAAACCCGTAGAAGTAGCGGCTGTGGCTGGCGCAGTAGCCGTAGTCGGCGGCGTCGCTGATCGCGTCGGCGAGACTGCTCTGCCCGCCGCGCTTAACCGTCTCGCGGGAGCGCGCGGTCTCCACCGGCGTGCTGTCGACCAGCAGCACGTCGTCGCCCGAGCCTGGGCTGTGGCGCGCGGACTCGGCGATCAAGGCCTCGAGAGTGTCCGACAGCGCCTCGCGGCGCTTGTAGAAGCCCGACCGGTCAGGCAGCGTCGGGAACAGATGCCCGAGGCGCTTGTTGGCGACCGCCAAAAACCGCGGGTCAGACGGGATGCCGATGATCGCCTGCGCCACACACAGCGTGACGACCTCGGCGTCGGTCACGATCCGCTTGGCGTTTCCGGGTTTCCTTGGCAGGAGATCGTCGCGGCGCAGAACACCGCAATCAGCAGTAGGTCGAGGTCGGCGAGCATCGAGGCCCCCTTGGGGTCGGCGGTGGCAACGAGCACCGCCGACTTCGACCTGCCTGCGTATGTCCCCTGCAACCCGCCCCAACCCCAACCGGCCGTGGAACTACCCATCTAGCGGGCCGTCCCGATCATGGGAAATCCCGGGTTCCGGAAGCGCTCTTCGTGACAAGCCGGACCTCGGCGACACCGCGGCCGGGCCACGGCGCCACCTCGCGCAGGCGCTGGGCGCCGCTCGAAGGAGGCCTCAGAGCCGTTCATCGCGCGTCAGACTGCCCTCTTGCGAGGAAGGAGGCCACGGACTGGGTCGTGCTTTCGAGACTTGAGGCGCGGGCGCGATCGGCCCCCTCGGCGGTATGCCGAGCACGTAGATCCGGATCGGCGATGAGCCGACGCACTGCCTCGCTGGCCGCGTCGGCGTCACCCGGCGGGATCAGCTCGGCGGCGTTTTCAGCAGCCGTAGGCACTCCCCCGACAGCCGTTGCGACCACCGGCAGCCGGGCGCCGAACGCTTCCAGCAGCACCTGGGGGACGCCCTCGGTCCAGGCGCAATGCAGCAACACGTGGCTCGCGCGGTAGCGCTCGAGCAACCCCTCCTCCAGCCCCTGGTAGCCGACGAGGTCGATCCGCCTCCCGACCCCGAGCCGGTCGGCTCGCTCACGCAGAGGACCGGCCAACGGACCCTCCCCGACTACCGTGAGCTGCCAGTCACCGCCGCCCGTGACCAGGCGCTCCAGCACGTCGGCCAGCAGCAGCGGATTCTTCTCGCCGGCAAGACGGCCGACGCTCAGCAGGTCAATCCGCCCGCTGTAGTCGCGTCCCTCGAGCACGTCGGCACCGGCGATCTCGTCCTCGCGGATGAGCGAGATCGGGGTGTCGAGCATCCGCGGAGCCTTCTTGTAGCGCTGGGCGAGGTCGCGGCCGACCACAACCACACGAAAGGCGCGTGCCAATGCCCGCCAGGCCCCTTCGAGGACGATGGCCTCAAGCCGCAGGGCGCGGCTTCTCGGATGGCGGTTGGAGACGTACGCCGGAAAATCCTGCCTGACCCCGAGCGCGACGACCCGACCGCGAGCTCGGGCGACGAGCGCGAACGCGATCGCGAACGGGTGGGGGCCGAGAAGCCAGACCGTGTCGACCTCATCAATCGCTCGCCAGAAACGCCGGAGCGAGCTCGCGAAGACACCAAGAGCCTGCCGAGGCAGCGCAAGTGACGGATAGTGAGGAAGGGCGACGAAGCCGACGCTGTTCGGCACCTTGTACGCCCAGCGTCCCGGCTCGGGCTCGAGTCGACCGACGAGCGTGACGCTGTCCACCCATCGAGCGAGGCCCACGAGGAACAGCACTACCGCCTCCTGAGCCCAGACTTCGTCGCCGTCGCGGCGGTATCCGTCGTCGCTGTATACCGCGAGCCGCAAGCAAGAGCACGATAGTCGACCTTTCCAAGCCGCTGCCTGCTTAGATCCACCAGATCCGTGACCTCGATGGGATACCCCGACCTCGATGACGTCGAGTCGCGTGCGACCCGCAGAAAGAGACCGTGACGCAGGAGCAGCAGCCGAAGAACCCAGCTGACAGCGATCGCTACGAGCGCGAGCGTGCGTTTCACGATGCGCGCTTTACGGAAGACGATCGGCCGTCTAACAGGTTCTACGAGCAGGTCCATGAGTCGAGCATGGGCTTCGTCCGTGAAGCGATCGACTCGCTGGCGCCTGACGCCAAGGTGCTCGAGTTTGGCTGCGGGCCAAAGGCCGAGGCAGCGATCCGTGCCGCCAGCGGCGGACGGCAGGCGGTCGCCTTCGACCTGTCGCCGGTCGCGATCGAAGAGGCGCGAGCGGACGCGAGTGCCCGTGGCTTCGGCGATCGCATCGACTTCCACGTGATGAACGCCGAGGAGGTCCAACTGCCCGCGGCCCAGTTCGACGCAGTGTTTGGCGCAGGCATCCTTCATCATCTCGATCTGCGTCAGGCCTACGGGCAGATCGCTCGCCTGTTGCGCGCTGACGGACGGGCCGTGTTCGTCGAACCGATGGGCCACAACGCGATAATCAATCTCTACCGCCAGCGCACCCCGGGCGACCGCACGTCGGACGAGCACCCCCTTCTCGTCGAAGACCTCGCACTCGGACGCGAGTACTTCGAGGACGTCCAGCCGAACTACTTTGGGCTCGCATCACTACTGACGCTGCCGGTCGAGCGGATGCGCAAATCCGCGGCGCTGGTCCAGCGCCTGGACACACTCGACCGACTCCTCTTTCACCGCGTCCCCGCCATCGGGCGCTATGCATGGCTCGTCGCTCTCGACCTCCAAAGGCCACGGTCGCGTAACGACGAGGCGAGGTGAGGCAGGCGAGGGAACCGGCTCGATCTATGGCTCGATGAACGTCTAGGCAGGGCGCGCCGACATGACGAAGGCTAGGGCCCGGTGGGTTTCAACCCGCATGCCGGGGAGGTGGTCGCGGCGCGTCTTGGATGCGGAGATGTGAGTGGCGCTTCCGACGGTGGGGCGGCGAGAGCGAGCGGGGGTCGAGCTCTGCGGATCGCTGTCGGGACCGGTCAGGGGGCAAGCTTATGAGGCCGATCCAACTGACTACGCGGTAGATCATCCCGCCGCGCGACGCAGAGAGCTGTGCCGCGGCGTAGCGGCGCGGCCGTACGGCTTCCACCCGCTAGCTTCTCGGTCGATGTCGGCCGAGCCGCAGCAGACCGGGCCGCCCCGGCCCGCCGACGGACGCGCGCTCGGCGAACGCCTGTGTGCCGGCGACAGGGCCGCGGCGCCGGCGGCTTTGAACCTGATCGAGAACCGGACCACGGCCGGGCGCGAGCAGTCCGCCGCGCTGCTGGCGAAGGTCTCCCCCGCGGCCCTCGGTCGCGAAGCACCCGCGCACCTAATCGGCGTGACGGGGCCGCCGGGGGCGGGCAAGTCGTCGCTGCTGGGAGTGCTCTTGCGCGCCTGGCGCGAGGCCGGCCGCACGGTCGCGGTGCTTGCGGTCGACCCCTCCTCACGCCGCTCCCACGGCTCGCTGCTGGGCGACCGCGCGCGGATTGAGCATGACCCCGCCGACCCCGGCGTGCTGATCCGGTCGACCGCCACGGGCAGGCGGCTCGGCGGCCTCGCCGCGCCGACGCACCGGGCGGCGCAGGCGCTCGCTGTAGCCTACGACCTGGTCGTCGTCGAGACGGTCGGTGTTGGCCAGTCCGAGACCGACGTCGAGGACCTCTGCGACACGATCGCGGTCGTCGTCCAGCCCGACTCGGGCGACACGCTGCAGTTCCTCAAGGCCGGGATCATGGAGGTGCCCGACGTGCTCGTCGTCACCAAGGCCGACCTCGGTGAGGCCGCCACCCGCGCCCGCCACGACCTCGCTCAGGCGCTCGGCTCACGCGGTTCATACGACGTGCCGGTGCTTGCGGTCTCCTCGCTTCCGCCTCCAGCCGGCGCCGGTGAACTGATTGAGGCGCTCGACGCCCACCGTGCCACGCTCGACCTCGAGGCCCGGCGCGTGCGCTCGCGACGGCTGACCGCGCTCAGCGAACTCGTCGCGGAGCATGGCGAGGCGGCGTTGCGGGCGCTGGGCGGATGGCGTGAGGCGGAGCGCTTCCTCGCCGCGCAGGGCCGCGCTACCGACGTGCCCGCTCTCGTCGTGGCCCTCGCCCAGCGTGCGCGGGGTGGCCGCCAGGGACTCACCGAGGAGACCGAATAGGGGCATTCAAGCGAAGGGGTCGTGAACGATGATGCCTTCGTAGGGGCGGTAGCCGCGGTCCGCGTATAGACGCCACCATCCCGAAGAAGCACCGGGAACTCGCCGGGCAAGTAGAACAGGTTGCCCGACGACCCGGTCTCGAGGAGGTTGGAGGCGATCCTCGCCCGCGAGGTACTGGTATGGCTCGTAGCGACCCTCAGCGAAGAACGCACTGACCTCGTCGTGCGAGCCGCCATCCTCGATCAGGAAGATCGGCCGATGACGTTCGATCGTCTCCGCCATGCCTCGCAGCACCTGGGGCTCTGCTCCCTCGACGTCGATCCTCACGAACGCCGGCTCAAGCGCCAACTCATCGACGCGACACTCGGCGGGCTGGAGCTCGCTGACGGTGCCCCCAGACCCTCATGCCGGCGCTCCTCCAAGCCCACTCCCGCCGGTCGTCCGGCACGGCTCTGCACCGCCTACGGATCGCCTCCGCTGATAGACCGTGCCACGCATGCGAGGATAGGGCCCATGGAGGGATCGGCACCCGACTCCGTCGGGACCCAATCGAGTTGGCTGCGCTGTTATCGATGTTGGTCGGAGAATCTCGAGGTGCAGCTTCACTACGAGGGCATCCTCAAGGTCGAACCGGGTACCGGCGAGGCGGTCGAGCCGGTCGAGGAGGTGCAGGAAGCCGTCGTGCAATGCCTCGAGTGCATGCACGACCAGCCCCACCTCAGCCTCGCCTTCTACGAGGAGGACGGCCGCCGCATCAGCCGCGTGGAGGCGGTCGAGGACCGTTGGGAACGGATGGTCACCGGTACCCCTTGGGTCGCCTCGTGCACCGTCACGGTCGATGGCGACCAGGTCGAGTCGTGCTCGGGTCCCGATGCCGCGGAGTCGCTCGCCTACGCCGCCTTCGGCGACCACGGCACACGTGAGTTCTTCACACACGTGCGGTTCCACAAGCACGAGGAGGACGGCCAGATCGTCGTCCACATGCTCGTCGAGATGTACGCGCGCTCCTCCGAGGAGGCGACCGAAGTGCTCGAGCACGCGGCGCGCGGCGTGCTCGCGATCACCTCGCTTGCCGAGGAATCGCGGCCGCCGGCGTCGGGCGGCGGTGACGCGCACTGATCGATGAGCGTCCGTCCGCTTGCCAGAGACGACCTGCCCGCCGTGGCGGCCCTCTACCAGCGGGTGATCGTCGGCGACACCGATCCTCCGCCCGACCGGCTGGTGAGAGCGCTCGAGCGGGCAACGCTCGACCACCCCTGGGCAGAACCGGGCCTGCCGTCGCTGGTGCACGAAGGCTCCGCGGATCGCATCGTCGGATTCCAAGCCTCGTACGCCAGGCGCCTGGCTCTCGATGACCGTCCACTGCGGATGGTCTGCTGCGGGCAGCTGGTAGCCGACCCCGACGCTGAGACGCTCGGCATCGGAGCGCTGCTGATGAAGCGCATGCTGGCCGGCCCGCAGGACCTCACGGTCACGGACGGAGCGACGGCCGAGGTGCGAGCCATGTGGAGCCGGCTTGGTGGCTCCAGTGGCGGTCTCTCAAGCGTCGGGTGGACGCGAGTATTCAGGCCCGGCCGACTCGCCCTCCATCTTGCAGCGCGCAAACAGGGCCGAGCCCGGACGCTTGAGGGCTCCGGGCGGATACCTGCCGCTACGGAAGGTGAAGAGTTGACGCCGGGGCGCCTGATGGAGCTGATCGCCCGGACGCCGGGCCACCTGCGACCCGCGTACGACATCGAGTTCCTCGACTGGCTGTTCGCCGAGATGGACGTGGTGAAGGGACGGGGGCCGCTGGCACGCCGGGTGGTCTGCAACAGCCGCGGTCAGGACCTAGGCTGGTACGTCGCTTACCTGCCGGCGCAGGGCATCGCACAGGCGATTGGAGTCGGCAGCGTGCGACCCGACGCAGGACCCGTCTTGGATCGCTTGTTCGCGGACGCGCGAGCGGCCGGCGCCAGCGCGCTGCAGGGCCGCGTCGAGCACGCCATCCTCCCCGCCCTCACGACTCGCCGGTGCCTGCTTCGAGGCGCCGAATGGGCAATGACGCACTACACCGACGACGAGGTGGCGGCCGCCGCTGGCCGCGAGCAGGCTCTCATCACGCGTCTCGACGGGGAGTGGTGGATGGGCTACCACCTCGAGCGGCGCGAGCCGTGGGGCTCGCCCGCCAAGCCTCGACCGGCGCGCACAGGTGTCGAGCCCGGTGGTAGCCGGGTGTGACCACGCTACACCGCGAGGTCTACTAACGGCCCTCAGCGCTCTTGGAGCTTGTAGAGGCCGAGCAGTACCTCGACCTGACGCTCCCACGTGTACCTCTCGCGGACCAACGCGAGCCCCGCCTCGGCCAGCTCGCTCCGGGCGGCGGGATCGGTGAGCAGGCGCCGACAGGCGCCGGCTAGCTCGGTCACAGTCTCGCCG
>Ga0136615_10000246_pt1 | contig 24282 bp, 24 predicted proteins | sample AntDrymUQ2882206_2_FD_106647 | JGI IMG/M metagenome (GOLD analysis project Ga0136615, IMG submission 106647) | Polar desert sand microbial communities from Dry Valleys, Antarctica - metaG UQ288 (22.06) | ecosystem: Environmental > Terrestrial > Soil > Desert | place: Antarctica: Dry Valley... | reverse complement strand
TTAGGTGCTGGGGCCTGGTATCCGTAAGCGCATGACCAGCTGGTCCATTCGTGACGGAGGTCGCGCCGACATACCGGCGCTGCTCGAGCTGTGGAGGGTGGCGGGGAGCGTCCCCACGCCGAGCGACCACAGCGAGTCGCTCGCGGCCCTCGTCGAGCACGATCCCCGAGCGATCCTCGTCGCCGAGTCGCACGGGACGCTCGTCGGCTCGATCATCGCCGCCTGGGACGGTTGGCGCGGGAGCTTTCACCGGCTCGCGGTACGGCCTGGATATCGCCGCCGTGGGCTGGCCACCGAGCTCGTGCGCGTCGGGGAGGACCGCCTACGGGATCGCGGAGCCGTTCGGCTGGCCGCGATCGTGGCGAGAGACGAAGCCGCCGCGCTCGAGTTCTGGGCGGCGCAGGGCTACTTGTTCCAGCCCGATCACCTGCGGTTCACTGCGGACGACGGCTGACGACTCAGCGCAGCGGTGCGCCGGGATCGAGCTCGAAGACCGTGCCCGCGATCTCGACGTCGTCGCCCGGCTGGAAGCCCGCGGCCTCGAGCGCCCGGATCACGCCCATCCCGCGCAGGCGCTCCTCGAGGTAACGGAGGGCGTCGGGGTTTTCGAGGTCGTGACGGGCGAGCAGCCGCTCGACCCCCGACCCGGTGACCTGGAAGGCGCCCTCGCCCGTCGCCTCGACGCTGAACGACTCCCCTCGATCCGGGCGGTAGACGCGGTGGGCGGCGGGTGTCTCGCCGCCGGAGTCCGCGGGCGCCGGAGCCGGGTCGGCCGGCACGGCGTGCAGGATCGCACTCGCCAGGTCCGCCAGCCCGCTCCCCGTCGCGGCGGAGGTGACGACGACGTCCAGCACCGCCCCATCGAGCCGCTCCCGCCAGGCCGCCGCGGTAGCTCGGGCGTCCTCGTCGGGGACGAGGTCGGTCTTGGACAGGCAGAGGAGCCGCGGGAGTCGGTCGAGCCCGGCCGCGTGGCCGGCGAGCTCGGCTTCGACGGTGGCGTGGTTGGCCAACGGGTCCGAGCCGTCGACCGGCGCGAGGTCCAGCACATGCACGAGCAGCCGGGTGCGCTCGACGTGGGCGAGGAAGTCGTGGCCCAGGCCGGCGCCCTCGTGAGCGCCCTCGATCAGGCCGGGGATGTCGGCGACGACGAGCTGGCGCTGCTCGTCCTCGAGCACGCCGAGCACGGGCTCGAGCGTCGTGAACGGGTAGTCGGCGACGCGCGGCCGGGCATGGGTGAGGCGGGCGAGCAGCGAGGACTTGCCGGCGTTCGGAAGCCCGACGAGGCCCGCGTCGGCGAGCAGCTTGAGCCGCAGCTCGACCCAACCCTCCTCGCCGGGCAGGCCACGCTCGGCGAAGCGCGGCGCCTGGCGGGTAGGCGTCGCGAAGTGGCGGTTGCCGCGCCCGCCGGCGCCGCCGCGGGCCAGCACCGCCCGTTCGCCTGCCGCCTGCAGGTCGTAGGTGGCCTCGTGAAGCGCGTCCTCGACCAGCGTGCCGGGCGGGAGGGTGACCTCCAGGGGAGCGGGGCTGGCGCCGTGGCGGTTGGCGCCTTCCCCGTGCCCGCCGCGCGCGCCCCTGAAGTGCGCGCGGCGCCGGAAGTGACCCAGGTCGCGCAACGAGGGGTCGCAGACGAGCACCACGTCGGCGCCCCGCCCGCCGTCGCCGCCGTCGGGTCCGCCGCGGGGAACGTGGGCCTCGCGGCGGAAGGAGACGACACCGTCGCCTCCCGCGCCGGCCTGAACGAAGATCTTGGCACGGTCCTGGAGCACGGCGGGCGAGGGCGCGGGGGCGCGCCCTGCTTGACTACTCCGCCGCCACGACCGAGATCGTCCGCCCGCGCCGCCCGGTCTTGAAGTCGACCGTGCCCGCACGCGCGGCGAAGATCGTGTCGTCCTTGCCGATTCCGGCACCGTCGCCGGGACGAAAGCGCGTGCCGCGCTGGCGGACGATGATCTCGCCCCCGGTCACCGTCTGACCGGCGAAGATCTTGACGCCGAGGCGCTGTGCATTGGAGTCGCGCCCGTTGCGGCTCGACCCGAGTCCCTTCTTATGCGCGATCTCGGGCCTCCTTCGCTCCCTCGGTGTCGCGCTTGCGCGACATCATCTTGATCTCACTGATCTGCAGGCGGGTGAGCTCCGAACGGTGACCCATGCGGCGCTTGTAACCGCGCTTGGGCTTGAACTTGAGCACGTGGATCTTCTTCCCGCGTTCGTGGCCCTGGACAACCGCCTCGACCTTGACCTTGGCGAGCCCGTCGGCGTCGAGGATCGGCTCATCGTCGCGGAACAGAACCGGCTTGAGCTCGACCTTCGCCCCCTCCTCCGCGCGCATGCGATCGACGAGCAGGGAATCGCCCTGCTCTACGCGGTACTGGCGGCCTCCGACTTTGACGATCGCGTACATGGCAGAGAGAAGGCGCCCGTCGGGCGCCGCAGCGCGGGAGTCTAGCGCGCGATCCCCGGCCAGCCCGCCGGGGGCCGTCCTTAGACTCGCCCCGACGATGAGGGCCTTCCGCTGGCTGTTCGCGCTGCTGATCGCCGCCCAGGTCGGCTACTCGTTCGTGCCCGAGCGGCGCCTGACCGCGGCGACGCGCACGATCGTCGGGCTGATGCTGGCCACATCGAGCGCCGAGGCCGTGGCCGCCCGCGGTGCTCGCCGTGGCGTCGCGGCGGTAACCGGCGCGGGGGCGGTCGGGTTCGGCGTGGAGCTCGTCGGAGTCGCGACCGGGAGGCCGTTCGGCCATTACGTCTACAGCGCCAAGCTCGGCCCCCGTGTCGGGGGAGTGCCGCTGCTCGCCGCGGCGGCCTGGGCGATGATGGCGCGGCCCGCGTGGGTCGTCGCCGGGTTGCTCGACCGCCGTTGCGCCGTACGCGTGCCCCTGGCGGCAGGCGCGCTCACCGCCTGGGACGTCTTCCTCGATCCCCGCATGGTGCGCGACGGCTATTGGACCTGGCCGCAAGGCGGTCGCTACGAGGGCGTACCGGCGTCGAACTTCGGCGGCTGGCTCGCCACGGGGCTTGTGCTGTTCACCGGGCTGGCGGCGCTCGAGCGGGCTCCCGGCTCGGAGCCCGACCGAACCGACGACGGCGCCTTGGCCCTCTACGCCTGGACGTGGATCGGCGAGACGGTGGCGAACGTCGCGGTGTGGCGGCGCCCGCGCGTAGCGGCCGCCGGGACGGTGGCCATGGGGGCCTTTGCCCTGCCCGCGCTCCGGTGTCGAGCGCGGGCACCTCGTCGCGCCGGCCGACGATGAGGATCATCGTCGTCGGCGCCGGGGTCGGCGGCTTGGCGGCGGCGGCACGGCTGGCCGCGGGCGGCCACTCGGTAACCGTCCTCGAGCAGGCCGAGGTTGCGGGCGGGAAGTGCGGACTCGTCGAGCTCGGCGGCTACCGCTTCGACTCCGGTCCGTCGCTGCTCACGATGCCGTGGGTCTTCGAGGAGCTGTTCGCGGCCACCGGCGCTCCGCTCGCCGGCGAGCTCGACCTCGTGCGGGTTGAGCCGGTCACCCGCTACCGGTTCGCCGACGGGTCGGGGTTCGACCTCGGCGCCGACCTCCCGCCCAGCCTCGCCGAGCTCGAGCGCTTCGCTCCGGGCGCCGGGGCGGAGTGGGCGGCCTTCGTCGGCGCCTGCGCGCGGATGTGGCCGGCCTCGAGGCGCTTCTTGACCGCGCCGCCGCCCTGGCCCCCGCGGCGGCCGCGACCGGGCGAGCCGGCGCCCCACCCCCTGGACATCCTGCGCGTGCGGCCGTGGCGCACCCTGCGCACGCTCGCGCGAGCCCACCTGCGCGACCCGCGGCTGCGGCTCGTGGTCGAGCGCTTCGCCACCTACGCGGGCGCCGATCCGCGCCGGGCTCCGGCGGCGCTCGCGGCGGCGGGCTACGTCGAGCACGCCTTCGGAGCGTGGCACGTGCGGGGAGGGCTCCACCGGCTCGTCGAGGCGCTCGTGCGACGGGTCGAGGCGCTCGGCGGCGAGCTTCGGCTCGGCCAACCGGTGCGGCGGATCGCCTGCGCGCGGGGCGGCGACGGCAGCCAACCGCCGCCGGTACGGGCCGTCGAGACCGACCTCCAGACCATCGCGTGCGACGCCGTCGTCGCCAACGTCGACGCGCGGGCGCTGCACGGCGGTCTGCTCGAAAGCAGCGGCGCACCAACTTCCGGCGAGGCCGAGCGCACCCTACGCGCCGAACGCTCGCTCTCGGGCTTCGCGCTCATGCTCGGCCTGGCCGGCGAGACGCCCGGCCTGCGTCACCACACGATCCTCTTTCCCGCCGACTACGACGCCGAGTTCGACGATGTCTTCGCGCGACGCCGTCCCGTGCGCGACCCGACCCTGTACCTGAGCGCCTCCGCCCGCAGCGACCCGAGCCAGGCGCCGCGCGGCGGTGAGAACCTGTTCGTCCTCGCCAACGCCCCGACCCACGGCCACGGGCTCGACTGGGACGCCGAGGCCGACGCCTACGAGGAGCGCCTGCTCGACGTGCTCGCCGAGCGCGGACTCGACGTGCGGGGGCGCATCGAGGTCCGGGCCCGGCGCACGCCCGCAGACCTCGAGCGCGAAACCTGCGCTCCGGGCGGCGCGATCTACGGGGCCGCCCCCCACGGGCGTCTGCGGGGCGCCCTCGACCGCCCGGCCAACGTCTCGCGAGCGGCTCGGGGCCTCTACCTCGTCGGCGGCACCGTGCATCCGGGCGGCGGGCTCCCGCTCGTCGTGCTCGGCTCGAAGCTCGCCGCCGAGGCCATCGGCCCCGCGCGCTGAGTCCCGGTCATGGAGCGAGCGGATCGCGGCCGTTCCATGTCCCCTGCGAGTCGTACGGGCGAAAGCGGGCGAAGAGCTCCTCCGAGTACCAGCGCTCGGCCCGCGTGCGGCGGACGACCTCCCGGTGCTCGGGCCGCCCGTAGGCGTAGCGACGCGCGCCCTCGAGGCTCTGCCACAGCGAAAAGGTGCCCTGGCGGGCGACCGGCCACTCCCCCATCCCCACCGACTCGATCAGCTCGGGACGGCGCAGGAGGTCGGTCGCCGGCGGCTCGATCGCGCGGTAGAAGGGAACGAGCGCGCGCGGGCGGATGGCCGCGCGAGTGAGGATCGCCACCGGCGTCTCGCCGGGATCGGCGGCCAACACGGCGGCGCCCGCGACGTCGGTCGAGGCATCGGCCGTGGCGGGAGGTACGGGCGCCGCGAGCGGGTTGCGGCCGCCCCACGCCCCGTGCGAGCGGACCGGCTCGAGGCGCACGTGCCACGCCTCGCGGCCCAGATCGCGCCAGCGCCCCGCCACCGGCGACTCGGCGAGGAAGTCCGCGAGCGCCGCCTCCTCCTCCCAGACCGCGAATAGCGCCCAGCGCCGCAGATCGGCGCCCAGGGTCATCGTCCGGCCGCGCCCCGTGCCCATCAACCGCCAGAAGTCGAGGCCTTGCGTTCGCCGTAGGAGCGGGCGATCGAAGCCCATGCGGGAGAATCCGTCGGGCGCCGTCGCACGCGGATAGCGGATGAGGTGAAAGGAGGCGATCAACGGTGGGACTCGTGCTCGCGGCGATTATCGGGTACCTGGTCGGCTCGGCTGCGGTCGCGCTTGCGGTCGGCCGCGCCCATGGCGTCGACCTGCGCACGGTCGGCGACCGTAACCCCGGCGCGTGGAACGCCATGGAGCAGCTCGGCGGGCGCGCCGCCGCGCCGATCTTCATAGGCGACGGCCTCAAGGGCCTCCTCGCCGGACTGGCCGGCCTTGCGCTGGGCGGCGTTCCCGGGAGCTACGTCGGGGTGGGGGCGGCGATGGTGGGGCACGCCCTGCCCGTGTTCGCCGGCTTTCGGGGCGGGAAGTCGGTGATGGCCTTTGCAGGCGGCGCCTTCGTCCTCGCCCCGCTCGCCGCGCTCGGCTGTCTCGCGGCCTGCGTCGCGCTGAGCGCCCTGCGTGACTTTCGACTGGGCGCCCGGGTCGGCGTCTTCGGGTTTCCGCTCGCCCAGCTCCTCGTCGGCCCCGTCGAAGAGGTCGCGGCCACGGGCGCCCTGATGACGCTGATCGGCCTGCGCTACCTGGCTGACACGTTGAATAAGGCCTCCTAGTCCGCTCCCTCCGCGACCGCGTCCGCGTGCGAGCGTGAGCCGCGCCCGCGACGCCGGCTGCGGCGTGCGGACCGATCGTCGTCATCGCCCTCGCCGGCCGGCTTCGCGCCGTCGGCGGAATCCACAAGCGACGCGTCGGCGGCGGCGCGCCCGACGCGCTCGATCCGCACGAGCCGCTGCTCGCCGATCAGGCGCCCCGCATCGGTCACCGAGACGATGTAGCCGTCGACCTTGGCCACTGCGTCGTCGTCGTTGTACATGTGCGGCTCCTCGATGGTTACGAGGACCTCCTGGCCGGTCTGGAAGGGCAGAGCGCGCTCCTCGACGTCCTCCCGCGAGCCCTCGAGCATGACCTCGAAGTGGTCGATCGGGAGCGACTCGGAGCCCTCGAAGTGGAAGTGACGGCCGACCTCCTGCTCGAGCTCGATCACGGGAGGCACGCCCGGTGCCCGCAGGAGCGCGCCGGCCACGGCGGGATGCACGGCGATCAGGAACGCCTCGGGCTGCGACCGCTCGGCTACGAGCTCGCGCAGACGCCGCTCGACGTCGAGAGCCACCGTCTCCTCGGAGAGCACGACGCCCTCGCCCTCGCAGGTAGGGCACTCCTTGGTGAGGATCTCGCGGACGCCGTCGGTCACGTTCTGGCGCGTCATCTCGACGAGTCCGAGCGGGGAGATCTCGACGACGTAGGTCTTCGTACGGTCCTCGTCGAGGGCCTCGCGCAGCACCTTGAGCACCTGGTCGCGGTTGCGCGCCCGCGCCATGTCGATGAAGTCGATGACGATGATTCCGCCGATGTCGCGCAGGCGCAGCTGGCGCACGACCTCGGAGGCGGCCTCGAGGTTCGTGCGGGTGATCGTGTCCTCGAGTCGCGCTCCACGCCCGCGGCCGGTGAACGATCCCGAGTTGACGTCGATCACGGTCATCGCCTCGGCGTAGTCGATCACGAGGGAGCCGCCCGAAGGAAGTTCGACCCGGCGGCTGAGCGTCGAGGTCACCGCCTCCTCGACTCCGAAGTGCTCGAACAGCGGCTCCTCGCCGGTGTAGAGCTCGACGCGGTCGACAAGCTCGGGTGCGGTGCGGGTGAAGAAGGAGGTCAGCCGGCGGTGCTGGCCCTCGTCGTCGACGACCGCACGCTCGAACTGGGCCGAGAAGATGTCGCGCACCACCCGGACCGAGAGGTCGGCCTCCTGGAAGACCATCGCCGGCGCCTGGCTCTCCTGGGTGCGCTGCTCGAGGATCTCGTGCAGCTTGTGCAGGTAGCGGATCTCGCGCTCGAAGTCGTCGCGCGACGCTCCCTGGGCCGCGGTGCGAATGATCGCGCCGCCCCCGCCGAGCTCGAGCCCCTTGGCCGCCCGGCGCAGGCGCTCGCGCTCGCGGTCGTCGAGACGGCGGGAGACTCCCACCCCCTCCCCGTTGGGCACGTAGACGAGGTAGCGCCCGGCGATCGAGAGCTCCATCGAGAGGCGGGCGCCCTTGGTCTTGAGCGGATCCTTGACCACCTGCACGAGGATCTCCTGGCCGGGCTTGAGCAGCTGGGCGATCTTTTGGCCCTTTCCGCCTCCTCGACCCCGGCGCTGAACCTCGACGCCCGGCATGACGATGTCGTCGACGTGCAGGAAGCCGTTCTTCTCGAGGCCGATGTCGACGAATGCGGCCTCGAGCCCGGGCAGGGCGTTGTCGACCCGCCCCTTGTAGATGTTGCCCGCGATCGAACGACGGCCGCGGCGCTCGACGTAGAGCTCGGCGGCACGCCAGGGGGAGCCGTCGGCGCTCTCCGCCCCCTCGGTCGCCGCGGGGGTCGCGCCCCCGCGACCACGACGGCGGCCGGAGCGGCCCCGGCCGCGATTCACTCCGTCGTTGCTGCCCTGCGCGTCAGCCGTCGTAACGGCTTGCGGCTCTCCCTCGGCTTCGAGGATGCCGACTCTGGTTTCGCCGCGGTCCACCGCGACGAGCACTTGCTTTCTCACTGAAAAGGTTCATCTCCTAATGCCTATGCGGCTGCTAGCTCTCGCGCCTTGGCGAGCTCCGTCGCGCGCGCTTGCGCGTGCACCGACTGGAGCAGGCCGATCGCGAGGAAGGTCACGAAGACCGACGAGCCTCCGTAGCTCATGAGCGGGAGGGGCACGCCGGTGATCGGCATGATGCCTATGGTCATGCCGACGTTGACGAAGACCTGGAACATCAGCATCGCCGTGATGCCGCCGGCGACCAGCGCGCCGTAGAGGTTCTTCGCCGAGGTCAAGATAAGGAGCGCTCTCCATAGCAGGAGCGCGTACAGGGATAAGACTAGCGCGGCGCCGAGGAAGCCGAACTGCTCCCCGACGACCGAGAACACGAAGTCGGTGTGGTGCTCGGGCAGGAAGTCGAGCCGCGTCTGGGTCGCACCCTCGGGACCCCGGCCAAGCTTCTGACCGGCCCCGATCGCGGTGATCGACTGCCTGAGCTGGTACCCCTGTTTCTGGGGGTCCTCGGTGGGATTGACGAACGCCGTGAGACGGTCGACCTGGTAGGGCTTGAGCACCTCGACGCCCACCGCCGGAGCGACGAGCAGAGCGATCACCACCGAAGCGGTCGCGAGGCCCCCGAGCGTCGCGAGATGGGTCCACTTGGTGCCCGCCACGAACATGACCACGGCGGCTATCGCCAGGTACACGAGCCCGCTGCCGAGGTCGGGCTGGGCGACCACGAGCAGAGCGGGGAAGAGCGCCAGGAGGACGATCCGGGCGGTCACCTCCCGGTCGCCGAGGCGACGGACCCGGTCGACCACGAACGCCGAGAGGGCGAGGATCAGCAGCACCTTGCCGAGCTCCGACGGCTGGAAGCGGAAGAACGGCAGCTCGATCCAGCGCTTGGACCCGCGCGCGGCAACGCCGAACACGAAGACGAGCGCGATCAGGCTGACCATCGCCGCGTAGATGATCCGCTGGTGCTCGCGCAGGCGCGAGACGTCGAACCGCGCGACCGCAAGCATCAGCCCCACGCCGACGACGCCGTAGATGGCCTGACGGACGACGTAGTAGAGCGGACTGCCCGGAACGTCGTCCTGGGTGGCCATGGTGAGCGTATAGACGCTGACCGCGATCAGGCCGAGCGCCGCCGCGAGCAGGGCGAGATCGAGCCCGGCGAGCCCTGGTCGCGGGGCGCGTACGTCGCTGCCGGCTTGCTGGACGGGACTGGCGTACATGGGCTGGTGGCACCCTAGCGCCGGTCGCGGCGCGGAGGGGTCCAGCGGTGAGGGCATCCTGTCAAAACGTGCGGCTGTCGCCCTTGACGACCTTCTTCTCCTGACCGCGGACGTCGAACAGCGAGGCGAGGATGCGACGAGCGGCCGGAGCGGCGGTCTCGGCGCCGAAGCCACCGGCCTCGTCGGTCACGGCGACCACGTAGCGCGGGTTGGGATACGGCGCGAGGGCGATGTACCACGACTGGTCGGGGCGCCCGAGCCCCTTCTCGGCGGTGCCCGTCTTGCCGGCGATCGGGATCGGGAAGTCCTTGAACACGTCGGCGGACGTGCCTCCCGACTCACTCGCCGCCGATCGCAGTCCCTCGAGGATGGCGTCGCGGTGCTCGGGCTCGATGTCGACGCGACGGCGGGCCCGGCTCGGCAGCTCCTGGAGCACGCGCCCGTCGGCATCCTCGATCCGATTGCCGAGGTGGGGACTGACCACCCGGCCGCCGTTGGCCACCGCCGCGTAGGCGACCGCCATCTGGAGCGGATTCGCCTGGAGGTCGCCCTGGCCGACCGAGAGGTTGATGTTGTCGCCCGCCGACCACGGGCGACCGTCGCCGATCCCCTCGCGGTTGGCCTTCGCACGCCACTTCGGGCTCGGCACGAGCCCGGGGAGCTCGTTCGGCAGGTCGATGCCGGTTCTGCGACCGACGCCGAGCCGGCGCGCCCAGCGCTGGATGCCGAGGCCGTCGCCCGCGCCGTTGGCCTCGAGCCCGAGCTTGTAGAAGAAGACGTCGCTCGAGACCGACAGCGCCTGACGCAGGGCGATGACGCCGTTGACCGCCCCGCCGGCGTTCTTGAACACGGTCCCCCCCACGTTGAGCGAGCCGGGATCCGAGATCGGGGTCTCGGGATCGATCAGGCCTCCCTCGAGGCCCGCCGTCGCGGTGATCAGCTTGAAGGTCGAGCCCGTCGGGTAGACGGACTGGATCGCGCGGTTCGAGAGCGGATTGCCGTTGAGGGGGTCGCTCAGGCGGTCGTAGTCCGACTGCTTGATCGACTTCGCGAACAGGTTGGGGTCGAACGAGGGAGCCGAGCCGAGCGCGCGGATCTCGCCGTCCTTTACGTCCATGACCACGAACGCGCCCCGGCGCCCCTCGCCGAGCGCCTGCTGGGCGGTGCGCTGCACGTCGAGGTCGACACCGAGGCGAAGCTGCCTGCCGGCCCTTGGCTGCTTGGCCGACAGCGAGCCCGTCAACGTACCCATGGCGTCGACCTGCACGCGCGTCGCGCCGTTGCGCCCGCGCAGGTAGCGATCGTAGTTTGCCTCGACGCCGGACTGGCCGACCCTGTCGCCCATCTCGGCGCCGCTGTAGTCCTCCTCGTCGAGCTGCTCCTTGGTGACCTCGCCGACGGTCCCGAACAGGTGGGCGCCGACCTCGTCGTGGGGGTAGCGGCGCAGGAATACGCGCTCCACGGTCACGCCCGGGAAGTCGTCGCCGTTCTCGAGCAGGTACTGCACGAGCGGCAGGTCGACGTCCTGCTTGACCGTCGCCGCCGAGAACGGGACGGCCGCGAGCTGCTCGTTGACGTCCTTGCGGATCCGCCGCGCAGAGCGGCGCAGGATGTCGCCGAGGCGCTCGTAGAGGTCGTCCTGGGCGGGACCCCCCTTCGGCAGCTCGGCGGGGGTGACCTTGACCGCGAGGGCCGTCCTGTTGTCGACGAGGGAACGGCCCTCGCGGTCGACGACCTGGCCGCGCGGGGCCTGCACCTTGATGTCGCGCACCCGGTTGTCGTTGGCCTCGGCGACGTAGCGATCGCCCGAGAGCACCTGCAGGTACCACAGGCGAAAGAAGATCACGCTGAACATCAGGAAGGCGATCCCGCCGAGGACCGCCACGCGGAAGGCGAGCGCGGGGGTGATCGTCGGGCGGCGGTTGTCGAGGTACATCTCTCTACCTGCCCGAGACGTCGAGGCCACGCAGGCCGATCGGCCCGCTCTCGAGCGTCCGTCCGGGCCGGCGCGGCTCGAGGCGGCCGGCCGCGACCACCGGGCGCACGACCCGCCGCACGAGCGCGAACAGAGGCAGCGCGAGCGCGGCGTTGAGCAGGATGGCCATCAGCATGTCCCGGAGCACGAGCGCGCTGATGCTGGCGCCGATGTCGAGCATGAAGGTGATCGCGCCGTAAGCGACGTCGTACCCCGCCGTCGCCGCCGCGGCCACGGCGATCGGGAGCAGCCCGTGCGAGACGTCACGCAGCTCCCCGAAGCGGCCGACCCCGTAGCCGACGCCGGTGAGCGCGAGCGACGACCCGCCGAGGCTCATGCCCATCGCGAGGTCGAGCAGGAGTCCGGCGGCGAAGCCCGCCGTGGCGCCCGCCATGCTCCCGCCGAGCAGCGCCAGGGCGGCGACGACCACCGGGATCAGGTTGGCCCGCCCGCCGAGGATCGTCACCTGGGCCACCACCGAGACCTGCAGCAGCACGGCGCCGAGCACCAGCAGGCCGACGCGCAGGGCCGCCTGGCCCGAGAGCATCATTGACTGGGAACCTCGGCGCGCGCGCCCGGACGGGCGGCGGTCAGGACCTGGACGAAGTCCATTCGCTTGAGCTCGGCGAAGGGATCGATGTGGACGGTCTGGTAGATGTCGAGCTCCGAGCGGTCGACCTTCTTGACCCGACCGACCGGAACCCCGCGCGGGAAGAGTGACTCGAGCCCGGGCGAGGCCGTGAAGCCGGAGGTCACGACCGTCTGGCCGCTCTTGATGCGACCGCCCTTCTCGACGAAGTCGAGCAGCAGATCGTTCGGATCGCCGACCTTGGGCCGGACTATCCCGTCGGCGCCCGCCGGCATGACCTGCGCGGAGACCGAGCTGCGCTCGTCGGTGATCAGCGTCACGGTGGCCGTGCCGCCGGTCACGGCGGTGACCTTGCCGGCGAGCCCGTCGCCGGTGATCACGGGCTGGTCGACCTCGAGCCCGTCGCTCGAGCCCTTGTTGAGCTGCACGCTCGACCACCAGACGGTCGGCGAGCGGGCGATCACCCGGGCGGTCACAGGCGCCGTCCCCTGGGGAAAGCCGTCCGCGCGGGCGATCTCGGCGAACCCCGACAGCTGCTCGACGTCGCGGCGGGCGGTCTGGGTCGCCGCAAGCTCGCGGCGCAGCCGTCCGAGCTCGCCCCTCAGACGGTCGTTCTCCCCCTTGGCCGAGAGGGTGTCCCCCGTCCAGCCGATCGTGTCGCGCAAGGGCTTGAGCGCCCGGCTCGCCCCGCTCTGAATCGGGGACAGCACTTCCTGGGCGCCGCGCTGGAGGACGTGCAGGGTGCCGGTGACAGGCTCACCGAACCAGACCGTGATCAGGGCGACCGAGGCGACTACGAACCCAGCCAGCACCGCCCGCCGGCGCCGGATCGTCTTGCGGTCATACACGCCCGAGTGCGCCGGGACGCGCGGGGCTAGGGACGCCGGCGCGGTCGGGAGTTGTTCTTGTTCGAGCGGTGGATCGCCTCGAACTCCTCGAGCGAGCGCCCGGAGCCTACGGCGACGCAGGTGAGCGGCGACTCCGCGAGGTGGGCCGGCATCTGCGTCTCCTCGCGCAGGCGCTCGTCGAGGCCCTGGAGCAGCGATCCCCCGCCGGCGAGCATGATCCCGCGGTCCATGATGTCGGCCGCGAGCTCGGGCGGGGTGCGGTCGAGCGTCTCCTTGACGGCGTCGACGATCTGCTGGATCGGCTCCTCGAGCGCGAGGCGAACCTCCTCGCTCGTGAGCACCACGTTCTTGGGCAGCCCGGAGACAAGGTCCCGGCCGCGTATCTCGGCCTGCACCTCGTCGCCGAGCGGGAAGGCCGAGCCGATCTCCAGCTTGACCTCCTCGGCGGTCTGCTGGCCGATCATGAGCTTGTACTCGCGCTTGACGTAGGTGGTGATCGCCTCGTCGAGCTCGTCGCCGCCGATCCGCAGCGAATGGGAGACGACGATCCCGCCGAGCGAGATCACCGCGACCTCGCTCGTGCCGCCGCCGATGTCGACGACCATGCTTCCGGTCGGCTCGCCGACGGGCAGGCCGGCCCCGATCGCCGCCGCCATCGGCTCCTCGATCAGGTAGGCCTGACGGGCGCCCGCGGAGAGGCAGGCCTCCTCGACGGCGCGCTTCTCGACCCCCGTCACCCCACTCGGCACGCAGACCACGACGCGTGGGTGGGCCCACCGGTTCTGGTGCACCTTCTGGATGAAGTGGCGCAGCATCTGCTCGGTCACGTCGAAGTCGGCGATCACGCCGTCCTTGAGCGGGCGGATGGCCGAGATCGTTCCGGGCGTGCGGCCGAGCATGCGCTTGGCCTCGATGCCGACGGCGTGTACGTCGGCGTTGCGGGAGTCGATCGCCACGACCGAGGGCTCGGAGAGAACGATCCCACGTCCTCGCACGTATACGAGCGTGTTGGCCGTGCCGAGGTCGACCGCCATGTCGCGTCCGCCGAAGCCGGTGAGGTAGGAGAAAAAGCCCATATCGTGTGTAAAACTGGCCGCCGCCTGGCGTCGTGCACGCAAGATCTGCCCGAGCGCGCTCGCTCCGGAAGCCCGACCCCTTCGCCGCCGGCCGTGGACTTGCGCGCGGACGAGTCGAGCGCCCTCTGCGGGGCGGCAGTCTAGCGGACGCCGAGGAGGAGATTCCGGAGCGACAAGAGCCTTGCGCCGTCTCGGCCAGGGCCGGAGGGCGTGGGCAAAGACCCGCGCGCCGCGACGGTGCGTCCACGAACGCGCCCGGGCCGTGGACTCGGCCATCTAGACTCGCGCCGGTGCGCGTCACCTCCGTAGGTCACGCCGGGCTCTTCGTCGAGACGCGCCACGGCTCGGTTCTCTGCGATCCGTGGTTCAACGCCGCCTACTTCGAGTCGTGGTTCCCGTTCCCGAGCAACCGTGAGATCGACCCCGAGTGGATCGGGAGCCCGACCTACCTCTACGTTTCGCACCTCCACCACGACCACTTCGATCCCGGCTTCCTGCGCACCCACGTGTCGAAGGAGACGACCGTGCTGCTGCCGGACTATCCGCTGCCGCTGATGGAGCGCGCGCTGCACGACCTCGGCTTCACCCGGTTCGTCCACACCCGAAACCTCGAGCCGGTCGAGCTCGACGGCCTAACCGTCACGATCACGGCGGCGGTGGCACCAACCGACGGACCGCTCGGCGACTCGGGCCTGATCCTGGACGACGGCGAGTCGCGGATCTTCGACCAGAACGACTCGCGTCCGCTCGACCTCGATGCTCTCCAGGCCCTCGGCCCCTACGACGCCCACTTCCTCCAGTTCTCGGGCGCCATCTGGTACCCGATGGTCTACCGCTTCCCCGATAAGCGCAAGGAGGCGCTCGGACGCCAGAAGCGGGACAACCAGATGAAGCGCGCGTGGCGCTACGTCGAGCAGATCGGTGCCGACTTCGTCGTTCCCTCCGCCGGCCCCCCGTGCTTCCTCGACGACGACCTCTTTCACTTCAACGACTTCGACCGCGATCCGGCGAACATCTTTCCGGACCAGACGGTCTTCCTCGAGTACCTCGCCGAGCAGGGCCGCCCGGGCGGGCGGGCGCTGATCCCCGGCAGCACCGCAACGCTCGCCGGGGGCACGTGCACGGTCGAGCACGCCGTGCCCGACGGCGAGGTCCACGCCATCTTCGCCGACAAGCGGGCCTACCTCGAGGCCTACAAGGCACGCGAGCAGCCCGCGATCGAGGCGGCCAAGGCGTCCTGGCCGCGCGGCGAGGTCGACATCGCGTCGTCGCTGCGCGAGTGGTTCGAGCCGCTGCTCGAGCAGGCCGACATGACCTGTGTCGGGGTGAACGGGCGGCTCCTGCTCGACTGCGGTGAGCAGGCCACGATGATCGACTTCCAGCAGCGGCGGGTCTACCCGTGGCGCGGCGAGGAGTGGGAGTACCGGATCGGCGTCGACCCGGCGCTCGTCGAGTCCTGCATCGTCAACCGGTACGAGGACTGGATCAACCAGCTCTTCCTCTCGTGCCGCTTCGAGGCCGAGCGCAAGGGCCCGTTCAACGAGTACGTCTACAACTTCTTCAAGACCCTCACCGAGGAGCGCGTCCAGTACGCCGAGGGCTACTACGCCGAGCAGTTCCAGGAGCAGCAGATGTGGGAGTGCGGCGACTTCCTCGTCCAGCGCAGGTGCCCCCATCTGAAGGCCGACCTCACCCGTTTCGGCGTCGTCGAGGACGGGATCCTCACCTGCACCCTCCACGGCTGGCAGTTCGAGCTCGCCACGGGGCGCTGCCTGACCTCCGACGACCGTCGGCTCCACTGCGAGCCGCTCAGTCGCGAGGGCGCCGCCCCGGCCGCCCCGTCGTCCGCCGAAGCGGCTGCCGGCGCCGAGGCCCGACGCGACCTGGCGGCGCCCGCGGCGTCCTCGGGCTGACAGAGGCGGATCGATGGACTGCGCCGATCGGATCGCGGTGCTGGCGACCGAGCGCACGCTCGAGCCGATCCGCCGACTCGCCCAGCCCGACGCGCCTGGCGACGTAACCGTGCGCGCCCGGATGGCGAGGCGCCGGCTCGACGTGACGATCCGCAAGGTTTGGCCCCGCGACCCGGATCGATCGCCGGCCTACGGCTGGGAGGTGTGCGAGGTGGGGGCCGATGGCGCCAGGAAACCGGCCGGGCTCGACCTGCACAGCAGGCCGTCCGCCGGCGACGGGGGCGCCGACCCCGAGGACGCCTACTGGATCGCGCTCGAGGCCGCCCGGGCTGCCGTCGACTCGATCCGAGGTCGCGCAAGCCGAGCGTGATGCTCGCCGCCAAGCTCGCCGTCGCCCGCGCGACGCGGGCCGCCTCCCGACGCCTGCGAGGCGGCGGCACGACCGTGCCCGGCCGGCTGCTGCTGCGCCTCGACCGTCGCGCGATCGCCGCGTTGGCACCGCGCCTGGGCGCCGGCTCGGTCGTGATATCGGCCACCAACGGAAAGACGACCACCGCGGCCATGCTCGCCGGCGTGCTCGAACGCGAAGGCGTCCGGATCGTCCACAACCGCACGGGCTCGAACATGAGCTGGGGCGTAGCCACCGCCATGCTCGACGCGCGCCCGGGGGGCGAGGAGCTCGGCCTGTTCGAGGTCGACGAGGCCTGGCTGCCCGCCGTCGCGCGCGACCTGCGTCCGCGTATCTTCCTGCTCTCGAACCTCTTCCGAGACCAGCTCGACCGCTACGGCGAGCTCGCCGTGCTCGCCGAGCGCTGGCGCGAGATGGCCGGCGAGCACGCTGAGACCGCTCGCTTCGTCCTCAACGCCGACGACCCGCTCGTGGCCGACCTCGGCCACGGGCGGCCGCGAGTCACTTACTTCGGGGTCGAGGACGACTCGCTGGCGCTTGCCGAGCTCCAGCACGCTGCCGACTCCAAGCGCTGTGGGCGCTGCGGGCATGCCTACGCCTACGAGGCCGTCTACCTCGCCCATCTCGGCCGCTACTCCTGCCCCAACTGCGGGCAACGACGCCCCGAGCCGGAGATCGTGGCCGAGCGCGTGGTCCTGCGCGGAATGGCGGGCTCGGACATGCGCATCCGCACGCCGAGCGAGACCGTCGACCTGCGGCTCCCGCTGCCGGGCCTCTACAACGTCTACAACGCACTGGCAGCCGCGGCGGCCGCACGCGCGCTGGGCACGCCACTCGCCGAGGTGGCGCACGGCCTCGAGGGCACTCGGGCGGCGTTCGGGCGCGTCGAGACGCTCCAGGTGAGCGGCCGGGCGGTGTCGATCATGCTCGTCAAGAACCCGGCCGGGGCCAACGAGGTCCTGCGGACGCTCGCCCTCGAGGACGGTGAGCTCGACCTCTGGATCGCGCTGAACGACCGCATCGCCGACGGCCGCGACGTCTCGTGGGTGTGGGACGCCGACTTCGAGGGGGTGGCCGACCGCATCGCCCGGGTCACCTGCTCGGGCACGCGCGCCGAGGAGATGGCACTGCGCATGAAGTACGCCGGCGTCGAGGCGCCGATCGTCGTGGAGCGCGACCTCGAGCGCTCGCTCGACGGCGCCGTGGCCGCCGGGGACGGAAGCGCTCTGTACGCGCTCCCCACCTACACCGCGCTGCTCGAGCTGCGCGACCTGCTGGCCGATCGAGGTGTTGCGCCGCGGTGGTCGGCCTGACCTCCTAGCGACTGCCCCGACCGGCCACGACGAGCTCCGGCGCAAGCCCCACGAGAGCCGCCACCGGCAGCCCCACGACGTTCCAGAAGTCGCCCTCGATCTCCTCGACGAGCGCCGCCCCCCGGCCCTGGATCGCGTAGCCGCCGGCTCGCTCGCTCCACTCCTTGGTGGCGAGGTACCACTCGATCTCCACCGCAGAGAGCGTGCGAAAGCGCACGAGCGTTCGAGCCGAGCGCACCGCGACCTCACCGCCCACACGCAGCGCGATCCCACTCCAGACCTCGTGCTCGCGTCCCGACAGGGCGCCCAGGGTCTGGGCCGCCGCGCCGCAGTCGAACGGCTTGCCGTAGCTGCGGCCGTCGAGGACGACGGTGGTGTCGACCCCGAGCACGAGCGTCCCCTCGACCGCGTCGGCCTTGCGCCGGGCGTTCTCGACCACGAGCCGCTCGGGTGGTCCCTCGCTCAGCTCCTCGACCCCCGGAGCGATGGCGCGGAACTCGACTCCGAGCTGCTCGAGGATCGCCCGCCGCTGGGGAGAGCGGGAGGCGAGGACGAGCGGCGCGGCGGTCAAGGACCGAGGATGAGGTCGAGCAGTCCCGACCCGCCCCGGCTCCGGGACCCGCCGCCGGCCGGACTGCCCTCCGAGGGCTGGACGAGCACCCATCCGTCCCCCTTTAGCTCCATCTGAACCGACTCGCCGGAGCCGAGGCCGATCAGTGTCCGCGCCTGGAAGTCGGTCCTGAACGCGGTCTCGAGGCCGCCGCTCCAGGCCACCGCCGCTCGGGGATCCGCGTAGGTCGGCGCATCGGCGGGGCGCAGGAGCACCGGTCGTCCCTCCGATACAAGCGCGACCCAGCCGGTGCCGGTCAGGTGGGTGTTGAAGAGGCCGCCGGCCACCTTGCCCGCCAGACCGCGCCGGACCCGGCGGATGTCCCACTCGATGCCCTCCTCGAAGGCGAGCAGGTGGCGCGAGTTGCAGGTCACCTGCTCGTCCTCGAGACGGAGTCGGTAGACCTGTTGGGCGAGGTGGGCTAGGAAGACCTCGCCCGTGCCCGAGACCCTCATCAGGCGGCCGCCCTCGGTGGTCAGCGCGCGCTTGAAGAGGCGCTTGAGGCCCGGCCGCGAGCGTTCGAAGGCGACCTCACCCTGATAGGCGACCATCGAGCCGAGTCGGGCCTGTAGCTGCCCGCCCGCGAGCGCCGCCCTGAGCAGCCATGGGTTCTCCAGGACGAACGCGTCGCCCGCGTCGCCCGCGTCGCCGTGCGCGGCCACGGACCCCCCGCCGAGAGCCTCGAGATCGCCGGCCACGGCCCTACTCGAGCTCGGGGAAGAACAGTCCGATCTCCCGCCGTCCCGAGTCCGGCGAGTCGGATCCGTGGACGAGGTTCGTCTGGACCTCGAGCCCGTACTCGCCGCGCAGCGAGCCCGCGTGGGCATCGAGCGGATTGGTGGCGCCGATGACCTGACGAGCCGCGGCCACGGCCGACACGCCCTCGAGCACCATGGCCACGAGCGGACCGCTCGTGATGAAATCGACGAGGTCGGAGAAGAAGGGCTTATCGCGGTGCTCCTCGTAGTGGCGCTCGGCGAGATCGCGCTCGACCCGCATCAGCTTGAGGGCGACGATCCCCAGGCCCTTGCGCTCGAAGCGGGCGACGATCTCGCCGGTCAGGCACCGCGAGAAGGCATCGGGCTTTACGAGGATGAGCGTTCGCTCCATGCGGACTGCCTTGGAGAGGGTCGGCAGCCGAAGGTCAGCCGGCCGGACCGCCGGCCGGCGCTCCTTCGCCGGCGGGCGATTCACCGCCTACCGAGGCTCGCCGGGCGGGCGCGGCCGGTCGCGAACGGGGCGCGGGGGCTCGCGCGCCGGGGCGCCCGCGCGAGCGCGACCCCCCGCTCGCCACCTCGGCCTCGCAGTAGGGGCAAATCTTCCAGCGCGGGTCGAGCGGCTTGGCGCAGGTGCGGCAGGGCTCCTTGAGCCGGCGCAGGCAGCTCGGGCAGCGCAGGAAGTCCTTCTCGACCTCGAAGTCGCAGTAAGGGCAGGTGGCGCTCTGGAGCTGGTCGAGCCGCGCCTCGGCCGCGGCGATCTCGAGCTCGCGCTCGCGCACGTCCTCGAGGTACTCCGGCGGCCGCACGATCATGTAGACGATCGTCCCGATGAACGGGAACAGAACGGCCGCCACCGTCGCGGTACCGACGAGCATGGGATCGCCGACCCGGCGGCGGGAGTCCATGTACGTGTAAAAGGCGAGCGCCAGCCACAGGGCGGCTAGGAACAGCAGCACCAGCCCCACGACGAGGCTGAGCGTGTCGTTCTCGATACCGAAGATGGCGAACGGACCCAGGATCGCGCTCAGTCTACTCAGAGAGGTTGCACCCGAGCCGCAGTCGAGCGCCGGCGCTCAGAGGAAGATCCGCCCGAGCACGTACCCGATCACGAAGAACACGACGATCACGGCCGCCACGACGACCGCGACGACGCCGATCATGGCCATGAAGCTCGGTGCCTCGCGGTCGCGCGGTCTCCGGGGCGACCCGCCTCTATCCGCGGGAGCTCCGGTGCGCCGGGGAGGGGGCGGCACGCTGGAGCTCACAACGACGACGCGCGCGCCTCGCGCGCGCGCGCGAGGTCGGCGACGAGTCCGATCGAGCCCGTCACGAGGACCGCGCCGTTGGGCCCCGCGAGCTCCCGCGCGCGGACAAGGGCGGCGGCGGGCTCGCGGACGATCTCGGCGGGAAGATTCGGCTCGATCTGACCGGCCAGCGAGCCGAGCGTCGCGGCCGGCAGGCAGCGCGCGCTCGACGCCTGCGTGAAGACGACCTTGGTCATGAGCGCCAGCAGAGGGGTCAGGATGCCGGCAGCGTCCTTGTCGTCGAGGATCGCGACCAGCCCCACCAGTGGTCGCGAGCCGACGATCTCCGGCAGCGACTCCGCGAGCGCCGCCGCCCCGGCCGGGTTGTGGGCGCCGTCGTGAATCACCAGCGGGCGCTCGGCCACCCGCTCGAGGCGCCCCGGAATCGAGATCGCCGCTGCGCCCGCGCGCACCGCCTCCTCGTCGAGCGCTCCGTCGAGGTACGCCTCGGCGGCGGCGCGGGCGAGGGCGAAGTTGCGCCGCTGGTAGGCGCCGGGCGCGCGCGGGAGCGGCGGGACCCGCGCCTCCGCTTCCGGCTCGACCCGCACGCGCCGGGCCGGGCGCTCGCGCGCGACGCGCTGGGCGGCTGTCTCGGCCTCGGCGGGAAGCTCGCCGGAGACCAGGCAACCGTGAGCGGGGACGACCGCCAGCTTCTCCTCGGCGACGTGACCCAGGGTGGGGCCGAGCCAACGGGTGTGCTCGAGGCCGACGCCGGTGAGGACCTGCACCTTCGAGGGGATCACGTTCGTCGCGTCGTGGCGACCGCCCAGCCCGGCTTCGACGACCGCCACGTCGACCCGCGCGCGTGCGAGCGCGTGGAAGGCGGCGGCGGTGAGCAGCTCGAACTGGGTCACGCGATCGTCGCCGCCGAGCGTGCGGTCGACGAGCTCGGCCGCCCGGCTCGCGCGCGTGACCGCCTCGGCGAGCCCGGCCTCCGACAGCGGCTGCTCGGAGACCTCGATCCGCTCCCGAAAGGAACGCAGGTGCGGCGACGTGTAGCAACCTGTGCGCAGGCCCCCACGCTCGAGGATGGCCGCGACCATCCGCGCCGTCGACGACTTGCCGTTCGTGCCGACCACGTGCACGCTGGCAAAGCGCCGCTGCGGCATGCCGAGCACGGTCGACAGCTTGCGCATCCGGTCGAGACCGAACCGCATCCCGAACAGCTCGAGATCAAGCAGGTGACTTTCGGCTTGCGCGAAGTTCATTGGAGGAGCAGGCGGTCTGGCGGGCGCTTCGAGGTCCCTATCGAGGGGCTCCCTGAGCGAGCGAAGCGAGCGTACCCGAGAGAGGGGCCTCGAAGCGCCTCTACAACCCCGCCAACTCGTCCCGAAAACGAGCGAGCTTCGAGCGCTCGGCCTCCACCACCCGCGCCGGCGCCTTCTCGACGAAGCCGCGGTTGGCGAGCTTTCCCTCGGCACGCGCGATCTCGCGCTCGAGCGCACGGCGGCGCTCGGCGCGCCGGCGCTCGGACTCCTCGACGTCGATCGCCTCGGAAGGAAGCACGTGGACGACGCCTCCGGGCACGGCCACCGAGGCAATCGGCGCGGGGGCGCCGGCCCCGTTCGCCCGTGCTCCGTCACCGCCCGTGTCCGCCGTCAGGTCGAAGCGGGCGAGTCGCTCCACCTGCGCGGCTGTCCTCTCGTACCCGTCGGCTTCGAGGCGCGCGGGAACACGGGCCGAGGCCGGCGCCTCGACCTCGTCCCGGTAGCGCCGCAGCGCGGTCACCGCCCCGATCACCCGGTCGATCTCCGCCTCGGCGTCCTCGTCGATCCGACCGGGGTCGGCGGTCGGCCAGCGCTCGACCGCGAGCAGGCCGTGCTCGCCGGCATCGGGGAAGAACGACCAGATCTCCTCGGTGACGAAGGGGAGGATCGGATGGGAGAGCACGAGTACGCGCCGCAGCACGCCGAGCACCGTTGCGGCCACCTCGGTCCGGTCGGCCGGCTCGTCGTAGAGGCGCGGCTTAACGAGCTCCAGGTACCAGTCGCAGACCTCCCCCCACACGAACGCGTAGAGCTCGCGCGCGGCCTGGGCGAGCTCGAAGCTGTCGGTCAGGCCGGTTATCCGCTCCTCTGCCCGCTCGAGGCGGGAGAGGATCCAGCGGTCCTCGGGCGCGTCCGCTCGGGCCGTTTCGTCGAAGCTCCCGCCAGCATCACCCTCCGCGAGCGCCTCGCCGGCCTGGAGCAGGATCAGCCGGGATGCGTTCCACAGCTTGTTGGCGAGGTCGCGGCCCTGAGCGACGCGGTCGGCCGAGTAGCGAACGTCCTGGGAGGACGCCATGGCGAGCAGGCCGAAGCGCACGGCGTCGGCGCCGTAGCGGTCGATCTCCTCGAGCGGATCGATGCCCGTGCCGAGCGACTTCGACATGCGCCGTCCGTCCGGGGCCTGGATCACCGAGTGGATGGGAACGTCAGCGAAGGGAGCCTCGCCGGTGAACTCGATTCCCATCATCACCATGCGGGCCACCCACAGGAAGATGATGTCGCGCGCCGTCGAGAGCACGTTGGTCGGGTAGAAGGTCGCGAGCTCGGGCGTTCGCTCGGGCCAGCCGAGCGTCGCGAACGGCCACAGCGCCGACGAGAACCAGGTGTCGAGCACGTCGGGGTCCCTGCGCAGCGCGTCGCCGCAGATGCCGCACCGCGCGGGGGCGTTCGCGGGGTCGGCGACGAACGTCTCCTCGCACTCGTCGCAGTACCAGACCGGAAGCTGGTGGCCCCACCAGAGCTGGCGCGAGACGCACCACGGCCTGATGCTCTTGAGCCACTCGAGGTAGACGCCGGTCCACGGCTTCTCGGGGTGGAAGCGCACACGCCCCTCGCCGATCGCGGCGATCGCGGGGCCGGCGAGGCGCTCCATGTCGCAGAACCACTGCAGCGAGATGAGCGGCTCGATGCGCCGTCCCGAGCGGTGGGAGTGCGGGACGTCGTGGACGTAGGGCTCAGTCCCCGACACAAGGCCCTCGTCGCGCAGCGCCGCGACCACCGCGTCGCGGGCCTCGTCCACCTCGAGCCCCGCAAAGCGCGGGCCGGCAGCCTCGGTCATGCGCCCGTCCTCGCCGATCGCCGTGATCTCCTCGAGCCGGTGCTGGCGGCCGAGCTCGAAGTCGTTGGGATCGTGCCCGGGGGTGATCTTGAGCGCGCCTGTCCCGAACCCCGGGTCGACGTACGGATCGGCGATGACCTTCAGGCGGCGACCGAGCAGCGGTAGGACCGCGGTCTCCCCTACCAGCCGGGTGTAGCGCTCGTCGTCGGGGTTGACCGCGATCGCTGTGTCGGCCAGCATGGTCTCGGGCCGGACGGTGGCTACCGTGATCGATCCCGAGCCCGAGGCCAGCGGGTAGTCGATCGAGTACAGGGTGTCGCGGACCTCGCGCTGCTCGACCTCGAGATCGGAGATGGCCGATCCGGTGCCAGGGTCCCAGTTGACCAGGTAGCTGCCCCGGTAGATCAAGCCCTTCTCGAACAGGGCCACGAACACGTGGGCCACCGCGCGCGCATAGCCCTCGTCCATGGTGAAGCGCTCGTCGGCGTAGTCGGCCGAGGCGCCAAGGCGCTTGTATTGCTCGATGATCGTCTGTCCGTAGCGCTCGCGCCACCGCCACACCCGCTCGACGAAGGCCTCGCGCCCGATCTCCTGGCGGCTCGTGCCCTCCTCGCGCAGCGCCTTTTCGACCTGGACCTGGGTCCCGATGCCGGCGTGGTCGGTCCCGAAGGTCCACTTCGTCCGCCGTCCGCGCATGCGGTTGAGGCGCACCAGGGCGTCCTGGATCGAGCCGTTGAGGGCGTGGCCCAGGTGCAACGCGCCGGTCACGTTCGGTGGCGGGATGGCGATCGAGAAGGAGGCGGTCTCCCCCTCGCCGGACCTGGCGGGCTCGGGATGGAAGATCCCCGCCTCCTCCCAGCGCGCGAAGACGCGTCGCTCGACTTCCGCCGGCTCGTAGCGCGTGCGCTCGCGGAGCTCGTCCGGGCGGGCAGAGGACATCGTGCGCAGTCTACGTGCGCCAGCCGTGGTCGGCCCGCTCTTGATCCAGGGTCAAGTTTCCTCGGTTTTGGCCGAAACAAGACCTGTTCGCGCCTACGGCGGGGCGCACGGAGGCGCAAGAAAGCTCACGACGAGGGATCGACCTGTGATGTTGAAAAAGCTCAAGCTGCTCAGAACGCTCAGGCTTCGAGTCGGGTTGCTCGTCCTCGGTGTGATCGCGGCGCTCGCCCTCTTCACCACTCAGTACTTCAGTGAGCGCCTGACGAACTCCTACCGAGAGGCCGGCCGCGCTCAGCTCGG
>Ga0136615_10000245_pt1 | contig 24293 bp, 35 predicted proteins | sample AntDrymUQ2882206_2_FD_106647 | JGI IMG/M metagenome (GOLD analysis project Ga0136615, IMG submission 106647) | Polar desert sand microbial communities from Dry Valleys, Antarctica - metaG UQ288 (22.06) | ecosystem: Environmental > Terrestrial > Soil > Desert | place: Antarctica: Dry Valley... | reverse complement strand
TAATGGTGGAGCCGGTGGTGCCGACGCCGCAGACGACGACGTGGTCGCGTCTGGGCACCGGGTACTGGCCCAGCGCCCGGACGAGCCGGGCTCCGACGATGGCGTCGGTGACCAGACCGAACACGAGCGCGAGCGTGAGCGCGCCGAACATGATCATGGCGATCCCGAATACTTTGAGTGGGGCCGATGCTTCCAGCAGGTTGATGTCGCCGTAGCCCACCGTCGCAACGGTCACGACCACGAAGTAGAGGGCGTCGAGCAGGCTGAGCTCCAGGTAACGGTTGAACATCAATGTGCTCGACACTATGAGGAACGCGAACATTACGCCGGCGACCGCGAGCCGGCGATCCAGGATGCCGAACGTTCCCTGGATAAGTACCCACTACGTCCGCGACAGGCGTGGCCATGGTGAGTAACCCCTCGTTCTGGGTGGCGGCGAGCCTGTCGAGGCCACCGGCATCATCCTTCGAACCCGACTCGCCGGTCCCCGCCGGGCCGCGATCTACGATGCCGACCACCCGGGGTGCGTCGACGGGGAAGATCTCGGGTTCGCCTTCCTCGGACTCGGCCTCCGCGAGCGCCAGCCACAGATGGGGATCTCCGCGATCTACCTCCTGCACGGCGACCTGCCGGTCGCCCGCACGTAGCTCGAAGCCGACACTGCCACGCAGCGCCGCCTCGACGAAGGCGGGGGCGGCGAGCTCCGTCGCCGACAGCACCGTCACGTCTCCCAGCAGGCCGCCGATGGCGCCGGCAAGTGAGGTGTTGAAGAGGCGCAGGACGACCCTGGCTCGGGGAGCCAGTTCCTGCAACTCGAGGGCGATGTGCAGGTTGGCAAGGTCCGCGTCGCCGAGCAGGCCGCACACGGATGCACCATCCACGCCCGCCTCCCTGAGCGTGTCCTCGTGCTCGGGGTCGCTGACGACCAGCGGTATCCCCGCAGCCCGTGCCGCACGGGCAAATGGCGCCTCCAGCTGGGCGCAAACCGCTGTCGTCGTCACTCCAAGCTCGCACAGTTCCTGAAGTACGCGCACTCCGAGACCGTCATTCCCCACCAGGACGACACGACCACCAGGGCGCGAGTCTCCAGATTCGCTAGTCATCGCATGTACTCCATGGGGCTCTCCCGTTCGCCCTGGCTACCCGAGACATTATATCCTTCTCGCCCTCTGGTCGCGGTCTCCATACCATGCGTAGTCATGCTAATGGAAGTCGTGCGAAGCTTCTTTCTCGAACGGGATCGTTGCTGCGTGCGAGCGTTGCGTGGCGTGCAGCGTGTCCGCGGTGGGGCGCAGAGCTCCATCGTAGCCTACGCGAGCGAGGTAGGCTTTTGCGTCCAGCCGCTCGCTGCCCTACTCGGTACGATCTTCGCTGGCGTCGTCATTGTGCTCCCGATGATCGACGTGCCTTGGGCTACTCCTCGCTGGCCGGCGCCCTGGATGTGACGCGCAGGTAGTAGCCGTCAGGATCGACGATCCGGAAGTCTATAAGGCCCCATGGCCTTTGCTGCAGCGGCTCGAAGACCGGATGCCCCGAGGCCAACACGTGCCGGTGCGCGGCGCCGAGGTCGTCTACCTCAATCACTATCTCCACGCCGAGACCACGTCTCTGGGAAGCGATGCCCCGCGTGAAATACCCGCCCCTTTCGGGCAGCCTGGAGACAGGACCTATCCCCAGCAGGACGTCTCCCGAACGCAGGCTCGCGTAGTCTCCAGGCTCCTCTCGCACGACCTCGAACCCCAACACCCTCCGGTAGAAGCCGACGGTTGCGCCCATGTCCTCGACGAACAGCTCCAGGCGGAGCCTCGCTCCCGACGGAGCGGAACGTTCGCCTGCGTCGTCGTTGTTGTCCTGAAGGTCTACGGTGCTCATGATGGTTTGCCCCTGCCTCCTTTGTGTCGTTGTACGTATCTCAGCTCAGTAGGGTGCGGACTCCGTGGAATCCGCCGGATCCGACGCCGAGGACGACTCGATCGCCCGACAGGTGCTGGAGAGGCTGGATTCAGAATGGGCAGGGTTATGCCGATCCGAAGTTTCGCAACGTCGTTCATGGGTGCCATCAGACTATAAGCAGGGTCTTTCCGATAACGTTGCGGGCCTCCATGGCGGGGTGCGCGTCGGCGGCACGCTCCAAGGTGAAGGTCTGCCCGATGACCGGTTTGATCCGTCCCGCGACAGCCTCGGAGAGTGCCCGTTCTGTAAGCCGCTTCGATTCCGCGGGCGAGAACTGTACCTGCTCTATCCCGCGCACGCTCACTCCGCGCCGCTGCGCCTCTTGCGAGTCGATCTCTGCGGCACCGCCGCTGGAAGCGCCGTGGGCGGAGAAGCGGCCCCCGCGAGCCGTAAGCTCGAACGCGCCAAGGCCGATCTCCCCGCCCGCGCCGTCGAAAATCACATCCGCGCCCTTACTACCGGTCGCCTCGCGCACGTGCTGCGCCCAGTCCGGTTCGGAGTAGTCGACCATGATCTCGGCGCCCAGGTCCCGAGCCAGTTCCAGCTTCCCCTTGCCGCGGGCGGCCCCGATGACCCGTGCGCCGGCGGCGTGCGCAAGCTGCACTAGCAGGATGCCCATACCGCCGCCCGCGGCAGTGGCCAGCACCCATTCTCCCTTCCGGATACCGGCGTTCTCGAAGAGGCCGAGGGCGGTTTGGCCGTCGTGAAGAAGCGCCGCCGCCTCGCGCAGGTCCATCCCGAAAGGCACCTCGATCAACCGCTCGATCGGTGCCGGGATTTGTTCGGCGTAGCCGCCGGTGATACCGGTGTGGATGGCGACATGCCTGCCTTTCCATCCGGCATCGACGCCCTCCCCTACAGAGATCACCTCTCCGACCACCCCGCCGCCAGGCACGTAGGGCGGCTCGACCGTGAACCATTCGCCTCGCTCGCCACCAGCACCTCTGGGCCGCCGAACCGCGTCACGTGTACCACCCACATGCCTGCCGGCCTCCTTATCCGGCCTTCGCCGGCGTCCCGTTTCCTTCCTTACGCCGCTCGGCTGATTCCTTCAGTCGCTCGTAGCTCATGCGAAAGAGTTCCAGGGCTCCGGGCACGTCTTCTTTGCTTCGTATCCGATAGCTCGCCGTCGTCCGGCTGTCAGGGAACGCGGGGTGAGGGATCGCTCGCCCCGACCGGATCAGCTCGTCCCTAACCTCCCTCGGGAACCGGAAGTCGGCCAAAAAGTCGGCCACGCCGTGATGGACGTGCCCGATCTGCTTGCGGCCGAACTCGTAGCCGGTAATGGGGATCCCGCCCGGTCCGTCTTCGTCCCTCGTCTTGAAGACGCCGGGCCACCCCAAAACCTCACGCTCTATCTGCGTCAACAGCTCATCGTTCATGCGGTTCCTCCTCTCAAGATACTCTGGCTTTGCCTTGTATGCCTCACGATGTTTGCATCATCCGGATGTTCCTTCTTCCTTGATCGGCTCGAACAGGCTCGAGAATCCGTCAGCGCCGTGGCCTTCGGCGACCCGCCGATCGATGAGGGCCTTGACATGCTTCAGACGTTCGACATCAATGTCACGCTCCTGCCAGGTTTCGATGAGATCGTCCATCAACGCAGCGTGCGTACTGAGGTGACCGGCGATGGCCGGGTAATCGCCGGTGTCGGCCGCGCGTGCGAACTCTGTCAGTAGATCGAGCGTGGGAGTGAGGACTTCGGTCGCGGACGGGGCGAACGTCGTCGCGTCGACGCTTTCGGCGCCGACCAGGGCGAGGGTGTCAAGGTAGGCGATCCAGATCTCGTAGCTCAGGCCGACCAGGGCCATGAAGTAGACGGATGCCAGGCCGGCGTCGCTACCGTAATACGTGGCGGACTCGCCGAGAACTTTCAGCGTCGCCCGGTGGGTCTCGAAGGCGTCCCGCGATCCGCTGTAGTAGAGGCGGGCTCCGGCGGTCCCGATCTGCTCCGGGTCGGCCAGGATCCCCCCGTCGAGATACCCGGCGCCATGCTCCGCCGCCCACCGGGCCGTCTGGCGCGCCTGATCCGGCGTCCCGGTGGTCAAGTTCACCAATACCCGGCCCGAGAGGGCATCGCCCTCAGAGTCTAGGATCCCGCGCACGGCCGCGTAGTCCAACGCACAGAGGACCACAAGGGGGCTCGCCGCGACCGCGTCGGTGACCGACGCTGCGCGGATCGCTCCTCTGGCGACGAGGGAATCGGCCTTGTCAGCCGAACGGTTCCAGACGGTCGTTGGGTGACCGCCCTTCAGGAACGCCCCGGCCAGCGCCGATCCCATCGCGCCCAGGCCGATGACTGTCACCGCCGTGCGATCGTCGCCCGCCATCATAACTCCACCCAGTCGCCGCTCCTGTGCAGGCGCCCAGGCTCCACCCGACAATTACCGAACCGAGGTTCGCAGTTTCCGGCATCGCCGGTTGTGACCCCCGGAAAGCTCTTCTGTATCTCGCGCCCGACCGGCGGCAGTAGCTCCTCTCTCATTTGCTCCCTCCACTCCTGGCTTGTCTGGTGCGCCTCTATCATGGAATGACAAAAGGGATGATGCATCGTGCGAGGGGACGGTTTTCGGCCTGGACCTTCGTACAGGCTTCATGCCAAGACCGGGTGAAGGAAGGCCGCCTGATGCCCACCCACGAATCCACCCCGCCCATGCTTTCGGCACCTTCGACATGGCCGCGCTGTCCGTCCACCGCCTGGGCTTCGGAGCCATGCGGATCACCGCCAATGGTATCTGGAGACTGCCCTACGGCGCAGCCTCGCGACCTCGTGCGCGAGGCCGTGCGGTTGGGCGTCGACTTCATCGACACCGCCGTTGCACACGGACCCGAGGTCTCCGAGCGCTTGATCGCCGATGCACTCCATCCTTACTCCGAAGACGAGTGATGTGACATTGCCGAACCGGTGCAGTTAATCGACCTTGGTTTCTGCTCCCACATTGGCCAGCCACTTCCCGAACCGTCTCCAGGAAGTTATGTAGCGCCGGAGACTGCCCGACTGCTTGTGGCGGGCGCGATTCTCGCTCCGGGCAAGAGGAAGGACCGTAGCCTCCGCCCTGCGAGCGGTGGGCTTGGAGAATGAGCGGCGTTTCTGCCGCTACCATCGAGTCTTGAGCCGGGCCGTCTGGTCGAGCAAGGAAGCGAGCCGCCTCCTATTGGGATTACTCATAAAAACATTCGTGGCCGAGTGAGCGCCCCTGGTGGTGGGCGTGGATGAGACGTTGGAGCGCCGCCGGGGAAAGAAGATCGCTCCCAAAGGGATCTACCGCGATCCGGTCCGTTCCAGCCACTCACACTTCGTCAAACCGAGTGCTTTGAGGTGAGTATGCGTAACGCTGTTGGCGGAGATCCCGTGGGCTTCGAGGGTGTGGGCTTTGCTCTTTCTCTCGGCGTTGGCTCCCTCGGAGCGTTACCTCAGCGAGCATGGCAAGCGACACAAGAGCATCAGCGAATGGGCGTTGCAATTATTGCTTTTGATCAGGCGCTGGCATCCAGGGCGCGAGATCGTCACCGTCGCCGACGGTGCTTACGCTTCCCTCAAGCTCCTCGACCGCTGCAGGAGATCGAGAGAGCCCATCACCTTCATTATGCGTCTTAGGCTGGACGCCGCTCTATACAAGCCGGCTCCCCCGCGCTACCCCGGTCTGATGGTAGACCCCGGCTCAAGGGTGAGCGCCTGCCCAACCTATCCACTGTCGCCGAAGATCCGGACGCCCTCTGGACCCCATCACGCTAGCCGGCTGGTACGGCGGCGAGGAACGCGCTGTGGAGATCATCTCCAAGACGGCCGTGTGGTACTCCACGGGGTTGCCCGCCGTACCCTTGCGATGGGTGTTGATCCGCGACCCCGAAAAACACTTTGAGACTCAGGCTCTGTTGTGTACCGACCTCTCAGCCGAACCGGAACGGATCATCTCGTGGTTTGTTCGCAGATGGCGAATGGAGGCCACATTTCAAGAAGTTCGCCAGCGCCTCGGCCTCGAAACGCAAAGGCATTGGTCGAAGATGGCGATCTTGAGGACAGTCCCGGCTATGTTGGGTCTTTTCTCTGTGGTCGTCCTTTTCGCCCATCGAATGATGGCGGATCAGCCTACGGAGATAGTGAGGCGGGCGGCATGGTACGAGAAGATCCATCCAACCTTCTCTGACGCCCTGGCACTGGTACGCAAGGAGTTGTGGGCGTGGGAAGGGGAGACTTATTGCGAGTCGCCCCGAGAAGACGAGATGGTAAAAGTCCCGCGGGAGTTCATGGAAAGGCTAACCGATGCAGTTTGCTATGCAGCCTAATGGCTAAAGCCTAGTTCAGATAGTATCCGGATACGACGATCAGAACGACTCGGACACTCTTCGGGAGGATCCTCTGCTCAAACTCTGCTGCGCCACTTTGCCCGAGAGCGGCCTAGATCTCGCCAGCCAGCCTACGATCTCACGTCTTGAGAACGCGGCCACAAGGCGCTCTCTTGCCACCAAATAGCCGATGTCCTCTTGGAGACATATCTGAGTGAGCGAGTGAAGGATGGCGCGCCGGATAGGATGCTACTTGACTTCGACGCGACCGCAGATCCCACTCACGGAGAGCAGGAAGGCTCTTACTACCACGGCTATTACCGTCAGCATGTGTACTATCCGCTGCTCATCTTCGACGGCTAGACGGGGCATCTCATCACGGCGCTGTTGCGGGCGGGAAACACCCACGCCTCAATCTCCCCGGTCGCCCTGTTGAAGCGAATCGTTTCCCGTCTGAGGAGCCGATGGCCCAAAGTAGAGATAGAGATGAGGGCGGACGCAGGCTTCGCCGTGCCCGCTGTCTATGATTACTGCGAGAGTGAGGGCATAACCTACACATCGCCCTCATAACCAATGAGCGCCTCAAAGAGATGGCCGGGGACTTGCTCGAAGAAGCCAGGGAGGAGCATGAACGGACGGCCCAAAAGGCCAGGCTCTTGGGTGAGGACACCTACCAGGTGGCAAGTTGGGAGAAAAAGCGCAGGGTCGTCTACAAGGCCGAAGTCATGGAGCAGGGAACGAACAGGCGCTTTGTCCTCACCACCAGGAGATGGACGCTTTGAGGAGGAAGTTGATCGAGAGCGGATCTCAACCGATGCAACTGGACACTCTGCTTAACACCCCCGACGGAGATCCACGATCGGAAACCGTTCTTCGGTCGTTAGCGTAGGATCCTGCGCGACTGCTACGCACGCTCTGTATCCGCTACCCGACGTGGAGGAGGGGCGCTCCCACGGTCAGCACCACCTTGCCGAAGGGCCGGGCTGCTCTACGACGCCGACGCCCTCGTTGCCCAACACTAGAGGCGGCTCCGCGGCCATCGGGAAGTGGCCCAGCCGCACCTGGTTGTCCAGCTGGTTGAACGCCGCGGCCGTCATCCTCACCAGCACCTCAGTGTCGGTCGGCTCCGGAGCGGGCACCTTAACCTGGATGATGCCCAAAGGGGTCGAGGATGGCTTTCATTTTCCTGAATGACGTCTGGTGGTATCGCGGCGCAGCAGCAGGCCGATCGCAAGCATCACCAGCAGGCTGCCCGGCAGCCAGTGCCAGCCAATGCGCTGCGGCTGCCCAACGAACAACAACAGCATCGAGACGAACGGCACCAGATAGGTATAGGCTGTCACCGCGCCCGGTGTCAGCACGGCGGTGGCCCGCTGCAGCAGCCAGAAGGTCATGCCACTGGAAAACACGCCCAGATAGGCCACCAGCAACGCATCGGATAACGTCATGGTAGCCAGTGCCTGCGGCGCTTCCAAGATCAGCCCCAGCAAGCCAATCAACACGCCGCCGGTCAGCAAACTCCAGAAGGTGCGCAGCGCCGCCCGGTCAGACAGCCAACCTCGACCCAGCCCCCATTTGCTCAACACCGGATACAGCGCAGTGGCCAGGCAACCGACGAAGAACGCAGCCTCGCCGATGCCGAACTGCATCTCACCGAGCTGCCCGCCGGTCTCCGCCCAGGCCAGCCCCAGCGCACCGACCGCACCCAGCACCAGGATACCCACCAATCGACCGGCACGCGGCTCCACGCCGAGCCCTCTGCCCAGGCCATAGGCCAGCAGCGGCACGCTGACATACAGCGAGGCCATCGACAGCGCGGTGGCGCGATGCGCGGCCCAGAACATGGTGCCAAAGAACCCGGCGAGACACAGCCCCATGAACGCGTACAGCGCCAGCCCCGGTAGGCTCGGCCAGAGATCAGGCTTTCCCCACACCAGCGGCCATACCGCCAGCGCAGCAATGGCGAAGCGGATCGCCGTCAGAAGTAGTGGTGGCAGTCCTTCGCTCATCAGCCCCACGGCCGGGAAGGACAACCCCACGATCAGCGCCCACAGTAGCATGCCCAGGTGAGCACGCCTCACCCCTTGCGTCGCGTTAGACATCGTCGCCGTCCTCCAGCGTCAGCAGCAGTGTACGCAGCGCGCCGGCCAGCTCCGTAGTCACCAGATAAGTATTGCCCCGCGCTGTCGGAGCCAACGCCGCAGCTAGCGTAACGCCCAACCTGGAGCCGGGTTTACCCATCATCCGCTCCTTTCTCTCGGTGTCGTATATCTCGACATCGAAATACTATCACAGTGTCTCGACATCGAACTATTAGCCGGAAAAGGGTAGAATAGATACATGAAGAATGAGGCCGATGGAAACGACGCTGTAGATGAGATACTGCGGCAGTGGTCTGTAGAGAGGCCGGACCTCGACGTCTCGGCGATGGGTGTCTTCGGACGGCTCTCCCGTGCTGCGAGGATGTTGGGTCGTTCGTTGGCGCAGACGTTCGGCCGCTACGGCTTAAACGGTGGAGAGTTTGACGTGTTGGCGACCTTGCGGAGGGCGGGAGGGCCTTACGGTCTCACGCCGACCGATCTCTACCGCTCGATGATGCTCTCTTCGGCGGCGATGACCAACCGGATCGATCGTTTGGAGGAGCGTGGGCTCGTGGCCCGTGAGCCCGATCCGGACGACCGTCGGGGGGTACGTATACGCCTTACCAATGAAGGATTTGAGCTCATCGACGGCGCGGTGACAGCGCATGTGGAGGGTGAAGAGCGCCTGCTCGCCGCGTTGAGCGAGGAAGAGCGCCAACACCTGGCGGAGCTGTTGGGCAAGCTAATGCTCTCGATGCAGGCTCGCCAGCAAACCGAAACTCACATCGCGGACAGTTAGCCTACTTCACGACGGTCCTCGTTCCGTTCGCACTGCACTTCCGGGTCAAAACGCAAGACGGCGTCGAACTTGCCGCGCCCGAAGCGCAGGTGCCTGGCGTCGGGGCGGTCACCGCGTGCCGTTGCGCCGCCCGGCGCCGCTCGCCACTCTTGGCCCGCCACCTGCCTGGTGGTGCCGCCGGAGCGCTTCCAGACGTTGATGCTGGCGCTGTTGAGGACCAGGGCCGCAAGCGCCGCCTCGTGGTAGTGCCGGGCGGGTCTCGTCCGGTATGCCGGGCCCGTGGTCGGCGAGCTGGGCCTGACCCTTCACAGTCAGCTGATGCGGCATGTCAGGATATGGAATCGAGCCACTCCTCGAACGTCGGGCCGGCGAGCGTAGCGCCCGGACCCGGCAGCAGGGCACCGTTCTCATTGAGGTCGCGGTCCGGGTCGGCCGGGTCGCTCACTCCCTCGATCCGCACCGGGTCACCGCGCCGGGCCGCGAGCAGTTTCGCCATGTCGACGAGGCTCTCCTCCCGCGGACCGGCGATCTCAGGAATCGGTGACCCGGACGATCCCGGTGCGGGTGCCGGTTCGGGGCCGGTGGCAAGGTCGGCGAGCGCCTGGGCGACGGTCTTGGCGGCGACCAGCTGCGTGCGCATCTTCGGCACGTAGCTCACCTCGCCCTTCCTGCCCCACTCCACGAGCCGCTGCTGGCGGTGCTGGACCCGGACATCGTGCTCAGAGCGGACTACGGCGCCGCGGGTGCGTCCAGGGAGATCCGTAGCGCGGCGGCCGTGGCCGAGCAGGTGCTCACCTTCTCCCGCCTCGGCGGCCCGGACCTGCTCGCCCGGCCAGCGCTCGTGAACGGGGCCGTCGGTCGGGTCGTGTTCCGGGACGGACGGCCGTTTGCGGTCATGGGCTTCACGGTCGTGAGCGGGAAGATCGTCGAGATCGACATCCTCGCCGACCCCGCGCGCCTTCGCCGGCTCGACCTGGCGGTCCTCGACGACTGACGAGCCAACCTACGTTGCGGCTCGGGTCAACTTCGGGAGTCACGGACCGATCAGGCACTGTCCGGCTCAAGCCGAAGACCGCCTCCGCTCCCGACCCCCGCACCTCGTCGTGGTGGTCCCTGAAAGAGCAACTCGGGGGCGCAGCAGTCGACAGTTTGATAGCCAGGCTGGTGCTGCGGCCCAGGGATGCCGTCGTCCTGGAGAATCCCACCTACTACGGCGCCATGGACGTCTTCCGCTCCAGGGAGCCCGGCAAGGGCCATGGTGCGCTGTTGAAAACTGCTCACCCTCGCCGTGGTACATGAGGATGATGCCTGCCTATCGGCACTGGCTCGGGTATCGGGAGCAGTAGGGCTCCTTGCCCGGCAGCTTGCGGCGGTTGGCAGCGATCCAGTTGTATGCGAGATCCTGCAACCAGCCAACCAAGGGCAGCCTGTAGAGGGTGTGCGGCAACCGAGTTCCGAGGGCGACCCCCAAAGAGACATTGATAGCTTCGGGCCCTCGGTAGCGCCGCCCGTCGGGCGCAACGGCCCACACGTACGCCTCGCACTCCTCGACGCTCAGTCCGGCTGAGCCCGGCATCCCGGGCTTCTGGTAAGGCACCGCCGTCACGCGGCGGTTTCGGTCGAGCGCCTTCAATAGGCGCACCGACCCGGTTCAGAACCCTCAGTCCCCGTCGAATATGACGATGAAGTGTCGCGCTGGGGTCAAAGGCCCGGGCACCACAGTAGCGATAGCATGGCCTCCTCTCTACTCGTCCTTGGGAGGCCAGGTTATCACCATGATGGGCATTGAAGAGCGCACCTTTCAGCCGCTGCCCGAGAACGTCTCGCCCGAAGCGTTGGTCCCGCAAGACAGCCGCTACTACGATCACTACGTCGTGGACGGCGGCAAGGCGAGGATCACCTTGAACGCTCTGGTTACCCCCTTTGAGGTCACCGAGAATGCGCCGATGCTCGACCTGCTCTGGAGAAGGACTTTCCGCTGGCAGATCCACCCAAAGCAACCCACCTCCGACACCGCGCGTGTCATGGTTCTTCCTTCCAGCACTCGCGACTTCTCCGGCGCTCCGGTGGCGGATCCAGAGCCCTCTCGATGCCCGAGCTACCTGGGATCGCTGCGTCCAGCTCCGGGTATGGTGGTCGCTTGGGCTCGACGGTGAGGACGTTCGTGAGGATAACGCCCTCGTCCCGCTTTTCGATGGCGATTATCCGGTTACCTCACGGTCTTTGCCTGGTTCGTGGTGCGTCTATCCTTCCACTCCCTGTGTAGGCTCCTCCCGCACGAGCGGGCGCATGAGTCCCTCCATCGCCTTGTCGCGGTCGACATAGACGCTGCCGTGGTAAGGGCCGAGGTGAGCTACAGGCTTCGCGAACTCGATCCAGTTCCGCCGCAACTGCGCGTCGTCGGTGCTGGTGAACACCGGCGGGCGGATCAGGCGCTCAACGCCGCTGGCGGTCTGCGGGTTGGTGGGACCCATCGCGGAATCTCCGGCCAAGAGAAGCCCGTCGCGCCGGCGGTAGAGCATCACACTGCCCTCGGTCTGGCCGGGGAAGTGGATGACCTCTACGCCGAACTCCGCGAACAGCGGACTCTCCATCGGGTCCCGAAGTTCCACGTCGGCACCCCCTGCCTGCGGATGCGCGGCGTCCAGCGGGTGCAGGAAGATCGGGGCGCCGAACTCCTCCTGAAAGGCCCCGAACATATCCCCGTTGCCGGCCAGGTGGCGGTGGGACAGGAGGAGCCCGGCGGGCCGATAGCCTCTGCCGGCGATCTCGCGGGTAGGGGTCAGGAGGTAGTCGAAGGCGGCGTCCACGATCAGGGCCTTGCCGTCGGCCAAGAGGACGTAGGCGTTGGTGGACATCCCCGCTGGCCTGGCCCCTGGGTCGGTGTGCTCCAGTAGGATCAGATCGTCGAGGAGCCTATTTGGCTCCGGGCTGGACGTAGCTTCCACGGTAAGACCTCCGATGCTGTTCGTCTCTTCCGTCAATACTTCTGCCGGGTCAGCATTCTCAACAAGAGTAGGGGATGGCCGGGGATACCGGCGTACGCAGCACCCTCAACTCACCGTGCCACGTCACCGCCGTCGACGGCGATGACGCTCCCGGACAAGAACGCCGCAAGATCGCTCGCAGCGAAAGGGATGACTCGGGCGACATCATCAGGACGTTCGAGTCATCCGAGTGGCAGGCTCACGCCACATCCCGCGCGTTCAGCTCGAATGAGTCGCCCTCGATGCCCATTGCCAGGATTCGCCGCGGGCGGATACGGATCCACGCCGGGTCGAACGGCATGTTCGCGCCGATGCGCTTGCCGACCTCTTCGCCGCCACCGGTGTAGGTTTCGGCTCGACCGCAGATCTCTATGAAGCGCGCCGTCCAAGGATCGGTAGAGACGAGATCGTCGACGACGAACGCCACGTCGGGGCGGCGCTGAGCGTCGCGGAACTTCTTGCTCGCGGCCATGTCAGTACCAGCATGGCCGCCTACCACTATGGTCTCGGTCTCGGGGTCGTAGAAGACCCCTACCGGCTTGACATGCGGACGGCCATCGGGGCCGACCGTAGCGAAGCGTCCGAGCCACTGACTACTCAGATACTCGACTTCGGCGTCAGTGAATGTGCTCATCATCCCTCCAGTCTTCTTCCGGTTCTCGCGGCAGTGGGAATGGCAGTGCTCTTCTATCTACTTCTCCGGTTTGCTGGCTGCTCCAGGTGGCCACGCATGATATAGTACAACGTACATGGCAAAAAGTAAAACGATAATTGTAAATTGTAGTGAGGGCCGGGGATGGCCGGGCACAACGTAGAGAGGCCGCGACCCCGCGGGGGGTTGGCGGACAAGCGCCGGGCGATTCTCGCCGGCGCCCTCACGGTGTTCGCGCGGGACGGCTACACCCGCGCGAGCATCGATGCGATCTCCGCCGAGGCCGGCGTGTCCACGCGCACCATCTACAACCACTTCCAGGACAAGGCGCAGCTCTTCCACACCGTCGTCCAGGAGAACGCCACACGGGTGGCCGAGGCCCAGATCGCGATCATCGACCGCTACCTGAGGAAGGTCACGGACCTGGAGGACGACCTCATGGAGTTCGGCCGGGCCCTGGCGACACCGATGACCGACTACGCCGACCACTTCGCGCTCGTCCGGCAGATCAACGCCGAGGTTGGGCACATCCCGCAGGCCGCTATCGATGCATGGCAGGAGGCCGGGCCGCTCCGGGTCCTCGGCGAGCTCGCCCGTAGCATGCGGCGGTTGGCGGAGCAGGGACTGCTACGCATCGAAGACCCTGACCGAGCGGCCGTTCACTTCATGTTATTGGTCCAGGGCGCCATCCCGTTCCATCACGGCATCGGCGCCACCCGCGAGGCCGAGATCGACGAGATCGTCACCTCAGGGGTCCGCGCTTTCCTGCACGGATACATCCGCTGACGTGATGAATGAGCTGAGCCTCCGATTCCCATTACGTGGCCGACCCGACCGCACCGACGAGAGGAGAAGCATGCGTTACAGACTGCTGGGCCAGACCGGGCTGCGGGTGTCCGAGCTGTTCCTCGGCGCCATGACTTTTGGTGGGGAGTACACGCCGCCGGAAGAAGGCCGCCGCATCCTTGATCGCTACGCAGACGCAGGCGGCAACGTCGTGGACACGGCATCGGCCTACGGAGAGAGCGAGGACATCCTCGGCGAGCTCCTCGAAGGCCGCCGCGACCGCTTCGTCCTCGCCACGAAGTACACCCTCTCCCGCGACGGTAGCGACCCGAACGCCGCCGGCAACCACCGCAAGAACCTCACGCTGTCGCTGGAGAGGAGCCTGCGGAGGCTGCGCACCGACTACATCGACCTGTACTGGGTCCACATCTGGGACCGGCACACGCCGGTGGGGGAGACGATGCGGGCGCTCGACGACGCCGTGCGTGCAGGGAAGATCCTCTACGTCGGCATCTCCGACGCTCCGGCATGGCTTGTCAGCCGCGCCAATACGCTCGCCGAATGGCGTGGCTGGACGCCGTTCGCGGGCCTGCAGGTACCCTACAACCTGCTCGAGCGCGACATCGAGCGGGAGCTACTACCGATGGCCGAGGCCTTCGGGATGACGGTCGCCACCTGGGCACCGCTGGCCGGTGGAGTGCTGACCGGGAAGCTCACCAGGCCCGGCGCCGCCGGGGCCGGTACCCGCGTCGACCCTCGGTCCGTCAGCGCGCGTGACCATGCCGCCGCCCGCGCGGTGCTGGAAGTCGCCGACGAGCTGGGCGTCACCGCGTCGCAGGTGGCGATCGCCTGGACCCGGGCCCGATCCCGCGCCGTGCACCCCATCGTCGGCGCACGCACCGTCGAGCAGCTCGAAGACAACCTGGGTGCGATCGACGTCTACCTGCCAGAGGAAGCTATCCAGCAGCTGGAGGCGGCGGTGGAGTTCGACGTGGGGTTCCCCACCGACTTCATCGCCGAGACGAGCCAAGCAGTGTACGGTGAGGCCTACGCGCGGCTCGACGGACGGACCTGACCGACAAGCTGACCCCGCTGTTATCCTGGTGTCACGAGCAGCGACCCGACGAGGGAGGTCCTCTTGAATATGCCGGAGTTCACGCTGGAGCGCTACTTCGCCCGTCATGAGTTTGACGTCCCTTATCTCCTGAGCTCCTCCGACATGGAGACGTACAGCGTCAAGGAGCTGCTCAACTTCCCGCACAACCCCACCGGCGCGCAGCCCGACGAAGGGACCTTCCGCCTGGCCGTCGACGTTGCCAGGCGAACGGGTGCCGCCCTGCTCTCCGACGAGGTCTACCGCTTTTTGGAGCACGACCCCGCCGAGCGCCTGCCCGCCGCCGCGGATCTCTATGGCGGCGCGGTAAGCCTCGGGGTGATGTCCAAGTCCTTCGGGCTCGCGGGTTTGCGCATCGGCTGGCTCGCCACCCGCGACCTCGACCTCCTTGGCCGCGTGGCCGCCTTCAAGGACTACACCACCATCTGCAACTCCGCCCCGAGCGAGGTGCTCACCCTGATCTCTCTGCGCGCCAGGGAGGAGATACTCGCCCGCAACCTACGTATAGTCCTCGACAACCTGCCCCATGCCGATGCGTTCTTCGAGAAGTGGCGTGGCGCCTTCGAGTGGGAACGCCCGCGAGTTGGCTGCATCGGCTTCCCTCGCCTCGCCGCCGACGTTCCCGTGGAGGAATTCATCTCCGGGCTCGTAGAAGAGGAGGGTGTGATGCTGCTGCCTGGCACCGTGTACGGGCACGCCGGCAACCACTTCCGGCTCGGCTTCGGGCGGCGCAACTTCCCTGAGGCCCTGGATCTCCTCGACCGCTTCGCCGAAAAACGGCTGGCCTAGAGAATGGACCTGTTGGGCGCGAATCTCGCCATGAAATCAAGGACGTACAGCGACCGGGGCAGGCGGCGCCCGGCAGAGACACTCATTCTAGAAAGTCGTGGTTAGGGTAGGGCTCTCTTGAACAGCCCCGGGTAGTCCAGAACCAGGCCGTCGGCGTCCACCGGCAGGTCGGCCGTGAAACCGCCGTCGAGGCTCAGGTACCGGTAGAGCCCGCCCTCGTCGGTCTTCTCGAGGCATGTGTAGCGCTGCGGCTCCGGCCAGGGTTGCAGCTCGACCCCGTCGAAGTAGGCGACCGTGATCTCCGCGGACTCCCCGGGCGAGAGGCCGAGATGGCGGATCGGGAAGGTGTTCGTGAACGGCGTCTCGGAGATGTCCACGTACCGGCAACCTTCCAGGTAAGGCACGGCCCGCCCGTCGGCCGTCTCCCAGCTGCCCTCACCGTCGGAGAGCAGCTCGACCTTCGGTGACTCGCCCGGTACGCCCACGCGGGCCGCCCGCACGCGCCAGAGCCGGTCGCAGCGCACCTCGTAGGCCAATCGGAACGGGCGTCCTTCCGTCATGCCAAGGACCACGCCGTCAGCCACGACGCCGCCGTCGCGCACCGCCAGCCTCAGGTGTCCCAGCCCGGGACCGTCCCACGCCTGCCACATCACCTCTCGTATCACGCGCCGCTCCTTCCCGTCCCGACGCCTGCTCCGGAGGAGTCTACGAGCTCCCGAGGCATGCGCCTACCCCGACCAGAACCATCCCGATGTGATCACTGGCATTTCCTCAGGCTTTGTTCGTCCGTTTCTGCCGGGCCCCGCTGCAGCCCCGGGTTGCGCCATTGCTGCCCTAGTTTGTTACCCCTCCTCCAGGCAGGCGGCGAGGCATTCCTCCTCCTGGGGTGCTCCATTACTACCTCCCGCCAAAAACATCCTGGAACAATCGCGATTGTTTCATCTCGGCTACCACTTGGCCATACATGAGCGGCGAGATTTCGTAGCAGCGTTTTCCTCCATCGACGGTACTTATACGCGTAAGGCTACTCAGGAGGTCAATAGCCGTGCGCCAGCAACGATGCGGCGGCGGAGACGAGCTCGCCGTTGCCCGAGGCTATACGCCCGTCGGGCAGGACGGGTGTGTCCTCCAGCCCGGTGCGGATGCCGTGGCCACGTTCTACAGCGCGCCGATTGACCGCCCAGGAGGCGATGCCGTCGCCGTGGTGGACCTGCTCGAGCCTGACGCCGCCTTCGACGAGCGCCCGCTCTATGGCCGCGGCGTGGGCGACCGCCTCAAGGGGGTCGGGGTCCAGCGGCTCGACCATTGCCCGCACGCAGCGCGGCGCGATCCCCGAGGCGACGAAGGCATGCGTATCATCGAGCGATAGCAGGCCGGCCTCGATCCCGATGCCGCGGGCGAGGAGGTGCTTGCAGAGCTCGAGGATCCCTTCTTCGCCCTGGTTGGCCGTCACGAGGTCAGGGAGATCCGTCCAGGCGGCGATTAGCGTGCGTCGCCGCCTGGGGTCGGGCTCGATGGCCGCAGAGGTGCTCAGCGAGATCGGGACCCCGGGGCACGCGGCGCGGACCGCTCGCAGCGCGTCGGCGCACGGCTCTGCCGCGAGCGTTTGGCGGCCGCGCTCGTCGTAGGGGTGCAGGTGTAGGGACCTGGCGCCGGCGTCGACCGCCGCGCGCGCCTCTACGGCAAGCTCTTCCGGCGTGCGGGGCACCGCGGGGTGCTCGCGATCGCCGTTGAGCGCTGCCTGCAGAAAGTCGCCGTTCGTCATGGTGGGTTGCTCCTTTGTTGATGGTCGGCATAGCCTGAATCGTAGTCCACGGCTACGATTCAGAAACATAACGAGCTTACTCGAAATACCACGTCACCCGAACTATTTCATGAGGGCGTAGGTGGTGAAGCTCATGGGCCCTTCGGCATCCTGATCGCCCTCTCCGGCGAGATTCCGAAAACCTTTCGGCATTTCCTTGACCTTGACACGGTGTGAAGGTTTAGAGTCTGTGGTGCAGACAGAAGCGAGATGAGGAGGCCACAGGGTGCTGATCGGCGAGCTTTCGGAGAGGACTGGGGCTAGCACAAGGTCGCTTCGCTACTACGAGCTCAAGGGCGTCATCTCCGGCGAGCGTCTGGAGAACGGCTACCGGGACTTCGACGAGGCGCAGGTCAAGCGGGTGAGGACTGCCCAGTTCTATCTGGGACTGGGCATCTCATCCGACATGGTCGCCAGGATCCTGAGCTGCCAGGGCAATGATTTCCTGCCCGAGACAGGAGGACGGTGCGAGGAGGGACTGTTGCTCATCTATCAGGAGAAGCGTGAGGAGATCGACGGGCAGATCAACGGCCTCACACAAGCCAGGACGCGCCTCGAGGAGCGTATATCTTTGTTCGAGGAGCACAGGGCGAATACTCACTCGTAAGAGCGATGTGCCGTCTGGATGACGGGCTGTGCGCATGACTCAACCCAAAGAGAAGAGCTGAGCTTCCCGTGATCGCCCTGATCGGCGTCCTCATCGTCGGCGCGGACTCGATGTACGCGATCGCATCGACGCTGGGCCTCCTTAGCGTGGTCGCGGTACTCAGCTCGCTCTACCCACTGGTCACCGTCGGCCTGGCTCGGGTCTACCTGCACGAGGAGATCGAGCGTCTTCAGAAGATCGGCATCGTTGTGTGCCTGGGCGGTGTTGTGGCCATCTCCGGTGGGTGAGACGTTGCAGAGCGGCGGTCGTCAACTTGAGTCTCCGCCGAGTTCCACCTGGCCGCCGAAGAGGCACATCCATGCAGGTCATCGCGGAATTTCGCGCCAACGAGGGGCAAGTGGGCGGCACCAGCCAGCCTCTTCACATCGGCAGCACAGGAGGACATCGTGTCATTCATCAACCTGAGCCTCGGTAACCCGGTTGTTCGGGAGCAGGAGACGATCACTGGTGAGCTCGGGGCTATCGGTGCCCGGTTCATCATGGCCGCAGATCCATCTCATGGACGCTTCTCCCTCGTCGAGCACCCGATAATTCCCCGAGGGCTCGCCTCTGCCTTGCATCTGCACACACGTGAGGACGAGTATTCCTTCGTGCTCCAGGGCAGATGGGGTTTTCAGCTCGGGAGTGAGGTGGTCTATGCGGAAGCCGGCGACCTGGTGTTCAAGCCTCGCAACGTCTGGCACACGTTCTGGAACGCCACGGAGAAACCGGCACGGCTGCTGGAGATCATCTCTCCGGCCGGGTTCGAGCAGTTCTTCGTGGAACTGGCAGCCCTGCGGGAGTCAGAGCCGGAGGATCTGGAGGCTGTCGCTGCCCTCCATGCCAGGTACGGGGTCGAGGTGGACCCCGGCAGCGTCGCCAGGCTCGTCGCCGAACACGGACTGGTCGCTCCGCGGGTTAGGTGAAGCAATGGTAGACGGCGGACGTCTGGGTCGGCAGCTGATCTGGAGATCGTAGGTCGGTGCTGAAGCCCATGGATTATCGAGCGCGTCGTCGGCCTGGCGACTCGGTAAGACGTCGCGACCCCCCGGAAGGTCTATCACCTGGCGTCACGGAGCGGAAGCGAGGCGATCTCCCTGCCAAGGAAGGGGCCCCTGGTTCGAGTCCAGGCCCACTCGAAAAATCCCCATTCCATAGTATCCTTCACGGTGGGTCTCCCATGCTCGGCAGGAAGTGCGAGTAGGTATCCAGGGTCATCGCTATCTGCAAGGACCGACTGAAGAAGAGGAGCCGGGGAAGCTTTACACTCCTGTCCATGAGCGAGAGCACCAAGCAGGAGGTTCCCCTGGCCCTGATGGTCCAAACGCCCGACGAGCCAGGCGTGCTGCACGCCCTTACCAGGGTACTCCTCGACCACGAGGCGAACATAACCCACATCGACATCGCCGAGCGGCGCGAAGGGCTCTCGACGGTCTACTTCGAGCTCGAGGACGTCGCCGGCGAAGCCGCGGACGTGCTCGTTGGTGACCTGGAGGCGCTGCCCATCGTGAGGGCGGCCGAGCGGGCACCCTCGTTTCAGAAGGTTTACGGCAAGCGGATCATCGTGGTCGGCGGCGGAGCGCAGGTGGGCCAGGTGGTGGTTGGCGCGGTCGCCGAGGCCGATAGGCACAACATTCGCGGAGAGAAGATCTCCGTCGACACCATCCCCCTGGTCGGCGAGGAAGAGCTCGCGGCTGCGGCGCGCGCCGTGGCCCGCCTGCCGCGGGCAGTGGCGCTGGTTTTGGCCGGCGCGATGATGGGCGGGGAGATCGCCCGGGCAGTCTACGAGATCCGCGAGAAGGGGATCATCGTGCTCTCGCTCAACATGCCAGGCAGCGTTCCCGATGCCGCCGACCTGGTGGTGAGCGACCCGGTCCAGTGTGGAGTGATGGCCGTCATGGCAGTATCCGATTCCGCCCACTTCGATATAGCCCGTCAGCGGGGTCGACGCTATTAGCAGGACTTTCACGTCTATCGCGCGACGATTAGACCTGGCATATTCTCTTCGACCGTGAGTCATACCAAGTCCGGGTGAATGCCAACGGCACGACGCAGACGGCCATTGTGCACAGACCTCCTCTTCGTAGTGGATTCCCGCTTGCGCGGGAATGACGTATAGGAGGGCCTCCATGTGTGTGCCCGCAGCCCGAACGCGGTCCCTTTCTAACGGACTCGGTATCACCTCACGCCGGCGTTCAGCCACAGTGACATCTACGGCAGAGGAAAGTTCTGGACTCCGCACCATCCGTGCCATACAGTGATGTGTAGACGGGAGAGGAGTTGCGCCATTGGATACCACCTCAGATAGCTTCGTGCGGGTCGCCCGGTTAAACGAGGTGCGAGCCGCCGGCCGCACTTCTGTACGTGTCGCCGGCCACTCGATCGCGCTCTTCTTCCATGACGGTAGGGTGCACGCCGTGGACAATCGCTGTCCCCACATGGGATTCCCGCTGCACCGGGGCACACTACAGAACGGCATCTTGACGTGCCACTGGCACCATGCCCGTTTCGATCTCGAGAGCGGTGGAACCTTCGACCAGTTTGCTGACGAGGCGCGCGTCTTTCCGGTGGAGATTAGAGATGGAGAGGTGTGGGTCGATCTCTCACCGCAGGAGGACCGACCAGCTTACCTGCGCCAACGCCTGCGGGATGGGTTGGAGCGCAACATCTCGCTGGTTGTGTCCAAGTCGGCCATCGGGTTGCTGGGCAGCGGGGAAGATCCCGGCGAACCTTTCCGCGCCGGGCTGGAGTTTGGCACCCGGTACCGGCGAGCGGGGTGGGGGCAAGGACTGACCATGCACACCTGCATGATGAACCTCTTGCCTCACCTGGCCCCCGAGGATCGACCACGCGCTCTCTACCACGGGCTCTCTGCCGTCTCACGTGACTCCGCCGGAGAACCGCCACGTTTCTCTCTACGTCCGCTTCCCACCGAGACGGTGGACCTGGCCACGCTCAAGGGCTGGTTCCGACGGTTTGTCGAGGTGCGCGACTCAGAAGGGGCCGAGCGCTGCATCGTCTCTGCGGTGCGCGCCGGGGCAGATCACGCCCAGATGGCGGATGTGCTGTTCTGCGCGGCCACTGACCACCGCTACCTCGATAGTGGGCACGTCCTGGACTTCACCAACAAGGTCTTCGAGGCGCTCGATGTCGCCGGATGGTCGCATGCTGAGGTGATCCTCTCTAGCCTGGCCGAAGGATACGTGGGTGCGAGGCGCATGGAGGAGTCGAACTCCTGGCGTAACCCCGTGGATCTGGTACAGATACTCGAGGCCGCCTTCGAGCGGTTGCCGGACGCGCTGGAGAGCGGCCGGGATCGGCGCGGAAGGTGGGAGGGCCGCGAGGAACTCGCCACCGTGCTGCTGGGAGAGGATGGGCAAGCCATCGCTGAGGCGCTACTCGCGGCGCTGCGGGAGGGTGCCACCGAAGGGGAGTTGGCCGGGGCGGTGGCGTACGCCGCTGCACTGCGCATAGCGCGCTTCCCAACCACGAACGAGTTCGGCGACTGGGACACCTCCCTGCACACTTTCACCTTCTCGAACGCCGTCCACCAGGGGCTGCGGCGAGCCCCCTCTTCGGAGCTACTGCGAGGGGTCTTCGACGCCGCCATGAGCGTCCACCTCGACCGCTTCCTCAACGTCCCTCCCACACGCCTGCCCGAATCTGGCACCGTGGAAGAGACGCCGGAGCAGTTGCTGGCGGAACTTCAAGCTTTGCTGGACGAGCGGCAGAAGGTAGACGCAGCGGGGGAACTAGTCGCCAGCTACCTCTACAGTGGAGGGGAGGCCGAGCGGCTCCTGGCTGTGATGGGCGGTTTGCTCCTCAGGGAGGACCGCAATTTCCATACGATACAGGCTGTCGAAGCCGCCTTCAGGCAGTATGCGCAATTGCGTGACACCACAGTAGGTGCACATGTGCTGGTTGCGGCCACGCGTTACCTGGCAGCCCACTCTCCCACGATGCGTTCTCAGGGACAGACCTACGATATCGCCCGTCGCCTCTCTCGGGGTGAGATCCTCTACGAAGAATGAGCAACACCTTCCACAGTGAATATCAGAGCCCAGGGGACCAACCTCTCGAAGCAGCCAGAGGGAGCGGTGTCGGCTACTATGTGACGATCGACCAGGAGGAGGGCAGCGAAGGCGGTGGACATATTCGGTTGGATCGCCGTCGGACTCCTCACGTCCGTGACGGGCGAGTTGATCCTACCTGGCCGCAACCCGGCGGGTATCGGCGTCGCACTCCTCCTTGGAGCGGCTGGCTCCCTCCTGGCGCGCTTCGTCGTAGGGCTATTGGGGGGAGCTGAATCGACGCGGTTCGGCGTCGAGGCGATACTGTGGGCCGTCCTGGGAGCGTTCGCAGTACTCGCGCTCTATCGTCTGGGTGTGAGTCTTCGAACACGGTAGGAGGCGCCAGGAGCGCTCCGTCGTAGGGAATCCGCAGGATCACTTCCGCAGTGTTGAAGTTCGATCATCCTCCAGGATAGCCGGACGGCTCAGCGGACGCAGATATTCCGAATAGTCAGCGGCTAAGCCGCTGGTATCGGCTCACGGAGAGTGGGAAGAAGGCTGCGAAGATGATCAGCGGCCACAAGACCGCCATCAGTAGCGAATGCTGGGCGATCCAGGTCCCACCACCCCACCCAGGGTTGCCGAACAGCTCGCGGGTGGCGGCGACGGTGGCCGACAACGGGTTCCACTCGGAGATTGCGCCGAGCCAGCCCGGCATCGTCTCTGGCGCCACGAGAGTGTTCGAGAGGAAGAGGACAGGCCACACCAGGATCTGAACCGCCACGACGGTCTCAGGGCTCTTGACAACCAGCCCCAGGTAGATCCCCACCCACAGCAGCGAGAATCGCAGCAGGAGCAGCAGACCCACAGCGAGAAGCGCCTCGCCGATGGTTCCGTGCCACCGCCAGCCGATCAGAAGCCCGCAGGCAATCATGACGACGAGGCCAAGCGCGGAGGCCAGCATGTCCGCAATGCTGCGGCCCAGGACCACCGCCGACGGGGCCATGGGCATGGAGCAGAAGCGGTCGGTGACGCCCCTGGCCGCGTCGGTCGCCAGGGAGGTCATGGTCGCCTCCAGTCCGAAGGCCATGGTCATGGTGAACATGCCGGGCATGAGGAACTCTCGGTAGTCGCTGCCGCCCGAAGCGTTACCTCCAGGCACCGACATCGCGCTGCCGAAGATGTAGCCGAACATCAGGACCAACATGACCGGGAACAACAACGTCACGATGATCCCGAAGGGTTGGCCGACCCAGTGGTTGAGGTCCCGGCGGGTGATGGTCCAGGCATCCGTCGCGGCCCAACGCAACCTGTTCGGCAGGGTCTGCGCGCTGGCGGTACTCATGCGGCCTCCTCAGCTTCTTTTGTAGTGGCACGGTGCCCGGTAAGGCGGAGAAACACGTCGTCTAGCGTCGGTCGGCGCAGCCCTATGTCTTCTGCAGCCACGCCCGCTTCGTCCAACGCCAGCACCACCTCGGTCAACGCACTTACCCGATCGCCCACGGGCGCACTGATCCTGCGCCTATCGGGGTCAGTCTCGGGCTCCACTTTGCAAGCCCGGCCGACGATCACCGCCGTCCTGGCGAGCTCGTCCGTGCTGCGCACGACTACGTCGATCCTGTCGCCACCTATTCTGGACTTGAGCTCCTCAGGGGCGCCGTCCGCGATCACTCGCCCCGTGTCGATCACTACGATCTGGCCGGCGAGCTGATCCGCTTCCTCCAGGTACTGCGTGGTCAAGAGCACGGTCGTACCCCCTGCTACGAGCGAGCGTACGGCGTCCCATACCTCATTTCGGCCGCGCAGGTCGAGACCTGTCGTTGGTTCGTCCAGGAACAGCACCGGCGGGGCCAGGATGAAGCTGGCGGCGAGGTCCAACCTCCTGCGCATGCCTCCCGAATAGTCCTTCGCCTGCCTGCTGGCCGCCTCCGCCAGCCCGAACCGCTGCAGGAGCTCGTCTGCGCGCCGGCGTGCCGAGCGTCCGCCGAGATGGTAGAGCCGGCCGAACATCTCCAGGTTCTGCCTTCCTGTGAGGACCTCGTCCACCGCCGCGTGCTGACCCGCAAGGCCGATGCTGCGGCGCACGTCGGCCGCCCGATGCACCACGTCGAACCCGGCCACCTCCGCCCGCCCGCCGTCCGGCCTCAAGAGCGTCGAAAGGATACGCACCGCCGTCGTCTTCCCGGACCCATTAGGCCCGAGAAGCCCGCACACCGTCCCTTCCCGTACCCTCAAGTCGAACCCGTCGAGGGCCTTCGTCTCGCAGCAGGGGCTGCCTACGAGGCAGCCTACGACCCAGAGCGCGCCTTCGAGTTCGGCCTTCAGCGGGTGCTTGATGGCATCGAAGCGTTCGTGCAGGCGCGGGCCGGGTAGCACGCTCGGCTG
>Ga0136615_10000244_pt1 | contig 24332 bp, 24 predicted proteins | sample AntDrymUQ2882206_2_FD_106647 | JGI IMG/M metagenome (GOLD analysis project Ga0136615, IMG submission 106647) | Polar desert sand microbial communities from Dry Valleys, Antarctica - metaG UQ288 (22.06) | ecosystem: Environmental > Terrestrial > Soil > Desert | place: Antarctica: Dry Valley... | reverse complement strand
ATCGCCCAGCTGCTCCTGAGCGTAATCGGTGATGCCGACGACGATGCGGCCGTTCTCTTCCTTCGCCCATTCGTGCTCGCGCGTATAGCGAAGTTCGTCCCGGAATTCAGTCATGCTGCCCCTCCCCATGCCGGCTCGTTCCAAATCCGATTCATTATCGATAAGTACACAAGTGGATGAATCGATCAGTAGTTAGCCGCCGCCTCGGCCCACTCCCATGCTCGCCCTTGCAGACCGCGCATACATGATGCCCGATATCCAGTAGAGGACGAACCCCACTACCACCAGGGCGAAGCCGATCGGCTCCCATACCTCCCCTCCGAAGCTTGTCTCGGAGAGGGCGAGGAAAGTCAGACCCCCGAGGAGTGAAGCGGTGGCGGTCTTGCCGATGAAGTTGACTCTTATGCGGGCCGTGGCCTTGCGGTCGACCAGCGGAAAGAGCGCCAGCAGGAGCGCGTCGCGCCCGACGATGCCCACCGCCAGCCACAAGGGCAGGACCCCCCTGATCGTGAGTGCCACGACCAAGGCGGCGATGTAGATACGGTCGGCGAGGGGATCGAGCAGCCTCCCGAGCTCTGTGATCTGGCCCGTGCGCCGCGCGATGTAACCATCCAGCCAATCAGTTGAAGCGCCCAGGCCGTAGAGGACGACCGCCGCTTCCTCGCGCCGGGTTACGAACAGCCACACGAAGACGGGGACGAGCGCCAGTCGAAGGGCGGATAGGACGTTGGGCACGGTAAGGAGACGGCCCTCGTCGCCGCCGGCCGCCTCGGAAGGTGGCTGGGGCGGTTCGTCTGGATTCGGCGGGCGGTCGGCTCGTGGCACGGCACGATTGTGGCATCGGCAAGGCATCGCAGATACCGGCGGGCATACGGAGCTCCGGGTCCGGCCCTCAGTCGGGACGGCCGGATTTGAACCGGCGACCCCTGGTCCCCCAGACCAGTGCGCTAACCAAGCTGCGCCACGTCCCGAGGTCGTCGATCATAACGCCGCTGCCACCGCCACGGGGTCCCCCACAGCTCCCGGCTCTCGTCGCTGCCAAAAGTCTATGTCTTTAGCTGACGTCTATTTCTCAATTTCCATCGCAGGGTCAGCGCCGAGCCGTGGAAGGGCTCGGCGGAGCGAATCCGGCCCTCGAGGAAACGGACGTAGCCGGTGGACAGCGGGGCGGAGGTAAACAGCAGGACCGTGGGAGGGCTCACCGCCACTTGAGCCCCGTAATAGACCCGCACCGAGCTGCCGCGTGTTCGTGGGTGCGGGTTCGATTCCTGGGCCGAGTGGATGATGTTGTTCAACACCGAGGTCCCCAGCCTTCTTCTGTGAGAGGCTACCGCTTCCTCCAGCGCGGGGCCGATGCGGTGGAGGCCGCGGCCGCTGACAGCGGAGGTGCGGAGCCGCCTCGCCCACGGCATGAACCGCAGACGTTGGTCGCTGGAGTGCTCCAGCCGCAGGCGCTCAGGTGGATCTTGGGGCGCAAGATCCCACTTGTTCATAGCGATGACGCAGGCACGCCCTCCGCTAACTATCTCTTCCGCGATGCGCTGATCGTGCCCCGTGACGCCCTCGTCGGCGTCGACGACCAGCAGAGCCACATCTACCCTTTCGAGGACACGCTGAGCCCTGAGCAGACTGAAGTATTCGAGCGGGTCGTCGATGCGGACGGCGCGCCTCATACCGGCAGTGTCGACGATGCGCATTGACCGGCCGCCGGGCAGCAGCAGGTGAGAGTCGACCGGGTCGCGCGTGGTGCCGGGACGAGAGTCGACCAGCGCCCGCTTCTCTCCTGTGAGGGCGTTGAGCAGCGAGGACTTTCCCACGTTCGGCCGGCCCACGACGGCCACAGCCGCCCACTCGGAGCCGCCTGCACTCGGAGCATGGGGAAGCCGCTCCACGACTGCGTCGAGGAAGTCTCCCGAACCCCTCCCGTGGAGGGCGGACAGAGCACAGGGTCTGCCGAGGCCCAGGCTCAGGAAGAGCTGCGCGTCAACTTCGGATCGAGGCTCGTCGGCTTTGTTGGCAGCAACCACAACCGGCTTGCCGGACTGCTGCAGAATCCGAGCGACGGCGGCATCCTCTTGCAGGGGGCCGGTCAGGATGTCGACGACCATGACCACCACATCTGCCGCCTGTATGGCGAGCTCTGCCTGTTCGCGGACCAGGGTCTCGAGCCCCTGGGCGCCGGTCTCGAGCCCGCCCGTGTCGACAATCTCGAAGCGATGTCCGGCCCACTCGGCTTCGTAGCCATGGCGGTCGCGTGTGACACCGGGCGTGGCTTCGACGATGGCCTCCCTGCGGCCGAGGACCCGATTGACGAGTGATGACTTCCCCACGTTGGGGCGGCCGACCACTGCGACGAGGGGAACAGCGGAGCGACTCTCGGGGAGCGTCATGAGTTGCGGCCTCGGGCCAAGGCGAGGATCTGCTTGACGACCTCGTCGAGGCTCAGGCTCGATGAGTCGATGACAATCGAGTCGGCCGCCTGTGCCAGCGGCGATTCCCGGCGTCCTGCGTCCGCCCGGTCGCGGCTCTCGAGATCCCGCTTCACGCCGGACAGCTGGTCACTTCCTTCTGCGCCGATCTGTCCGGCGCGGCGGGTGGCGCGTTGTTCGAGCGTGGCCGTGAGATAGATCTTCAGGTCGGCGCCGGGCGCTACCTTGGTGCCTATGTCGCGTCCTTCGATCACGATGTCGCCGCCCCTCAGCATCTCCTTCTGCAACTGCAACAGTCTGTGGCGGACGGCCGGGTAGGAGGAGATCAGGGACACGATCAAGGTGACATCCTCATCCCTGATCCTGTCGCCTACGTCCCGCCCGTTGAGGATGGTCCTGTCCCCGCGCACGCTCACCTCCACTTGCGACGCTACGGCGCCAACTGCTCCCTCGTCCTCGGGCGAGATCCCCTCCTCGAGAACGGCCAGCGCCATCGCCCGGTACAACGCGCCGGTGTCGAGATAGGAGTAAGAGAGAGCGGCAGCTACACCGCGCGCAACGGAGCTCTTGCCGGCCCCCGCAGGCCCATCGATTGCGATCACGGTCACGGATCGGCCCTGCCCCCGTGCTCGCCGCGCGCCTGGGACACGACGTCCCAGAATTCCGGGAAGGACGTGTTTACCGTTTCCCACCGTTTGATGCGGACGGGCCTGCCCGAAACGACACCTGCAAGCGCGAAGGCCAGGGCGATGCGGTGATCGCCGCGCTCGTCGATGTCTCCGCCCGACCAGGCGGCTGGGCCTTCGACGACAATTCCGTCGGGGAGCGCACGCGCCTGCGCTCCCAGCGTCCCGAGTCCCTCCACCAGGGCGGCAATGCGATCGCTCTCCTTGACCCGCAGCTCCGAGGCGCCGGTCACGATCGTCTCCCCCTCCGCATGAGCGGCGGCAATCGCCAGTGCGGGAATCTCATCTACGAGAGTGGGGATCTGTTCGCCCCCGATCTGCACGCCCTGAAGGTTCGAGGCTCGGGCCCGCACGCTGCCCACCGGCTCCCCGCCCTCCTCCCGGAGCACCTCGGTGTCGAGCCGAGCTCCCATCCGCTGCAACACCTCGAGAGCGCCGCATCGAGTGGGGTTGAGGCCCACATCCACAACCGTGAGATCGGACCCGGGGATGAGCGTGGCGGCCACGAGCAGGAAGATGGCCGAGGAGATATCGCCGGGGACCCGGAGCTCGATGGGGGCCGGCCATTGGCCCCCATCGACGGTGACGGTGCGGTGGGAGCGTCCCAGCACCACTCCTGAGGCTTCCAGTAGCCGCTCGGTGTGGTCTCGGCTGAGGCTGGGCTCGGTGATCGAGGTGATCCCCTGCGCGCCCAATGCGGCCAGCAGCAGGGCGGATTTGACCTGGGCGCTGGCCACCTCGGTCTCGAGCGCCGTGCCCGAAAGGCTTCCCCCGCGCACGATCAATGGGGGCAGCTCACCGCCCCGCCGTCCGTCCACTGTGGCGCCTAGCCTCCTGAGAGGGAGCGCTATTCTGGCCATCGGCCTGCGCCGCAGAGATTCGTCTCCGGTCAGGACGCTGACCCCGGGAATGGTGGCGCAGACTCCCGCCACCAGTCTCAAGGTAGTCCCGGAGTTGCCGGCATCGATCACGTCCTCGGCTTCGGCGAGCCCTGAGTAACCGCAACCTTCAACTTGAGCTTGAGTACGATCCTTGGACATGCGACAGGGAGATCCCAGAGCGCGCACGGCGGCGATCGTGGCGCCCACGTCCTCCCCGGTGTTCAGCCCCTCGATCCGTGAGCTCCCCGCGGCAATGGCGGCGACGAGGAGAGCGCGATGAGAGATCGACTTGTCGCCGGGTACCCGCACCGTTCCCGTGAGTGGACTAGTCAATTTCTCTCCTAGTTGATTCATCAATCAGTAAAACTCAAGAAGTCGTCTTATCAACTTGTCTCCATGTGCACCGTTCTTACTCGATGCGGCGGTCGACGTGATAGCCGAGCCCGAGTAGGTCCTCGACGAGCTGCTCGGCGCGGTCCTCCCCCGCTACCACGAGCTCCAGCCGTCCCCTGCCACCCTCTGTGGAGTGAACGATGCGGATATCCTCGATATTGGCCCCGAGCTTGGTGGCTGCTGTGGTGACCTCGGCCAGGACGCCCGGCCGGTCGGGGACCATCATCGAGAGGGCCACCGGCAGGCCTCCGAATTCGGGCTTTGCGAACAGCTCAAGGCGGGCCGCTCTGGCGGCGCCGAGAAAATCCTTGAGCTCATTCCAACGCCCTGCCGCGATGGCCTCGCCGAGGTCCTTTAGGCGCACTTCCAAGATGGTTAAACTGTCTACTACAGCCTTCGTATTAGCTTTGATAATGGCTACCCAGAGGTCCGGGTCGCTGGCGGCGATGCGGGTGACGTCTCGGAAGCCCGGCCCCGCCAGCCCCAGCAGGGCAGCGCGGTCCCCCGCCCCGGCAGCCAACTCCACGATGGCGCTCGCCGCGAGCTGAGGCAGGTGACTGAGCCGCGCCACGAGCGCATCGTGTGACGACGGATCGAGCGCCACCGGGCGCGCGCCCAACATCGTCACGAAGCTTGCTACCGCTGCGTAGGACTCGGACGCGGTCAGCGGAGTAGGAGTAAGGACCCAATGAGCGTCGCGGAACAGAGCGGCGTCGGCCGCCTCGATGCCGTGACGTTCGGAGCCGGTCATGGGGTGGCCGCCGACGAAGAGAGGGCCGAGCAGGCGCTCCCCCTCCATCACAATCGTCGTCTTGGCGCTACCCACGTCGCTGACGATTGCTCCGCCGCGAGCCGCCATCCCCAGCTCTCCGAGAGTTTCCGGAATGAGATCGACCGGCATGCACAGGAGCACCAGATCGGCGCCCGTCGCCGCCTCTTCCACAGAGCGGGCAGCGTGATCGATCGCCCCTCTGGCTACCGCCGCCTCGGCGGAAGCCGGCTGGGTGTCGAATCCGATCACTTGCAGCCCTGGTCGGGCCGCCTTCAGAGCCAGCCCCACCGAACCGCCGATCAGGCCTGTGCCCAGGATGGCGACTTTCTCCAAAGTAGAACCGTGAAGTATTGCTTTAGAGCTTGAAGAAGCGCTCACTCGGTCGTTCGGGGTCATTCGGGCAGGTCGGTGCGCAGTTGCTTGGCGGCTCCGAGATAGACGTGCCTTAGCTGGTCGTTCGTCCGTCGCGAATAGCAGTGCGCAAGAACGCGCACACAGCGGGGAGTGGCCCCCGCCACAGGGATCTCGGCTGCACACATCAGCGCGACCCCGGACAGCCCCAGGCGGCGAGCCGCCACCGCAGGGAACTCGGCCACCAGATCGGGCGTGGCGGTGAAGATGAGGCTGACCAGCTCATCCGGCCGGATGTCGTTACGACCCAGCATTTCGGCAAGCAGAGCGGTGGTAGCGGCGATGATCTCGTCGGCCTCGTCGCGTTCCACGCTCGTCGCCCCACGTATGGCGCAAAGACGCATGTCGTCACCATGTTGACTTGTAGATATATCGATTGTAGACATATTGATTTGCCCCTACGTCTATTTTGCCGTCAGGTTCGCGCCGCCCGGTACAGCGTCTGCACCTCCGCCGGCGCAAGACGACGCAGCGTCGCCGGTTTGAGATGGCCCAGCATAAGAGGCCCGATCGCCACCCTGACGAGACGAGCGGGAGAGTGCCCCACTGCCTCCAGCATTCTGCGCACCTGACGGTTGCGGCCTTCCACGAGCTCAAGCTCGATAAGTGTCGCCGCCGAAGTCGACTCGAGGAGCCGGGCCGAGGTGGCCTTCGCGAGCCCATCCTCAAGCTCCACCCCCCGTTGAAGCACGGCCAAGTCTCTTCTGCTCAAGCGGGAGTTGATGTAGGCGACGTAGGTCTTGGGGACTCCGAAGCGGGGGTGGGTCAGGCGTTGCGTGAGGTCGCCGTCGTTGGTGATGATCAGCGCCCCCTCGGTGTCGTAGTCCAGGCGACCAACGGGCCATACCCGAGCGGGGGTATCGACAAAGTCCATCACGGTGGGGCGGCCCTGCGGATCAGACGCCGTGGTCAGCGTGGCTAGGGGCTTGTTGAGCAGGTAGTAGACGAGGGCCTCGTCAACGGGCACCTTGGAATCATCAACCTCTACTAGATCCTTAGTCGGATCCGCACGATCGCCGAGCCTTGCCGTGCGGCTGTTCACGCGCACCCGACCCTGCGCTATGAGACCTTCGACCGCCCTTCTGGAGCCGAAACCGGCCCGGGCGAGTACCTTTTGGAGCCGCTCCGCTCGATCTTCGGCGGGTCCTCCCCCCTCTAAGCCCCCGGCGACAGCTTCTCCTCCATGTCCTGAACGGTCTCGGCATCGGGCATGAAGTCCGCGAGCCGCGGGAGCTCATGAGTTCCGTCGAGGCCCATGGCCTCCAGGAAGGAGCCGCTCACCGAGAACAATGACGGCGACGCCCCCGTCTGCTGCTGGGCTTCGATCAGACCCCGCTGAGCCAGCGTCTTGACGACGCCATCCGATTCCACGCCACGTATCTCCGTTATCTCGGCGCGGGCGATGGGCTGCCGGTAGGCGACGATTGCAAGCACCTCTAGGGCCGCGCCCGTGAGGCGGGGCTGCTTGTGGGAGGTCACGAAACGCTCGAGCCAGGGAGCGCACTCGGGATTCGAGTAGAGGCGCCATCCTCCCGCGACCCGCCGCATCACAAAGCCACGCCCCTCGGAGACATAGCTGTCCGCCAGCTCCTCGAGCAGAGCCTCGACCGCCGCTCGAGGCTTCTCCATTACCTGTGCGAGAGTGGTGGCGGGGACCGGCTCGTCTGCTACCAGCAGGATCGCTTCGACGATTTTGCGCTGCTCCGAGATCATCCTGGTCCTCCCTCAACCAGCGAGTACTCCTCGGCATCGGAGATCACCTCGGACACCTCCACCTCCCCGGTCCAAGACACGACGATGTCGCCGAAGCGGGCTGCCTGCTCGAGCTCTACGGCGCCACCCTTGTAGAGCTCGAGCAGGGCCAGGAAGCGCACGATGACCTCGATGCGACTCGTCGCGCCTCCGCTCAGATACGTGAAGGAGGCCGGCGACCGGCTCGAGAGGAGGCCGGCGACCTGGTAGATGGCGTCTTTGACCGACGCCGTTATCGGCGCCAGGTGTGAGATGTCGAGCCGTCGCTCCACTTGGGGAGAAAGCGCCTGAGCCGCAGCCACCGCGAGCACGTCCGGTGTCACGCCCGCCAGAGCCTCCGCTGCGCGATCGGCGAGAGTTGGACGCTGGATTAGATCCAGCTCCTGGATGTCTCTGGAACCACCGGTGCGTCCGAAGAAGCGCTCACCCTGGATGAGCTCGAGTGAGATCCATATTCCTGCCTCGCGATAGGTAGCGCATTCGACGAGGCGAGCGAGCAGGAAGTCTCGCTCCTCGAGGAGCTCGCTGCGCTCCGACTCATCCGACGGAGAGGGCAGCAAGCGCGCAGATTTCAGCTCGAGCAGGGTCGCGGCCACCACCAGGAAGCCGGTGGCCGCGTCGAGGTTGACGTCCTCCGCCGACGCCACTGCTGCGAGGTAGTCCTCGGTGATGGTCGCCAGCGAGACCTCGTAGATGTCGACGCGGCGGCGGGTGATCAGGTGCAGCAGTAAGTCGATTGGGCCCTCGAAGACCTCCAACCTGACCTCGTGCGCCATCCGTGACCGCCCCTGCCCTGTCTATAAGTCTACTTCTCGATTCCGGGCGGAATCGCTTGGAATACAGAGCCTAGTGCCCCGACGGGTAACGCTCGCGTGTTTGGCGAGCCAAAGGCAAGAGTGGCGGGCGACATAGGAATTCAGGGGGCGTGAACCGGAGGGCTAGTTGCGTACTGCGGGGGTGAACTCGAAGCTTCCGATTGACGATGACTTTCTGACCGTCAGAAACTCGAGCTGAAAACTTTCGAAGGTGTCGGGAACGAGCTCGATTGCCACCGCGTGAGCCGGCCCGCGGGCGGAGGCCCGGGCCTGGGCCCACGACTCCCACAAGCAGAACGACAAGCACTCCCGGTGCTCGTTGGGCGAACCCCTGAAATAGTGAACGAATCCGGGCAGAGCGGCGGCCTCCTCGAAGGCTTGCTCGTCCTGCTCCCACAGGCGGGTCTCGTCGGCCGATTCCCGCAGCACGGAACGGAAGGCGATCAGACACCACTCGCCGGCGCCTGCCCCGCAGTCGCTCCAGTTGAAGGCCTCGCTGACGGGCAAAGACGCGTAATCATTCGAAATGGGGGCCAATCTCGAGAACCGGTACCCTCCGAGGATCTCCACCATGACCACATTGTAGCAGAATTCGCGGAAGCGTTCCCACCCTGTGAAACCAAACCGCCCCGTATGGCGAGAGTCGGATCCGGAATCAAGAGCATTGTCGCAGCTAGAGGGGCCCTTGATTGAGGGTTCTCGTAACGCCGTAGTGCCTGTTCTTGTGCTATGAGAAGCTTTGAGTTAAACGTCCTCGAGGGCGGCAACGAGCGTTGCGGCGGCGTCCGGCAATAGCTTTCGAACCGAGGAACGCCACGAAATGCCACAGCGAGCTTCCGGCCCCGTGACTGCTAGTGCGCCCACGATCCCGTCCCGCCGGACTATGGGGACGGCGACGGTCACACTCCCAGGGATGAGCTCTCCCTCGCTGACCGCGATTCCCCCCGAGCGGACCTCGTCCAGCATCCCTCGAAGCGCTTCCCTCGAAGGAGTGTTCGAAGTGATGGGGTCGATGTCGTGATCGGCTACTTCTTTCACGATGTCGGCCGGGGCGAAGGCGAGCAGAATCCTGCTCATGGCGCCGGCGTAGAGGGGCGTTAGCGCTTCCGTGTCCATAACGACGCGCATGCCCTTGTTCGACTCCACTTGGTGAAGGCACATCGCAGACAGCCCCACTCTTCGCATGATCAAAGCGGTTTCGCCGGTCTCGTCCACGAGCATATGAAGCACCGGATCCGACAGGCGAATCAGCTGCTCGCTGGGAACGTTCGATCCCGAAGTGCCGACTACCAATCGGGGGCCGAGCCTGTACTCGCCTGCCGCACGGTCGACGAAGCCGAATTCGGTGAGCGTGCGCAGGTACCGGTAAGCAGTGGACAGGGGCATGCCGAGGAGCTTGGCGAGGTCGTCGGCCGAGATCTCACCGCGATCGGATACCGTCAACAGGAGGCGAAGGCCGCGTGCAAACGAGGAGTCCTCCGCAGCTTCCTCGGGCGGTCGGTCTCTGGCCGTCGACACGGGCCCATTGTCCCTCGAATCAATGCCTGCCGCTTTAGGTGACACGGTCGCTCGGCTCGACCAGCGGCGGGGGCTGGCTAGAGATTGCCGGTCGCCCCGGGCGCGGGAACTGAGTGGAGACGAAGCGGTCCCACATCCCGTCCGTTATCAGACGGCGTTGATAGACGAGGAGGCGTGCCGATGGCGTGACCCGGTAGCGGATCCTGGGAGAGCGGGCCGTGATCGCGCGTTCGATCGCCTTCGCCACTGTTTGTGGACCCCCACCGAGTCGGGCCAGCGGGCCCTTTTCGTAGACGCTCTTGGTCGAACGAACCACGGCGGCGTTGAATGCAGCGTAGGGTCCGTCCTCGCCCCGCACCTCGGCCGCGGCGGTCGCAGAAAACTCCGTCCGGATGATCCCCGGCTGAATCACGACGACATCGACTCCGAAGCCCTTGACCTCGAAGCGCAAAGCGTCGCTGATTGCTTCCACCGCGTACTTGGTGGCGTGGTAGACGCCGCCGCCCGGAAAGGTGAAGTTGGCACCCATCGAGCTGATATTCACAATGCGGCCGCAGCCTTGAGCGCGCATGCCTGGGAGCACGAGCTGACACATTCGCATGAGCCCGAAGACGTTGGTCTCGAACTGCCGCCGGGCGTCCTCCATCGTGACCGTCTCGACCGCCCCGGACTGGGAGTAGCCGGCGTTGTTGATCAGCACGCCGACCGCACCATGCTGCGCAACGACATGGTCGACGGCGGCTCGCATCGAGCTCTCTTCGGTGACGTCGAGCGCCAGGGTGTGACAGCCGGAGGCCCCGAGGTCGGCGATCGTTTCGACCCGACGCGCCGTTGCGTAAACGAGATGCCCGGCGCGCGCGAGATGCCCGGCGGTTGCCCTGCCGATCCCGGTCGAGCAGCCTGTGATGAGAACGGCTTTTGAGGTTGTCATGTAAGCAGGCCGACGCCTCTGTGTGCTACGAGACGTATGGAGGCCACCTGGGCGGCCGGGGTCAGATCCGTGGCCCCAGACCAACCGCGCTGCGCACTTCGGCCATCGTCGTCTCTGCCACGTCCCTCGCCTTGTCGGCGCCGATGACCAACAGGCGGAGGAGCTCGCCGGGATCCGCCATGAGCTCGAGATAGCGTTGCTGCGTGTCGTGCAGGTTCGCGATGACTGCCTCCGCGAGTGCCTTCTTGAAGTCCCCGTAGCCCATGCCGGAGAAGCGCGCTTCGAGCTCGGCGATCGATTCTCCGGAAACCAGTGAAAAGATCGTCAGCAGGTTGGTCAGAGCGGGCTTGTCCTCCCCCGCCCGCACCTCCCTGCCGGAGTCCGTGACCGCCGACCTGATCTTTCGGGCGATGGCGTCGGGTGAGTCGACGAGCAGGATCTTGGAAGCCTCCCGGGGCGCCGACTTGCTCATCTTCTCGGCGGGGTTGTCGAGCGCCAGGACGCGCGCCCCGCGCGCCTGAATCCAGGGTTCGGGGACGACGAAAGTCTCTCCCAGGAGGGCGTTGAAACGCTGGGCGAGGTCGCGCATGAGCTCGACGTGCTGCTTCTGGTCCTCGCCCACCGGCACGCCGCGTGCCTGGTAGAGGAGGACGTCCGCCGCTTGGAGCACCGGGTAGGTGAAGAGACCCGCCCCCACCGCCTCGCCCTGGCCCTTCGACTTTTCCCTGAATTGGATCATGCGTCTCAACTCCCCCATTCGGGCGACGCACATCAGCAGCCAGCTCAGCTCGGAATGGGCGGGCACATGGGACTGGACGAAGAGCACGGCACGGTCAGGGTCGATGCCGCGTGCCAGCAGCAGGGCACTCATTTGAAGTACCCGCTCCCTCAGAGTCTTGGGGTCCCAGGGAAGGGTCAGCGCATGCAGGTCGACGACGCAGAAGAAGGCGTCGTGCGATTCCTGCAGTGGAACCCAGTTGTCCACTGCTCCCAGCACGTTGCCGAGATGGAAGTCACCGGTGGGCTGGATGCCGCTGAAGACTCTTTGACGATCCCTAAGGGTTGAGTTGGGGTTCAGGATTCCTCCATACGCTGTGCGAGGGCTTGATCGAGCCCAAGCGGTTTGACCTGCTCGCTCCCGTTCGGCTGACTGCTCGCTCCCGTCAGCTGACTGCTCGCTCCCGCTCGGCCGCCTACAATACCGGGCGGTGGAATCTCCGCTCAGCATCCTCCGCAGCGACCCGCTCGCCTTCGTGCTCCTGGCCATCTCCCTGCTGGGAGCTATCTGCCTGCACGAGTTCGCCCACGCCTTCGCCGCCGACGCTCAGGGCGACCGGCTGCCGCGTGCCATGGGCAGGGTCAGCCTCAACCCCGCCCGTCACCTCGACGTGTTGGGGACGCTGCTGATCTTCCTGGTCGGCTTCGGCTGGGGCAAGCCCGTCGAGTTCAGGCCGGAGGCGTTCTCGTCGCAGCGCTTCGGCTCGGCCATCGTGGCCCTGGCCGGTCCGGCCATGAACCTGGCGCTGGCGCTGGTGGGGGCGTTCTTGTTCGTGGCCGCAGCGAATGCCGGGATCTACGACCCGATCGTGACCTTCCTCGGCCTGTTCATGTCGATCAACGTGCTCCTGGCCGTGTTCAACCTGATCCCTCTGCCCCCACTCGATGGCTCTCGCCTGCTGACGATCTTTCTTCCTCCCAGCAAGCAGCACATCATCTACTTCCTCGACCGCTACGGGTTCATCATCCTGTTGCTTCTGGTCTTCTTCGGCGGCTTCAGTCTGCTATCGCCCGTGATTCTGTTGGTGAGGGACTTCGTGCTGAGGTTGGCAGGCGCCTGAGGGACCGGCGCCTCAGGGGCGCAGGGCTCGCAGCAGGATGGAGTCTGAGCCCCTCGCCTCGTAGTCCTCCAGCACATGGGCCAGCGCCGCTCTGACGATGCGGCCCCTGTCGCTGCCGACGCCGTGCTCCGAGCGCAGGCTGAGCCGGGCCCGCTCCAGGGCCATGAGGTCGTCGCCGGTGCAGTAGAAGGTAATCTTCTCGTCGTGCTTGGGAGCCTTCGCCGGCGCCGACGGAGCTGCCTCCTTAGCATCTGTCGATAAATCTTCTTGTGGACTCTTCGATAAGTCGCCTAGTATCTCTTCCGGCGCCCGTGGAGCGACCTGGTCCGGGCCGGGGCCCGTGCGCCGGAAGAGCTCTTCAGCTCCCGGCAGTCTGGCGCGACGCGACACGAGCGATCACCTCCTGAGCGAGTTCCCGGTAGGCAGCGGCACCCGGCGAGCCGGGCGCATAGTGAACGATCGGCTCCCCCGCAACCGGCGCCTCGGCGAACCGGATGGTCTTGCGAATGATCACCTCGAACACCTTGTCGCCGAAGGCTTCCTTTACCCGCGCCAGGACCTCGCGGCCGTGCAGAGTGCGGCCGTCGTACATGGTCGGCAGGATGCCGTCGATTACAAGCTTGGGGTTGAGAAGCTCGGTGACCCTCTCGATCGAGTCGAGCAACAGCGCCATGCCCCGTAGCGCGTAGTACTCGCACTCGAGCGGGATGATGACGCCGTCGGCTGCGCTAAGGCCGTTGATGGTCAGAAGCCCCAACGAGGGAGGGCAATCTATAAGTATAAAGTTATAGTCGAGAGTTAGTGGTGTGAGCACCCGGCGCAGGCTGTGTTCCCGAGCCACCTCCTGCACCAACAGGAGCTCTGCAGCGGCAAGATCGATATTCGAGGGCAGTATGTCGAGGTTGGGGATCGATGTCTTCTGGAGCACGTCGGCCGCCACGCAGTTGCGGTCGAGGAGCAGGTTGTAGATGGACAGATCGAGGGTCGAGGGCTCGATTCCGAGCCCGATGCCGCAGCCCCCCTGGGGATCCATGTCGGCAACCAGGACCCGGTATCCGAGCTCGGCCAGACAGGCGCCCAGGGTGATGGTCGTTGTGGTCTTGCCCACGCCCCCCTTCTGGTTGGCGAAGGCGATCACGCGCCCGGCCCGGGTCCCTGCGGCTGTGGAGACGCCGTCAATTCCCGGGGAGCGCATCCCGGCCCCCGGATGCACTGGCCCTCCTGATCGATAGTCGAGCTGCTGTGAGTCGCCTTGTCGCGTTGGCGACAGGTCGACAAGTGTCGGTTGCGCCTCGGAACCTAACCTAAACTCGCCTACCGGTGCAAACGGAGGCCACGAGAGCAGGACTATCGTTTATTAATCTTGTGGATAAGTTGATAGCGGTACCCCCATTCCCGGGCTCCTCCGAGCCCTTCCCCAGCGACTATCGTTACGGCCATGGAACAGGCGACGATCGACTCGATTCGCACCTCGCTCGAGAACGAGCGAGCTTCCCTCGAGCGTCAGCTCCTGGACTCGGGGGCATCGATCGAGGGTGACCAGGTGGAGGTCTCCTTCGACGAGGGCTTCGCCGATTCGGCTCAGGCCACGAGCGAGCTCTCCGAGCTGATCGCCCACGTCGAACAGCTTCACGCCACCCATTCGGAGGTCGTTGCTGCGCTAGCACGTCTGGACGAGGGCGGTTACGGAATCTGCGAGTCTTGTGGGAGCCGGATCGCATCCGAGCGCCTGGAGGCGCTGCCGATCGCCCGTCTGTGCCTGGCGTGCAAGCAGCAGCGGGGCTGAAGCCTCGCCGGCGCGGTCCGGCCACACACACCCGCATCTAACTGTGACCCTAATGTCTAGACCCATCAGGGCGGTAGCAGTGGTGGTGCTCGACTCGGTCGGTATCGGTGGTGCTCCCGATGCAGCCGAATTCGGGGATGCGGGCAGCGCGACGCTTCAGAACATCGCGACCTCGGTCGGAGGTCTTCGTCTCCCGAACCTGGCGAAGCTGGGGCTCGGGCGCGTCGTGACTGTGGCCGGGGTGGATGCCGTGGCGATGGCCGAGGGTGCGTTCGGGAGCATGATCGAGCTCTCGCCGGGCAAGGACACTACGACCGGGCACTGGGAGCTCATGGGAGTCATACTCGAGCGAGCCTTCCCCCTCTACCCCGACGGGTTTCCGGACGAGGTCATGGACGTCTTTCACGCCTCCATCGGGTCGACGACGCTCGGCAACCACCCGGCCTCCGGCACGGTGATCGTCGACGAGCTCGGAGCCGAGCACATGGTCACGGGCAAACCGATCGTCTATACCTCCGGGGACAGTGTCTTTCAGATAGCGGCTCATATCGACGTCGTCCCCCTCGAGAAGCTCTACGAGATGTGCGAGCGGGCGCGCGCCATTCTGACGGGCCCTCACGAGGTGGGCAGAGTGATCGCCCGGCCCTTCATGGGCGCGCCCGGGAGTTTCACGCGCACGACCGACCGCCACGACTACGCGGTTGAACCTCCCTCCCCCACCGTTCTCGATCACATCTCTAGTGAGGGCCTCGAAGTCCGTGGCGTCGGCAAGATCGCCGACATCTTCGCTGGCCGCGGGGTGACCTCGTCTTTGCCTACGACCTCCAACGACGAGGGCATCGAGGCCACCATCGCAGAGCTTGGCGCCATCTCGCGCGGCCTCGTCTTCACAAACCTCGTCGACTTCGACCAGTCCTTCGGGCATCGTAACGACCCCGGCGGCTACGCCCGGGCCCTGGAGAGCTTCGATGCCCGGCTACCGGAAATCACCGCGGCACTCGGTGAGGACGACGTCTTGATCGTGACCGCCGATCACGGCAATGACCCCACCACTCCGTCGACCGATCATTCACGTGAGCAGGTGCCGGTGCTTGTCACCGGCCCCCGTGTCAGCAGGGGGTCCGACCTGGGCGTGCGATCCACGTTCGCCGATTGCGGGGCTACAGTTGCCGCGCTGCTCGGAGTGCCGGCTCCCACCGGCGCGCCCTTTGCTGAGGCCGCCGTCGGATAATCATGCGGAGTGGTTCGGCAGATGCTCTATATGGTCATCCTGCGACCACACGACGAGCGTGGCTCAGGCGCGAGCCCGAGGATGAGAGGTCAAATACACCTCCCGCAGCCGGGTGTTCGAAACCAGCGTGTAGATCTGCGTGCTGGTAAGGCTCGAATGTCCCAGCAGCTCCTGCACCACGCGCACATCCGCACCCGCGTCGAGCAGGTGGGTCGCAAAGGAATGGCGCAGAGTGTGCGGCGAGAGCGTGTTCTTGAGCCCGGCGCGCTGCGCGTGCGCGGTGATCATCTTCCAGCAGCCCTGACGACCCAGACGCCCGCCACGGCCGTTGAGGAACAATGCCGGCACAAGGGACTTGGCGCGACCGGCAAGCTCCGGCCGGGACAGCACCACGTAGCTCTCCAGAGCCGAGCGCGCCTTACTGCCGAGTGGGAGCCTTCGTCCCTTTCCACCCTTGGCCGAGCGGACGAGAACCATTCCCTCGTCGAGGTCCAGGTCGTCGACATCCAAAGCGGTGAGCTCCGATATGCGCAACCCCGCTCCATAGAGCGTTTCGAGAACGGCCCGGTCGCGCCTGCCCAGAAGATCGGTGCGCGGGATTTCCATAAGACGAGAGACTTCTTCCACGCCGATCGCCTTCGGCAGGTGCCGAGGCCGTCGCGGCGGAACAAGCTTCGCGGTGGGATCCACCGAGATGCGCGCCTCGCGGGCCAGGAAGCGATAGAGACGGCGCAGGGAGACGATCATTCGAGCGACCGATGCGGGCGAGTAGGCCCGGGCGGCGGGAGGAGTTCCGGAACGAAGGCTCTCGAGGTAGCGAGTGACATCGTTCGCGGAGGCGGTCAGGGGCTCAACGCCGTGGTGCGCGCAGTGACGGTGCCACGCTCCTAGATCGCGGCGGTAAGCCGCAACGGTGTTCGCGGCCAAACCCTTCTCCGCACGCAAGTGAGTGAAGAACTCTTCGACCTCTGAGTCGAATACCGCCTGTTTTTCAGAGGAGCGCAGAGAGGGAGGCATGCTCGAGCCCGTGCGCCTCCGCCACGGGGGCGCTCGTCAATGTCTTGTTGTGTGCATTCACGCCTTTGGCAAGACTCGGATCGCTGCGCACGGCTTGCTCGAGGCCCTGCCCGGCGAGCGCGACGACGTAGGGCAGCGTTGCGTTCGTAAGCGCGTACGTCGAGGTGTGCGGCACGGCCCCCGGCATGTTGCCAACGCAGTAGTGAACGACCTCGTCAACCAGGTAGGTCGGATCCGAATGTGTAGTCATTTTCGATGTTGCGAAGCAGCCGCCTTGATCGACGGCGATGTCGACTACGACCGAGCCCGCCTTCATTTCGGAGATGATCTCTTTGGTGACGATCTTCGGAGCGCGCGCGCCGGGGACGAGTACCGCACCGATAACGAGGTCGGCAGCTACACACACCTCCTCCAGCGCAAGGCGGTTGGAGGCGAGGGTAAGGATCTTTCCCTGATGGATGCGGTCGATGTCGCGCAGCTTGTTGATGTTGGTGTCGAGGACGATGACCTCGGCCTCCATGCCCTGCGCAATCCAGGCCGCGTTCATGCCCGCCATGCCGGCACCGATGACCACGACGCGAGCGGGCCTTACACCCGACACTCCTCCCAGCAGGACGCCGCGACCCCCGTGCTCGCGTTCGAGCAGGGTCGCTCCGACCTGTGGGGCCATGCGGCCTGCGACTTCGCTCATCGGGGCCAGCAGCGGCAGGGAACCGTCGGAAAGCTCGACCGTTTCGTAGGCGACCGCAGTGGCACCCGATTCGAGCAGCGCATGAGTCACCTTCGCATCGGCCGCAAGGTGAAGGTAGGTGAACAGGATGAGGCCATCTCGCAGGCGGTGGAACTCTTCGGGAACCGGTTCCTTGACCTTCAACACCATCTCCGCTTCGGCGAAGACAACATCAGCGTCGGGAGCGATGCGGGCTCCGGCCCGCTCGAAATCCGAATCGGGAATACTCGAGCCGCGTCCGGCGTCGTGCTCGATCAGGACATCGTGACCGTGCACCACGAGCTCGCGCACGCCCGCCGGCGTGATGGCGACGCGGTACTCGTTGTCCTTCAACTCAGCCGGGATCCCCACTCTCATCCGACAGCCCTCTTCATCCGACAGCCCTCTTCATGACAGAGCCGTTATCACCACTAGGCACTTGCTACCGAGGCGGCCTCTTGCTCGACGCTCATTCGCTCGGCCGCCCGCCTCGTGGCGGCCCCCACGAAGTCCCGGAACAAGGGATGCGGTACGTCCGGACGGCTGCGGAACTCGGGATGGAACTGCCCGGCGACGAACCAGGGGTGGTCTTGGAGCTCGATGATCTCGACCAGGGTTCTGTTCGGCGACTCCCCGGAGCAAATGAGCCCCGCGTCCTCGAGTCTTCTGCGAAAGCGCGGGTTCACCTCATAGCGATGGCGATGACGCTCGAAGACGAGCTCAGACCCGTAGGCGGACGCGGCTTTGGATCCCGGCTCGAGCCTGCAGGGGTAGGCGCCCAGCCGCATGGTCCCGCCGAGCGAGGAGAGGTCCTGCCCGGCGAGTACGTCCACAACCGGGAAGGGCGTGTCCGGCTCGAACTCCGATGAGTTGGCGTGCTCGAGCCCGGCCACGTTGCGGGCGAACTCGATGATGGCGCACTGCAGTCCGAGGCAAATCCCAAAGAACGGAATCTCGTGCTCGCGCGCGAAGCGAATAGCCGCCACCTTGCCCTCTATCCCGCGCACGCCAAACCCTCCGGGAACGAGGATTCCGTCTAGCTCTCCGAGAACGCCCGAGGAATCGGTCGCGGTGAGATCGTCGGACGCGATCCACACCAGATCGATTTCGACATCGTGCGAGAAGCCCGCATGCCTGAGGCTCTCGACCACCGAAAGGTATGCGTCGGGGAGCTGCACGTACTTGCCGATGATGCCGATGCGCACCCCTCCCTTGGGGGAGCGTATGCGTGCGACGAGCTCCTCCCATTGCGAGAGATCGGGACTGTGCGGCACATCCATGTGCATGTGATTGATGACGAAATCATCGAGGCCCTCGCGCTGCAGAACCAAGGGAATCTCGTAGATGTTGTCGGAGTCGACCGCTGAAGTGATGCCTGAAGGCTTTACATCGCACAGCATGGAGATCTTGTGCTTCAGCGCGTCGCTGATGGGCCGGTCGGACCGGCACACGATAGCATCTGGCTGGATGCCGATGCTGCGAAGCTCACGGACCGAATGCTGGGTGGGCTTGGTCTTTAGTTCCTCTGCAGGTCCCATGTAAGGAACCAGGGTCACGTGGACGTAGCAAGTTTCGTCGCGCCCCAGCTCCATGCGGAGCTGTCTAATGGCTTCCAAGAAGGGCAGTGACTCGATGTCGCCCACTGTGCCCCCGATCTCGGTGATGAGAACATCGGCGCCGGAATCCTCGGCCAGCCGCCGCACGCGCTCGTTGATAGCGTTCGTGATGTGGGGTATCACCTGAACCGTGTCGCCGAGATAGTCGCCTCGGCGCTCCTTCGCGATCACCGACTGGTAGATCGCTCCGGTCGTCACGTTCGAGGCCTTGAACATGTTCTCGTCGATGAAGCGCTCGTAGTGGCCGAGATCGAGGTCGGTCTCCCCCCCGTCTTCGGTCACGAAGACTTCTCCGTGCTGGAAGGGGTTCATGGTGCCGGGGTCGACGTTGATGTAGGGGTCGAGCTTCTGCATCATGACCCTGAGACCTCGTGCCTTCAGCAGACGCCCCAAGGACGCCGCGGTGATTCCCTTGCCGAGGCTCGAAACGACCCCGCCCGTCACGAAAATGTGTTTCGCCACCAGCCCTCCGATCGCATGTCAGAAATCCCGACGGGTGACGCCCCCCGGGCGCCCGCCCAGACGATCGACCACGGACCGGGGAAAGTCATCTCACCGTAGCACGGAGCTACTCGGCGGAAGCGTCATGCGGAGGATTGTCGCGGCCGAGTCGGTCGAGGGCTCTCAGAGGCCCGACTCGCTCGATGATCGCGGAGAAAGACCACAGCTCGGAGCTGAGGTTCAGGGCCAGCAGCAAGACGATGGCTATCGTCGCGGCCCACGACGGGAGCGCGAGCGCAAGCCCCAGGCCGACGACCGCCCCGAGCGGGTTCGCCCCGGCGTCGCCGAGCATGGCGCGTTCCTTGAGGTCCAGGGGCAGGCACACGAGCAGGGCGCCGAGCACACCCGCGGACGCGACCGCCCACTCCTCGGAGCCCCACACCAGGAGCGGGATCCACAACGCCACGCCCACCTTGCCCGCCCGCCCCGGGGCCACGTCCAAGAGGTTGAATAGGTTGGTGGACAGGGCCACCATCAGAGCAGTAGTGAGCACTTGCCACGAGTCGGCCACCGTCACGCCCGCCGCCAACCCGCCGGCGCCACCGACCAGCAGCTTCAAGAGACCCGTCGTCACGCGCCCCGACAGCGCGGCCCTCAAGTGCCCCCTGAACCCCCTCGCGCCCCGATCCCCGTGCACGTCGTCGAGGAAGCCCGCCGCTCCCAAAGCCACACACAGGCCCGCGACCGAGCCGCCGATGCGAGCCGAGAGTGTGAGGGAGCCCGGCGTCAGCGCCAGACCGGCCCCCGCTGCGACCAGCGGCCCGCCCAGCACCGCCGGGACGGTGAGGCCGCGGATGTTCGTCCGAACGGCCCCCGCGGGCGGGCGGCGGATCAGCGCGAGGGCCACTGTCGCAGCCAGCAGTGCGCCCGCCGCAATGCCGGCCACGACCAACGCCGCCGGGCTCACGCCGCTAGTCCGACGCGTGGTCGTTTATGGGTGCAGTGTGACCACTCGCCGCCGATCGGTTGTTGAGCTCGAGACCCGCGAGCACCACCGGCGGCAGGACCCAGACCAGGACCAGCGCCGGCACCACGATGCCGGAGTCGTTTACGACTGCGCCCAGGGCTCCCAACAAGAGGGCACCGAGCAGCGCCGCCCGCAGGCTCGGCAAGGCAACTGAAAGCTCATGCCAGCGCAGCACGAGGAGGACGACCGCGACGATGACGATCGGAGCCACCCAGCTCCACGGAGACAGCCGGAAGATCTCGAGGTTGCTGGCGAGCTTTCTGGCCACTGCGTCGGTGACGGGCTCGGCTCCGCGCTCCGCCACCGCCTCCAAGAGGCGGCCGAGGTGGGTGCGCTCGCCCTCGGGTCGAGAGAGGTCGGCCCACGCGAACAGCGCCAGCACCGCCACAGTGCCCGCCACGATGGCCGCGATCAAACGGGGGCCGGGGCGGCGGCCTGCGAGGAGAGCATAGGTGAGGCCGGCGGCCGGTGCCAGCGCCACGACTCCTCCGACGTCGCCACCCAGCTGAGGGGCCCCGTCGACCACCACGGCCGCCACGAACAGGGCCGCCGCGGCCCCCAGCCCGGCGCGAGTGGGGCCAGCCTCAGGTAGTGGATCGCGCGTTACGCGCTCTCGAGTACGGAATCTGTACTCAGGCGGCCGTTCCTCGCGTTCGAGTACCGAAAGTCCCGGTGTCCGAGAGCCCCGTTCCACGATGAGACCGCCGCAGACCAGAGCGGTCGCGGCGAACAGGGCGAAGCCCGTATTGCCGAGGCCGGCGAAACGTCCTCCCACCAGCGGATGGTTGCCGAACAACGCATTGAGCTGCAGCGAGCCGCCCAAGGCCAAATCGCCTGCGATGAGGGCGAGGAATGCCAGCCCCCCCACCAACAGGCGATCAAGAGGTGTGAGGGGCAGCACGAGCAAGATCATCACCATGGCGATGTCGATGGCCACGAGCGCTCCCACCATCCCGGCCATCCCCAGGGAGTGAGCATCCAGGGGCGTGGCGAGGTAGGTGGCGAGGGGAAACAGCGCCGCAGCCAGCACGCCGGCCTCGAGCGCCTGCGCCGCACGCCGGCCCGGCTCGCGCCCATGCCTCAGCGACCACGCCGCCGCCGCGTAGAGGATGACCTGGACGGCTACGAACCAGGACACCAGAGCCGGCTGGCTCTCGTAGGCGAACACCGACTCTTGATCCAGTGTCGCCGCCGCTGCGAGCCGATCGGACATCCCCTCTTCCGGCTGAAAGGTGCGGCCGAGCATGGAGAGGGGGCGCTCGATCCCCCGGGTCGCGAGCACGGTGGGGGCAACATCGACCAGCGTCACGATCCCCGGCATCCGTGTCGAGGCAGAGCTCAACCAACTCCCCGCGGGAAAGCCGGGGCCGACCGCAACCGCCACTCCGAGGTGGGGACTGGGCGCGGCCGAGGGCGAGGTCGGGGTCACTATCAACAGAAGGTCCCGCTCCTTGTCGAGGATTTCTCGCAGAACACCGAGAAGGTCGTCCGCGGCCCTCAGCGCCGGCACCCGCTCTCCTCCTGCGACCTCCGCCCTCATAAGGTCACCGTGGTCGATGATCGCGGTGGTACAGGGGTGGACCAGGATTTCTTCCGCAGCCAGCGCCACTTCTCGCGGGTTGGTGCGCACGCCACCCGGCGCCGTGGGGTCCGGCGTCAGCAGAGAGGGTCCCAGAGCCGCCCGATCAATGATCCCGGCCTCATCCATTGCCGCCAACGCCACCCAGCGATGTCGGCTCTCCGGCGCGCTGATCGAGCCGGGGGGAAAGAGGTCGCCGTTTCCGATCGCCGCGACTGGGCCGTGCCCGGAAAGAGCCTCCCCCAGCGCGCCCGGACGGGCGCCGTAGCCCGCGGCTCGGGCGAGTCGGCTCAACTCCTGGATCTGCGGAATCCGGACGACGCGTCGGATCGGCGAACCGGGTCGCAGAGGTGCCTGCACCTCCCCGTCGCCATCCGCGCGCGCGCCGGCACCCAGCGTGGTGAAGGCAGATCCCAACGTCGTCCTGTCGTCGTTGGTGCGCACCGACATCGAGCCTGCGGCCCCCTGCGACATGGCCTCGAGCAGCTCCGGAGGCCGCTCTCGCGCCACCAGGCCCCAGGTGACTCCCGGCAGCGTGAAAATTACAGTGCGAGCACATCGTGGCCGAGCTCCCGCCGGCGAGGCAGGGCTCACGAGAAGGAAGGCTATCCCTACGGACAGAGCGGCCGACCTCACGGGGCCGAACCGTCCATCGCGCAGAGGCGAGCGATGAGCGCGTAGGGCACGAAGAATGCAAGCACCATCGAGGGGATGGCGATCCCCGAATCGTTGACGGCGAATCCCAGCACTGCCAACAGGAGCGCCGCCGAGAGCCCCGCACTCACCGCAGGCATCCGATCGTGCAAAGCCGTCCAGGTTTTGCGCGGCGACAGCAACAGGAAGGCGAGGCAGGCGGCCGCCGGAGGCACCGACAGGGCCCATATCGAGGACGTCAGGAGCCTCAAGTTGGCGGCTGCCTTGCGCTCGATGGTCTCCGCGAGAACGCCCGGCCCCCGTTCGGCGACGCTCTCGTACAACCGGGACAGGTGGGTGCGCGACTGCTCGGGCTGGGCGAGGTCGAAGGCGAGAAAGATCGCCAGCACGGGCACGGCCGCAAGGGCGAGGGCGCCCGCCATCCGCAGCTTGGGGCGCACTCCCGCCAGCAGGAGCAGCCCTACCCCATAGGCCGGGACCAGAGCGATCACTCCGCCCACGTCGCTTCCCCACAGCGGAGCTCCGTCGACCACGATGACGACTACCAGTAGCGCGCAGGCCGCGAGGAAGGCAGGGCGGCTGCGATTCAGCCTGTGGACGAGCAGCGCCGCCGCAGCAAGGGCAGACGCACCGAGAACCGCGAAAGCCATGTTGCCCAGGCCTGCGAAGCGACCTCCCACTATCGGGGAGTAGCCGAGGATCGTGTTGATCTGGAGCCTGGCGCCGGTGAGGAGGTCCCCTACCAAGAGCAGCGCGGTGGCGGAGGTGAGCGCCAGCAGCCGGTCCAAGGGGCGATGTAGAGCGAGTGTGACCGCCGCCACCAGGGCCACATCGAGCGCCGCCAGCAACGCCACGAAGGCAACGCTTCCGAGGGCGTGACCCGAAAGCATCCCCATCACATAGGTCGCCAGAGGAAACGCAACCACCGCCAGCGCCCCCTGTACGAGCAGTCCAGTAAGAGCTCGTCCCAACCTCCGGGCTCGCAACACAACTGCGACCGAGGCGAGGTAGACGAGGATCTGAAGGGCGATGAAGCAACGCGCCGCGATCCCGGTGACGGCGTCCACGAACGCGGCCTCGCGGTCGTCCTCTATGGCCCGAGCGATCCGCTGCGCACCGTCGGCGGCGCCGAACCAGGGACGCCCGGTCATGCCTTCGGGCGTGTCGAGGCCGAGGTGCTCAAGGATCGTAGGAGCTACGTCCGGCAGCGTCACCGTTCCGCCCCTCCGAGTGGAAGCCGAGGCCAGAGTGGAGCCGGCGGGATAGCCGGGGCCTTCCGCAATGGCGACCCCGAGGTGTGCCTCGGAAGCCGCCGCAGGCGAGGACGGCGAAGCGATCATGAGCAGATCGGAGGACTGATCGAGGGTGCGCCTGGCCACTGCCAGCAGCCGGTCGGCTGCGAGCAGAGCCTTCCGCACATGCTGCTCACGGCCGACTTTGGAGAGCTGTGACCACTGGTCGGCTCGGATCAGATCGCCTTCCGCCACGATCGTGAGCCCACAAGGGCGGGCAAGGGCGCCCGACAGCGCTTGCGCAGCTCGTGGGGCATCCGAGCGCAGGCCGAACGGGGCAGTCGCGTCTGCCTGGAGAAGCCGCTCTCCGAATGCCGACGCCTGCACCGTGCCCGACTCGTCCATGGCGCCGAGCAGCGCCCATTGCTCGAAGGGAACTCCGGGTGAGTCGAGGCCGAGGCGAGAGTCGCCTACGGCAGCCACCGGTGAGTCCAGCGCTTCGGCGAGAGCCCCCGGCGCGGCCCCATAGCCATCGCGCACCGCTCGCTCCCGCATGTTCTGAAGGCCCGTGACTCTCGCTCGCACGAAGGCCGGCCTGGTTCGCTCCAAGATCT